>ENA-OQIT01000228-OQIT01000228.1-human-gut-metagenome-genome-assembly--contig:-NODE-228-length-12890-cov-1.936379_pt1 | contig 12890 bp, 10 predicted proteins | sample MGYA00242587_ERZ504752 | MGnify/ENA primary metagenome ERZ504752 (study PRJEB26092, sample SAMD00036352) | human gut metagenome | host: Homo sapiens | study: EMG produced TPA metagenomics assembly of... | reverse complement strand
TACAAGCAGAACCCGATGATGCCGAAACACCCTTGAGGTCAAGTCTTAAAAGAAGGCTTTCACCCTCAATACCCTCAAAGCACATATTGACATTGCCGGGGAGTCTGTGAACTCTGTCACCGTTAATTCTTGAACGCTCAATCTTTAAAAGACCGTCGATAAGTCTGTCACGCATCTTTTCAAGCTTTGCATTTCTTTCGTCCATACCGTCAACTGCAAGCTGAAGTGCGGCATCAAGACCGACAATACCTGCAACATTTTCGGTACCGGCACGCTTGTTCCTCTCCTGAGCACCGCCGCAGATGAGGTTTTCAATTCTTACGCCTTTTCTGATGTAGAGAAGGCCGCAGCCCTTCGGTCCGTGAAGCTTGTGTGCTGTCATTGAAAGAAGGTCAATATTTTCTTTCTGAACATCAATCTTCACATAACCTGCCGCCTGAACTGCGTCTTGTATGGAAAAGAACGCCGTGCTTTCTGCAAATTGCACCGATTTCTGAAATCGGCTGAATTGTACCGATTTCGTTGTTTGCATACATAATCGAAACTATAGCCGTGTCCTCACGAATTGCATTTTCAACATCCTCGGGATGAACAATACCGTTTTCGTAAACATCAAGATAAGTAACCTCAAAGCCTTCCTTTTCAAGAGCCTCACATGTGTGAAGAATAGCGTGATGCTCAAATTTTGAAGTAATGATGTGCTTTTTGCCCTTTGCCTTTAGAGCGTGACAAACACCCTTGAGTGCCCAGTTGTCGGATTCACTTCCGCCTGAGGTAAAGTAAATTTCATTCGGGTTAGCCGCACCGAGATTCTTTGCAATGTTTTCTCTTGCAGTTTCTACGGCAGCCTTTGCCTTTGCACCGATTGTATAAATGCTTGACGGGTTTCCGTAAACCTCGGTGAGGTATGGCATCATTTTTTCAAGCACCTTCGGTGAAAGTGCTGTAGTAGCCGAGTTGTCGGCATAAACATATCTCATTTTATATCCACCTTTATATAAGTTTATTGTTATGCAAATTGTTTTGCGGCTGCAACGGCAAGTCGGTCGCAACGCTCGTTTTCGGGATGACCTGCGTGTCCTTTTACCCACACAATTTCAACCTCGTGAGTATCATACAGGGTAAGAAGCCTGTCCCAAAGTTCGGGGTTCAAAGCCTTTTCCTTTTTATTACGCATCCAGTTGTTTGCTTTCCACTTTTTAGCCCAACCGAGTTTTAGTGCGTTGCAAACATACTGCGAGTCGCTGTAAAGCGTTACCTTGCACGGTTCTTTGAGCAGAGCAAGTGCATTGATAACAGCCGATAGCTCCATACGGTTGTTGGTTGTGTTTGCCTCACCGCCTGAAATTTCCTTTTCGTGACCGTTATATCTTAAAACAGCACCCCAACCGCCGGGACCGGGATTTCCGCTGCAAGCACCGTCTGTAAAAATTTCAACTTGTTTCAAAAATAATTCTCCTTTAATTCAGAGTGTACTAATTATTCAAAATATTAAAATCCGCACTATAGATTATAATACGCTGAAACGACAATTGCAACCCATTATTTGATATAATTCTGATAACTTTGGTAGGTGTTTGAACAAATTTTGAAATTTATACATAATATTGCAATTAAAAAATCGCTTACGGGTTTTATTTTACGGAAATTTCAAATTTTTATGCATAAAATTGCCTTTGTTATGCGGATTGCAAGCCTTGGATTTTGTGTTTGTTATGAAAATTTCTTGACATTACAGTAGGATATGCGGTAAAATAAAATGAAAAACTATGATAGGGTAGCTATGTGTTGCCATAATTACGGGAATAAAATTCGTATATTTTGCGGATATTATTATAAATACAGATGTTCACCGTTATCAGAACGGGGAATTTATTTTATAAATAAATTAAGACCTCACGGGCGCTCAGAGGTCTTTGATATATTTATTTTTCTTTTATTCAGTACATATTTCAGAAAACGGAGGTAGATTTGTGAGTACAGAAAAGAGGAACGAAAAACTTTATGCTTAAACAGTCAAGGTACTCAAAAGGCAAAAAGAATGTGAAGCAATACTCTAAAAATAATGCTTCAAAAAAGAGCGGTTCGGGTAAAAATTCCTACAACGCTTACTATAAGAAAAATGATGACGGATTTCAGCCGAAATCGAACGGAAAGTCAAATTACGGCAAAAAGAATATACGTCAAAGTCAAAGGGTTATCCCAAAAAGAATGCTCAGAAGCCGTCAATTAAGATTGCATTTCTCGGCGGTCTTAACGAATAGGCAAGAACATCACCCTTGTTGAATGTGAAAACGATATAATCATCATCGACTGCGGTCATGGCATTTCCTGACGGGGATATGCTCGGCGTTGACCTGTAATTCCGGATTTCACATATATTGAACAGAATGCCGACAGAGTTAAGGGTATTATCCTTACACACGGACATGAGGATCACATCGGCGGTTTGCCTTTTCTTCTTTCAAAGGTGAATGTTCCGATTTACGGTACACCGCTTACGCTCGGTCTTGTAGGCAACAAGCTTAAGGAGCATAGTCTTTACAATCAATCTCAGCTTAATGTAATAAATGCAGGTCAGTCAATAAAGCTCGGTTGTATGAAGATTGACTTCATTCATGTAAACCATTCGATTCCCGATGCTGTTGCTTTTGCAATTCACACTCCGGGCGGTACTATTGTTCACACGGGTGACTTCAAGATTGACTGCACACCTATCACGGGTGATATGATTGACCTTTCAAGCTTTGCAAGAGTGGGTGACGAAGGTGTTCTTGCACTTCTTTCTGAGAGTACAAATGCCGAAAGACCCGGATACACCCCTACGGAAAGAACTGTATCCGACAGCCTTGACAATCTTTTCAAGAGTGCGGAAAATTACAGAATTATAATTGCAACTTTTGCGTCAAATGTAAACCGTGTTCAGCAGATTATTGACTGTGCAGAAAAGTACGGAAGAAAGGTTGCCTTTTCGGGCAGAAGTATGGTCAACTATATGGATGTTGCACAAAAGCTCGGATATCTTCATCTTCCCGAAAATATTCTTATCGATATTGATATGCTCGACAAGTATATGCCGCAGCAGGTTGTTCTTGTTACAACAGGCAGTCAGGGCGAGCCAATGAGCGCACTTTCAAGAATGGCATATTCAGACCACCGCAAGGTAATGGTTGGTGAGGGTGATTTCATCATAATTTCAGCCAATCCGATTCCCGGTAATGAGAAAACAGTCGGCAATGTTGTTGACGAACTTCTTAAAAAGGGTTGTAAGGTAATTTATGAGTCAATGTATGAAGTTCATGTTTCAGGTCATGCCTGTCAGGAGGAACTCAAAATCATGCAGAAGCTTGTAAAGCCAAAGTATTTTATCCCTGTTCACGGCGAACAGAAACATCTCAGAAAACATGCCGACCTTGCAATGTTTCTCGGTATGGAACGCAAGAACATTTATATCGGTGATGTCGGAAGTGTTCTTGAAATCAACGAGAATTATATGAAAGAGCTTCCGCCTGTTCAGGCAGGCAAGGTGTTCGTTGACGGTCTTGGCGTTGGTGATGTCGGAAGTATCGTTCTTCGTGACAGAAAGCACCTCGGACAGGACGGACTTATCATTATTGTTGCTTCTCTTGATGTTTATGACGGTCATGTTATCAGTGGTCCCGATATTGTTTCAAGAGGATTTGTATATGTTCGTGAGAGCGAAAGACTTCTTGAAGAGGTCAAGCAGACCGCTCTTGCAATTCTTGAGGATTGTGCAGAGAATAATGTTCACGAATGGGGCATTATTAAGAACAGAATCAAGGATGATGTTTCAAAACTTATCGGTCAGCGTACAAGGAGAGCTCCGATGATTCTTCCTATTCTTCAGGAGGTTTAAGTTTTATTCGCTGATTTATTTTTTGCTATTTTGTTATTAACAGAGGTTTGACATGAGAAAAAGAAATTGGACGCTTACACCGTGGTTCATAATTTTTTCGGTGATAATGTTTGCCATGGCTGTTGTCAGCTATGACTATTCGCCTGTTGTGTTCTATATCGAACTCGGTGTGTCTGTTCTTTCCTTAGCCGTTGTGCTTATAACTTCATTGCGATTTACAAGCTATGTAAAAAGTACGGTAAAAAATATAGTCGGAAGTATAAAGGGTATTAACGAAGATTACCTTGAAAAATTCAGTTGCCCTGTTGCCGTTATAGGCAGACAGGGTGACATTGTATGGTGCAATTCGCGATTTCGCAAGGCTATGTGCGGCGGAAAGGGCGCAGAGGGCGATAATATAAAAGCCTACCTTTCGGGAAAAGAAATTGACTGCCTGAAAAAGGGTGAGGGCTGTGATGTTGCCATTGACGGCAGAGAATACACGGTTTATTGCCGTTCTACAGGCGAGGGCGCTGTCTGTGAATTTATCGAAAACACCTATTACAAGCAGATTACAAGGGAATATCTTGCTTCCAAGCCGTGCGTTGCGATTGCCGTTTTTGACAATGCAGAGGACTTTTCCGATAACTCGGACGAGTCGTTTTCCGAGGCAATGCTCGATATTGAAGTTTGCCTGCAAAAGTGGGCGGAGCAGTATTCGGCTCTTTACAAAAAAATCGGCAACAACCGTTATATGATAATTTTCAGAGATGCCGATGTTGAAAAAATGGCAGCCGATAAGTTTCCGATTCTTAAAACTATCCGAGGAATCACGATAAACAACCACAGTGCGTCAATCTCCGTAGGTCTTTGCCGAGGTTATAATAACATCAAAGAGAGCGAGCTCAACGCAAGGAAAGCCCTTGAAATGGCACTGGGCAGAGGCGGCGATCAGGTTGCTGTCATTAAAAAAGACAATACATACGAGTTCTTCGGCGGAAAGGTTGCCGCAGCGGAAAAAGCAAGCAAGGTGCGTATGAGAGTTATTGCAAACGCAATTAGCCGTGTTGTTGCCGACTGCGACAAGGTCTTTATTATGGGACACAAGTTTTCCGACCTTGACTGTGTAGGTGCGGCAATCGGACTTCAATGCATAATGGAGAAAACTTTCAAGCGTTATTCAAAGGTTGTCATTAACCGAGAAACCTCAATGGCAAAACAGCTCATTGAATATACTGATGAAAAACTCGACACAGATATATTCATTTCCCCGGAAGCCGCTCTTTCGGGACTTACCCAGAAGTCGCTTCTCATTATAGTTGATACGCACCTAAAGCGTTCTCTTGAAAGTACAGAGCTCTACGAAAAATGTAAAAAAGTTATCATTATCGACCACCACAGAAAGGCGGTTGATTACATAAACAACGCTCTTGTGTTCTGTCACGAACCCTCGGCGTCTTCAACCTGTGAAATGTGCAGTGAAATAATCAGCTGTCTTGATGATTCTCCGCTCACATATGTTCAGGCAGACGCAATGCTTGCAGGCATTACACTTGACACAAAGAATTTTGCCGTTAAAACAGGTGTGCGCACATTTGAGGCGGCGGCTTATCTGAGAAAAAGGGGCGCAAACACACTCACCGTAAAGGGTATGTTCTCCGATAACATCGAAACCTACCGTGAAAAGGTTGACATTGTGTGCAAGGCTCATGTTTACCGTGGCTGTGCAATTTCGATTGCACCGAGCGGTGACGGCGATATAAGGCTTGCGTCGGCTCAGGCGGCTGATGAAATGCTCAACCTCAAAGGTGTTGACGCATCCTTCGTTCTTTTTGAAGACAACAGTCAAATTAACATTTCAGCAAGAAGCTACGGTAATGTTAATGTTCAGATTATAATGGAAAAGCTTGGCGGCGGCGGTCATCAGACCATGGCGGCAACACAGCTTAAAAACACTACAAAAGAGCTTGCTTATCAACAGTTGCTGTCTGAAATTGACAACACACTTGATGATGAGGAAAACTCGTAAGAAAGGTTGATTGGTTATGAAAGTAATTTTAATGCAGGATGTAAAATCACTCGGCAAAAAAGGCGAGCTTGTTGAGGCATCTGACGGCTATGCAAGGAACTTTCTCCTTCCGAGAAAGCTTGCAAAAGAGGCAAATGCTCAGGCTATGAATGAATATAAGAATGCCGAGAATTCCAAAAATTATAAAATTGCAACCCAAAAGGCTCAGGCAGAACATGACAAAAAGACTCTTGAGGGCAAAACCTTTAAGATGACTGCAAAAGCAGGACAGGGCGGCAGACTTTTCGGCAGCGTAACTTCAAAGCAGGTTGCCGAGGAAATCAAAAAGCAGTACAACATTGATGTTGACAAGCGCAAGGTTGTTCTTGACTGCGACATTAAGGAATTCGGTACATATCACGCAGAGGTAAAGCTCTTTACAGGCGTTTCTGCAAAGATTGATGTTCAGGTATCCGAGGCATAATAAACAGGAGTAAAAATGGCTGATTTAAATTTTGCGGGCAGTTATGACGGACTTCATCTGCCGTACAGCCCCGAAGCGGAACAAGCGGTTTTAGGTGCAATCATTCTTGAAAGCGACACCTTTGACAAGGTTGTTGATACTCTGAAAAGCCCCGATTATTTCTATGTTTCTTTGCACAAGCTGATTTTTGTCACAGATGCAGGAGATGATTGGACTCGGTCTGAACATCGACTTTGTTACACTGCTTGAAAGGTTAAAACAGAATAAAGCTTTTGACGAGACAACGGGAAAAACCTACCTTATGGATCTTGTCAACAATTGTCCGTCAATTTCCAATGCCGAGGAGTATGCGAAGATTATTGCGGAAAAGTACAATGTTCGCAGACTTATTACGGCGTCCCGTGAAATTATTGATGACGCAACTGCAGGCAACGAGGATCCTTCGGTTCTGATTGATTCGGCAGAACAGAAGATTTTTGACATCAGACAGGGCAATGAAAAGCACGGTCTTGAGCGTATCAACTCGGTAATTTTACAGACTTTCGACCGACTTGACGCACTCAACAGCGAAACCGACAACAGTATGAAACCTATCCCAACGGGCATAGGCGACCTTGACCGAATGATTACGGGACTTAACCGTTCCGACCTTATCATTCTTGCCGCCCGACCGGGTATGGGTAAAACGAGTTTCGCACTCAATATTGCACGAAATGTTGCGTGTAAGTCTAAAAAGACTGTTGCGTTTTTCTCGCTTGAAATGTCAAAGGAACAGCTTGCAAGCCGTCTGCTTTCAAGTGAGGCGCTTATAGGCGGTACAAAACTGAGAACAGGTCAGCTTACCGAGGAGGAGTGGTCAAGACTTATCCCCGCAAGCGATATTCTCAGCAAAACCGACCTCTATCTTGACGATACTCCGGGTATTACAATTCCTGAGATGAAGTCAAGACTTCGCCGACTTCACAACCTTGACCTCGTTGTAATCGACTATCTTCAACTTATGTCGAGCGGCAGAAAGATTGACAGCCGTGTAAATGAAATTTCGGAAATTACACGAAATCTGAAAATTCTTGCAAAGGAAATGAATGTTCCCGTAATCACCCTGGTACACAGCTTTCCCGTGCCGCAGAAAAGCGTGATGACCACTAGACCGCAGATTGCCGACCTGAGAGATTCGGGTTCTATCGAGCAGGATGACTGATATCGTACTGTCCTTTATCGTGAGGGCTACTATGACAAAGAGGGCGGAGAGGATTCTGCCGCACCGACAGCTGATATGAATTCGGGTGAGTGTATCGTAGCAAAGAACCGTCACGGTGAAACTAATATTGTAAAACTGCATTGGCAGGGCGAGTTCATGCGCTTTACGGGAACGGACAACCGAGATGCTTAACCGTGTTATAGCAACCGTTGAAAAATACGGCTTGCTTGAAAAAGGTGACAGCGTAATCGTTGCACTTTCGGGCGGAGCTGATTCCACGGCTTTGTTAAACGTTTTTGTTTCTTTGAAAGAAAAATACAATCTTTCGATTTATGCCGCTCACATTAACCACAATATCCGTGGTGATGAGGCAAAGCGTGATGAAAATTTCTGCAAAATTCTTTGTAAGAAATTTAACACGGAACTTTTCATAAAAAGCGTTGATGTTCCCACACTTGCCAAACAGCAGAAAATCAGCGAAGAGCTTTGCGGAAGAAATGTCCGCTACGCTTTCTTTGAAGAGCTTTCACAAAAACTTTGTGCAAAGATTGCAACCGCTCACACGGCATCCGACAATGCCGAAACGCTGATATTCAATATTGCAAGGGGTGCGTCTTTGACAGGCTTGTCGGCAATTCCTCCAAAACGGGGGAACATAATCAGACCGCTGATTGAACTTTCGAGAGGTGACATTGAAAGCTATTGCGAGGAAAACAACCTTGAATATGTTACCGACAGTACGAATCTTGCCGATGATTACACACGAAATTACATTAGGCATAACATTATTCCGTGTCTTAAAAAGCTGAATCCTTCTTTTGAACGGACGGCTTTAGGCTTGAGTGAAAATGCCGGAGAGTCGGCTGCTTTCATTAAGAAATGTGCCGAAAAATCCGTGCATGACTGCAAAGGTGATTTTGGCTACGACTGCAAAAAGACTGTTGAGCCTTGATTCTGCCGTTCTGAAGGAAATGTTGTTTATTCTGTTAAAGAATGATTGCAACATTTCTCCCGAAAGAAAAACAATTTTACTATTGTGTGAAATAATCAGAAACGGAGGAAGCGTTGAACTGTCAAAACAATGCACAGCCGTTTCAAAACAGGGAATACTCCGCTTTGTATGTCCTAAAAACTCCCCTGATTTTAATGAAATTCCGTTAAAGAATAATATGACTTTTTCTTATGATGGAAAAATATACACGGTAAATGAAATTACCGAAAAAGTAACAAATCAAAATAACCTCGTTTCCAAAAAGCGGCTTGGCGAAAATCCTGTTTTTCGCACACGCAGAGCAGGTGACAGGTTTACATATCCGGACCGCATGGTCACAAAACCGCTCCGCAAGGTTTTTTAACGAACAGAAAATCCCGTCCGAAATGAGGGACAGGCTGTTACTGCTTGCGGTATCCAACACCGTTTTGTGGTGTGAAAAGCTTGGTGTTTCATTGCAGGGAAAGGCAGATGACACCGAAAAAACGAAAAATTACTCATAAATATAGACAAAGAGGGTTAATTATGCATAAGGATATTAGAAAAAATTACTGTATTACGGAAAAAGAATATTGAAAATAATTGTGAACACTATTGCAAAACAGATTGAAAAAGATTATAATGACAAAGATTTTATAATGGTCGGTCTGCTCAAGGGCAGCGTTGCCTTTATGGTTGACCTTATGAGAAAGGTTAATCTTGATTTTTCAATCGACTTTATCGTTGCTTCAAGCTACGGCAGCGGTACTGTAAGCTCAGGCAGAGTTAATATTCAGAAGGATATTTCCCAGTCTGTTGAGGGCAAGGATATTCTCATTGTTGAGGATATTATCGACTCAGGCAATACTCTTGACTTTATCACAAAATATCTCAAAGCCAAGAAGGCAAAATCAGTAAAGCTCTGTACACTTTTTAACAAGCCTGACAGACGGGTTGCCGATATCCATATTGACTACGCAGGTGCGGTAATTCCGGATGAATTTATCGTCGGCTACGGTCTTGACTATGACGAAAAGTACAGAAATCTTCCTTATGTAGGCGTATTAAAGCCGTCAGTTTATTCGTGATTTTAATGCGAAAATAAGCCGCAAATTTTCGTGGCATTACATATTTCCACCTCGGAAAAATAATACTATACAGAGGAGTGACAGCATTGGACAATAAAAAGAAAGTGCGCAATCTGCTGCTTTATCTCGGAATTCCCATTCTGATAATCATTATAACAGCGGCTGTGCTGAGCACAAATAAGTCAACTTCACCGAAAACCTCGGAGCTTGAGCAGTATTTTGTTCAGGATATGGTTGACAGCTTTAACATTGACTACGGTTCAGGTCAGATTGAAATTACCCTTAAAGAGGGTATGAGTCCCATCAAATCAACCGATTCCGACTCTCAATCTGCAACAACTGCTACTCAGCCCGCAACCGAACAGCAGAAAACCCAGTCAAACAGCAAAAAATCAAAGATTGTTGTAAAAGGACAGCTTGCCGACATTCAGCGTTTCCTTGATGACATCAAGCCGTACTACAATCCGGCGTCAACTGATGAAATTCCGCATAACCTTACCCGTGCAACGGATAATTCCATACTTATGGAAATGATTCCGACACTAATCATTATGATTATTCTCATCGTTGCCTGGGTGCTCATTATGAAGAAAATGGGCGGCGGCGGTCTTGGCGGCAAGGAAATGAGCTTTGGCAAAGCCAAGATTAAGAATACAAACGATGAAAAGCGCAAGACAACATTTGATGATGTTGCAGGTGCCGATGAAGAAAAGGAAGAGCTTGCAGAGGTTGTTGAATTCCTCAAGGCTCCCGAAAAGTATAACAAACTCGGCGCAAGAATACCAAAGGGTGTTCTCCTTGTAGGCCCTCCCGGTACAGGTAAAACATTGCTTGCAAGAGCTGTTGCAGGTGAGGCAGGTGTGCCGTTCTTCTCAATTTCAGGTTCAGACTTTGTTGAGATGTTTGTCGGTGTCGGTGCATCCCGTGTTCGTGACCTCTTTGATCAGGCAAAGAAAAACTCGCCTTGTATCATCTTTATTGATGAGATTGACGCCGTAGGTCGCCAGAGAGGCGCAGGTCTTGGCGGCGGCAACGATGAGCGTGAGCAGACTCTTAACCAGTTGCTTGTTGAAATGGACGGTTTCGGTGCTAACGAGGGTGTAATCCTTATTGCCGCAACTAACAGACCCGATGTTCTCGATCCGGCTCTTATGCGTCCGGGCAGATTTGACCGTCAGGTTGTTGTAAGCTATCCCGATGTAAACGGCCGTGAGGCTATCCTCAGGGTTCATGCAAGAAAGAAACCTCTTGCACCCGATGTAAATCTCAAGACTATTGCTAAAACAACAGCCGGATTTACAGGTGCAGACCTTGAAAATCTTCTTAATGAGGCCGCACTTCTTGCCGCAAGAAAAGATAAAAAAGCCATTACTATGGACGAAATCAAGGAGGCAACAGTCAAGGTTGTTGTCGGTGCAGAGAAAAAGAGCAAAGTAATGAGTGAGAAAGAGAAAAAGCTCACAGCCTATCATGAGGCTGGTCACGCAATTCTCTTTGATAAGCTCGAAACTCAGGATCCTGTTCACGAGATTTCAATTATCCCGACAGGTATGGCAGGCGGTTACACAATGCCGCTCCCGAGTGAGGACAAGTCATACAACTCACGCAGAGGTATGTATGAGGATATCGTTGTAAGTCTTGGCGGTCGAGTTGCCGAAGAACTTATTATGGATGACATCTCAACAGGTGCGTCAAACGATATTGAAAAGGCTACAAAAACAGCCCGTGCAATGGTTACAAAGTACGGTATGACTAAGGAACTCGGTTGTGTATGCTACGGCACAGACAACAATTCCGTATTCCTCGGCAGAGATATGGGCAGCAGAACTCAGGATTATTCCGAGGCTACCGCAGCTAAAATCGATCAGCTTGTTCTTGATATGGTCAACAAGGCATATGGCGACGCTACTAAGATTCTCAGCGATAATATGGATAAGCTCCACGATATTGCAAAATATCTTATCAAGCATGAGAAGATGGGCAGCGAGGACTTTACTGCCGTAATGAACGGCACATATAAAGAACCCGAAGAAGTTGAGCAGGAAACTGCCGACAAAGAACCCTCAGCCGAAACAAAGGTTGACGAGTCCACAGAAGGTTAATATCAAATAAACATAGCCTCTCGCAATGAGAGGCTATGCGTGTATATGAATCAATATTTAAACGAATGTATGAAGTTGTGTCAGGTGTTTGACACAGTAAAGGGTAGATGAAATGGCACAGGATAAAATTATTGTGAGAGGTGCAAAAGAGCATAACCTCAAAAATGTAAATGTTGAAATTCCCCGTAACAAACTTGTCGTAATTACAGGACTTTCGGGTTCGGGCAAAAGCTCGCTTGCGTTTGACACAATCTATGCCGAGGGACAGAGAAGATATGTTGAAAGCCTTTCTTCCTATGCAAGAATGTTTCTCGGTCAGATGGATAAGCCTAATGTTGAAAGCATAGAGGGACTTTCGCCTGCAATATCAATCGATCAGAAAACTACTTCAAAGAATCCCCGTTCAACGGTCGGTACGGTTACGGAAATTTACGATTATCTGCGCCTTTTGTACGCAAGAATAGGTGTTCCGCATTGTACGGTTTGCGGAAGGGAAATCCGTCAGCAGACAGTTGACCAGATTGTCGATAAGATTATGACCTATGAAACGGGTACGAAAATTCAAGTTATGGCTCCCGTTGTAAGGGGCAGAAAGGGCGAACACGCAAAGGTTCTTGACAGTGCCGGAAAATCAGGTTATGTCCGTGCAAGAGTTGACGGGATCATCTATGATTTGTCGGAAAATATTCCGATTGAGAAAAATAAAAAGCATAATATAGAAATCATTGTTGACCGTCTTGTAATCAAGCCTGAAATAGCATCAAGACTTTCAGACAGCATCGAAACAGCGTCAAAGCTTGCCGGCGGTCTTGTCACGGTGAACTTCAACGGCGATGAGGATGTGACTTTTTCACAAAAATATGCCTGCCCCGAACACGGTGTGAGCATTGACGAGCTTTCACCGAGAATGTTTTCATTCAACAATCCGTTCGGTGCGTGCCCAAAGTGTACGGGACTCGGCGTATTCCTCAAAATTGATGAGAACAAAATTATTCCCGATATGTCGAAGAGTATCCGTGACGGCGGTATCAAGGGCAGCGGTTGGGCAATGGAAGGCAGTACAATTGCCGCAATGTATATGGAGGCTTTAGCGAAAAAGTACAATTTTTCGCTTGATGAACCGCTTGAAAATCTCCCGAAGGAAACTATCGACAAAATCCTCTACGGCACAGGTGATGAGG
>ENA-OQIT01000227-OQIT01000227.1-human-gut-metagenome-genome-assembly--contig:-NODE-227-length-12908-cov-3.877083_pt1 | contig 12908 bp, 14 predicted proteins | sample MGYA00242587_ERZ504752 | MGnify/ENA primary metagenome ERZ504752 (study PRJEB26092, sample SAMD00036352) | human gut metagenome | host: Homo sapiens | study: EMG produced TPA metagenomics assembly of... | reverse complement strand
GTCAAGGGCAAAGCTGCGACAGCGGTGTGAAACACCCTTGATGAAATCTGACAGTTCCGATAGATTCCAAACTGCAATCCACCGATTTTATTAGCCATAAGTGTTACAAAAATGCTTGACCACAACAGGTGTCTGTTGCAATCCAGTTCCCCTTTTTCCCATCAATCTGATAATTCTCAGTTTCCATAGTGATCAGTGCACCGGATGTATTGATACGAATGAATCCGGCCAGATACTGTGGATAGTTCTCATCTACATAGTAGCAGCTGATTTCTCCATTCTTGTTCAATACGAGCACGTCACTGACTTCGCATTGCTTTTTCGTCCGTTTCCAGATGTCAGCGACTTTTTCATTTTCCTGCATTTCATGAATCGAGACTAATAGGTAATTTTCGACAGTAATCGACACATTCTGCTGTCTTGCCTCTTGATATGGCAGATGCCACAGTGCTTTTCCTGCTGTCTGCTGATCTACTCGGTAGACTGCAAATTGATTAAGCTTCATAGGCATCGTTCTCCAAGTTATTCAGATAATAATTCAGATCCAGAGAATAGTAGTATTTGTCTTCGATCTGCTGTAATTTTCCAACTGTAGAATTGATGATCTCAATCATTTCATCATTCTCAGGATCACTTTCTTCCTGTTCCAAAACTTCCAAAGCTTCTTTCAGTGTTTGGATTGTTTCTTCCTTTGTGTGCTGCTGGAAGATAGCAGTAATAGTCAGTTCGTTTTCTTCCAACGGTACTGCGTTTTTTCTTCCTATATGGGCTATCTCCAAAGTTTTTCGTGGAAAATATATGGATGAGCTGAAAAATCTCTGGAATACTAATCAGCTTGAGTTTCATGGAACTGCCGAAAAATACCGTAACCATTATGCGTTCAAAGAACTGATTGATTTCTGTTATGATGCGGAATGGATTCCTTATTGTAAGAAAACGTTTAACGGCGCACAGTCTGTGATTGACTACCTTGGAAAGTATACCCATAGGATTGCCATCAGCAATCACCGCATCATCTGCATGGACGATGGAAACGTTACTTTTTCTGTAAAAGATTACCGGAACAAAGGACAATGGAAAGAACTTACCCTTTCCGGCGTTGAATTTATACGACGGTTTCTGATGCATGTACCGCCAAAACGTTTTGTCAGGATTCGGCATTACGGACTTCTTTGTTCTCGCAGCAAACACAAGAAGCTTGCTTTATGCCGGAATCTCCTTGGATGCCAAAAGTATCTTTCGAAGCTTCGAGGTAAGGAGATGCCGGAAATATTAAAACAGCTTTATGAGATAAACATTTGTGTGTGTAAATCCTGTGGTGGGCATCTTGGAAAACCACAGCTTCGAAAACCACAAAGATGTTAAAATCTTATTCTTTCATACGTTTTCTAAAGCCTCAAAGCTTGAGGTTTTGTTGTCGTACCTATTTATCTGAAAACACTTGATTTCTGTAGCTTCTGCACAGGAAATCCTGTATAATCATGGGTAAGCACAAAAGATTGAAAGTCCATAGGTAATAGCTACCCGGACGCTCACTTTGTTCAATTAGGTCAAATCGAAAATGGTGTAAACGAAGGGGCAGTTCACTGGAATGCCAAAACTGCTTTTTCGTTTACCCCATCATCGATTCTAACCTAAAGAATTTGACTGTATCATTTTACATTTTTATATGAAATCATAATATGACTTGGTGCAAATAATACTGATGCAATAATCAATAGCACTGACCTACTCATAATCCCACTAAATAAGAACAACATTGAAGGAATAATAGAAAGTGCTAATGCTCTGAAAACGCTGTTTTTCTTAAAACATATAATCCAAATAGCACAATAAAGCATTACCAATATGGTATCTACAATCAGATATAGTGCAAATGCTTCGTCAGACCACCACCCGAACCAAGTTCCCGGAATATTGATTATCATGAATCCGAAACAACCCAATCTCTCTACTTGTTCTGTGACCTCAACATATTTATTGTTCCACTTATTATCAAATCCATCTTTGCACTTAATCGCAAATACAACATTGGGTATCATAATGACTGCAATAAAAATCAGCCCAAAAACATTAAACCATTCCATATAATCTACCATCACAAACTTGAAGTTAACGATTTCTTTTTCCGGTATTCTCTGTCCCACGGATTTCCTCATGATAGAAATAATCTACAATCACCGGATGCCCCTGCGGGACTCTGCCATAAGGCATTTCATTATCCACAAAGGCACAATCATACTTCTTAGCCATTTCCTCAGCTTTTACTTCAAGTGCTTCAAAGTAGCTGCGGTTATGCTTGTTATAGATCTCGTCGTAAAGTGGTACAAGATCAGGATATTTTCCGGCGATATAATCCATAATTGTCTTTTTGAAACCGCCTCGAAGATTGAGATTTTCGAGCCAGAACAGATCGCACTGATCCTTTACCCGCTCAAAGATTGCTTCAAAATTCGTGATACCGGGAAATACCGGGGATACGAAACAGACTGTACGGATACCTGCCTCATATACCTGCTTCATAGCAGCGATACGGTGCTCAATGCTCGAAGCAGAATCCATATCGTTCTTGAAATTTTCATCTAGTGTGTTGATCGACCATGAAACGGTTACACGTCCAAGCTTCTTCAACAAATCAATATCCCGTACCACAAGATCCGACTTTGTGCAGATCAGAATATCTGCGTCACTGCCGATCAGCTGCTCCAGAAGTTTTCTGGTATTCCCGAATTGCTCCTCCTGTGGATTGTAGCCATCTGTCACAGAACCGATGACCACCCGCTGTCCGACATATTTCTTCGGATTTTTAATTTCCGGCCAATGCTTCACATCAAGGAAAGTGCCCCATTCCTCCTTGTGCCCGGTAAAGCGCTTCATAAAAGAGGCATAGCAATACTTGCAGGCATGTGTACAGCCCACATAGGGATTGACCGAGTAACCGCCTACCGGTAGACTAGACTTAGTCATGATGTTCTTTGTTTCCACCTCACGAATGAGGATTCCATTTATTACTTCTTCCATGATTTCTGTACCTCTAACACTTTATTAAATTCTTCCGGCATTTCCTGAATCATATTTTCATCCCCTATGATAGGGACAAGATCTTCCTTCATAAACACCGGAATGCCGAGCTTATGTGCCTGGTCCGTCAGAGACCATGCCCATTCCGGCTCCGTATGAATCTTCCTACTCTGAGCTCCGGTCATGGTGCCGACAACGATCCAATTGATTCCGGAAAGGTCAACTGTGCCGGGATCATCGAATAACGGCTCAAAGGTAACATGGTAATGTTTTGCTCTGACGTTTTTCCGAAGGGCGTCGATACGCCACCGTTCTGCTTTCCTCGTCACCGTAACGCCAAACCATGCGTTTTCCAGATCGGTATCAAAATCCAGCAAATCAGGTCGCTTGCTAAGGAACAGGAACTGATGCTGTGGATTTTCACGGATCTTTGCAAATACCTCGTCTCTCCATTCCGGCTTCCATCCAGAGAAATCACTCATGCCAGTAAGAAGAAAGTTCTGCGGACGTTTCTTTTCCATCATCTTGAGCTTACCCGGAAAGAATTCAGGGTCAGCGAAATCATCAATCATATGCCAGCGTTTCACGTTGTTGCGGGCATAGCAATATGTACACCCCACTGTGCAGCCAATGACGATATTCATGTTCTGAATCTGATCTTTGATACAAATACTCATGACTTCTGCCACTCCTCAAGATTCTTTCTGATGCGGTCGAGGCATTCCTCAAACCGGGTAATTTCTTCCTCTGAAAAATCTTTGTAGTAAATACTGCCCATCTCATCAGATACAGAATCGTACTCGCCCTTTAAGGCATGTGCTTTCTCAGTCAGAAACAGGAGCGTTTTCCTTTTGTCCGTTTCAGACTGAACACGGCTTATCAGCCCTTGATTTTCCATTCTTTCCAGCATCGTAGTAAGAGATGTTATCGCTAATCCGCATTTAGTCGAGAGTGACCTGATTGAAATACCATCCTTCTGCCACAGCACATAAAGAATACGCCCCTGGGCTCCATTAAATGCATCAATATTCTTTTCACTGAGAATCTTCTCGAAAATCCGGTCTCCAAGCTGTTTTATTTTGGTAACAAGAAATCCTCCATTCATTTCCATGCAAAAGCTCCTATATAGTAGTTTATTAAAAACATACTATATAGGAGCTTTATTGTCAACAGTTTATATATCTTAATAGGTAAATTCCGTTTTTTTCAATTCTCCAAACTTGAATTTTCAAATTAGTCTTTGCAAATAACCTTTGAACCGTCACCGTCAATTACAATTCCCTGACAGTTGTTAATTGGGCATAGATTCAAATCCGAAAACTCAGTCATTATTTTCTCGGTAACTTTCTTAAATGGTGCTGTAAGATAATGCGGAAGAACATAGAAATCAATCAAATCAAGCCCTGCATCATCTTCTTGTGAGTAGTCCTCCGGCTTTTCATCCATTTGCTGGATATATTGGATGCTTGGAGCGCATATAATTGCGCCTGCCGACTCGCCGATCATCAATTTTCCATTTGCCAATTCCTTTTTCAGCAGCCCATCAGTTCCCGTTTTACGGAGCCGGTCCATAAGAAAAAAAGAATTTCCGCCGGTAAAATATATCACATCTGCATCTTCAAAAACAGACTGTATCGTTGAATAAGCCTCCGTTGAAATATCAATTTCAGTTACGATTGCTCCCAACTTTTTGAATAATTTTCGAGCCGAGCCGACATAACCGGTGTAGCCTTCACGCAGCGAAGCTGTTGGAATAAATGCGACTTTCTTATTTTCAATTTCTTCCTTTATCAGACTTCCTACACTTGAAAAGTGCGAACATAAAAATAGTTTCATCAATATTCTCCTTTATAAATTCCGATTTGTTGAGTCAAGTATATCACACCCGCCAAGGAAAGAACACCCCTATATGTCAGAGCTTGCCCTTTTTCCTGCGTACGCAGCGATTGCCCCGAAACGCGCCATATAACAAAAGGCAGAATACCGCCGTCATGGTGATACCCTGCCTTTGTTTTTTACGAATGGCTCTGACGTACATTGTTCCTGTCCGGTACTGCATGAACCGAGGTTCTGCAAACGGTGCTCCGGCAGGCGGTGCTTTCTTGGTAGACATTCCTGAAGATTGGGAACCGCGGGCTAAGCAACAGCCCACTGGGCTGATTGCTTACGGCACTTCGTGCCGCCGCCCTGTTCGAGTCCTGTACCGTCCTGCTCTGACGTGAGACAGTGGCAGACGCAACAAAAAAGCCTCTAACTTTTGTTAGAGGCTTTTGTTTGGTGGACGGTACAGGACTCGAACCTGTGACCTCCTGCACGTCAAGCAGATGCTCTACCAGCTGAGCTAACCGTCCATATTCTGTTTTGCTGTAGTCAGCTCAATTATGATAGCATAGGATGGAATAAAAATCAAGCCTTTTTTTGCAAAAATCTTCAAAAAAATCCTTCCGGGGCTGGCCGGGACGCCTCTGCCGGAGGGGCGGGAAAGCGGGCGAAGGCTGGGAGTTAAAAGGTTATCGTTGCCCCTTTTTTATAGGTGTGCTATAATAAGATGATTACAATAGGAAAGGTATCGCAGAATGAGAGTATTGGGCATCGACCCGGGCTACGCCATCGTGGGATGGGGCGGTGGTGGATTACGCGGGAAACCGCTTTGCGCCGGTGGATTTTGGCGCGGTGTGTACCGACGCCGGCGTGCCGTTCGAGCGGCGGCTGGACGAGGTGTATGCGGGCGTCAAGGAGGTCATCGAGCGGACGCGGCCGGAGGTGCTGGCGATTGAAAAGCTGTTCTACCAGCACAACCAGACCACCGTCATCGGCGTGGCTGAGGCGCGCGGCGTCATCCTGCTGGCGGCGGCGCAGGCGGGCCTGCCCATCTACGAGTACACCCCGATGCAGGTCAAGCAGGCCGTCACCGGCTACGGCAAAGCCGTGAAAAAGCAGGTGCAGGAGATGACCCGCATCCTGCTGCATCTGCCCGCCATCCCGAAGCCCGACGACACCGCCGACGCGCTGGCGATGGCCATCACCTTCTGCCACACCAACGGCAGCCAGCTCAACCGCTTTGTACGGCGTGTGCCGGGGCCTATCTGAGTTACCCTTGATAGCAGGGCGCTACAGTTTCCGAAACAACAAAACTTTCTCGTATCCGATAGACCTGCCCGGCACGCCAGTGGCTCTCCCACAGGGAGAGCTGGCAATGCCGGCAGGCATTGACTGAGAGGGCTATTATGATATACAGCTTAACCGGAAAGATCATCAAAAAGACCCTGAACGCTGTGGTCATCTGCTGCGGCGGCGTGGGGTACTACGCCCAGTGTCCGGCCAGCGTGGCCGGTGCGCTGCCCGGCGTGGGGAACGAAGCCACCATCTACACGGTGATGAACGTCACCGAGAACGACGTCAGCCTCTACGGCTTTGCCAGCGAGGAGCAGCAGGCCTGTTTCGAGCTGCTCACCTCGGTGTCGGGCGTGGGCGCGAAGGTGGGGCTTGCCATCCTGAGCGTCATGGAGCCCGACCGTGTGGCGCTGGCCATCTCGGCGGGCGACCACAAAGCCTTCAAGGCCGCGTCCGGTGTCGGCCCCAAGCTGGCCCAGCGGATCGTGCTGGAACTGAAAGATAAGGTCGCCAAAGGCTTTGCCGCCGGCATCGACCTGGAAAACGTGGCGGGCGCTGCTTCGGACACCGCCGCCGCACAGGGAGCGGGGCAGGCCATCGCCGCGCTGGTGTCGCTGGGCTACAGCCAGAGCGAGGCCGCGCTGGCCGTCTCCAAGATCGACGGCACGCTCCCGGTGGAAGAGATCATCAAGCTGGCGCTGCGCAGCATGGCGGGCAGGAGGTAAACGATGCAGGACGATACCGCGCTCTATGGCGCAAAAATGATGCAGCCCGGGATGACGGCGGCGGACAGCGAGGAAAACAACCTCCGCCCCCAGCATCTGGAGGACTACATCGGACAGGAAAAGGTCAAGCAGAACCTGAAAATCTATCTCGAAGCGGCCAAGCGCCGGGGCGAGCCCATGGACCACATCCTGCTCTACGGCCCTCCGGGTCTGGGCAAGACGACGCTGGCGGGCATCATCGCCAACGAGATGGGGGTGCAGATCCGCATCACCAGCGGCCCGGCCATCGAAAAGCCCGGCGACCTCGCCGCCCTGCTGACCAATCTGCAGGAGGGCGACGTCCTCTTCATCGACGAGATACACCGCCTCTCCCGGCAGGTGGAAGAGGTGCTTTACCCGGCACTGGAAGACTATGCGCTGGATATTATGATAGGCAAAGGCCCCAGCGCCCAGAGCATCCGCATCAATCTGCCCCGGTTCACGCTGGTGGGTGCGACCACCCGTGCGGGCCAGATCACCGGCCCTCTGCGCGACCGCTTCGGCGTGCTGCTCAAGCTGGAGCTTTACAGCCCCGACGAGCTGAGCAATATCATCATCCGCTCGGCGGGCATCCTCGACCAGCCCATCACCCCCGAGGGTGCTTATGAGCTGGCCAAGTGCAGCCGCGGCACGCCCCGTGTGGCGAACCGCTTCCTCAAGCGTGTGCGCGACTTTGCCACCGTGCTGGGCGACGGCGTCATCGACCGGGATGTGGCGCTGCTGAGCCTCAAGCGGATGGACGTGGACGCGCTGGGTCTGGACGAACTGGACCGCAGCCTGCTCCGCGCCATCATAGAAATGTACAACGGCGGTCCGGTGGGTCTGGAAACACTGGCCGCAGCCCTCGGCGAAGAGGCCGTGACGCTGGAAGACCTGTGTGAGCCCTACCTGATGCAGATGGGCTTTCTGACCCGGACGCCCCGGGGCCGCTGTGCCACCCGGCTGGCGTATGAGCATCTCGGCCTGAAAGCGCCTGAGAGCGACAGCGCCGAGGACAATGGACAGCAGAGCTTATTTTAAGTGAGGTATTTACTATGGGAAAGTATTTTGGTACCGACGGTGTGCGCGGCGTGGCTGGTGCAGACCTGACCTGTGAGATGGCGATGCTCATCGGACGCGGCGCTGCCGCCGTGCTGACCAGCAGCACCGGCCATAAGCCCCGAATCCTCATCGGCAAGGACACCCGCCAGTCTGGGGATATGCTGGAAGCTGCCCTGACCGCCGGTCTGTGCAGCGTGGGCGCGGACGTTGAGAGTCTGGGCGTCGTCCCCACTCCCGCCGTGGCCTATCTGGTGCGCAAGTACAACGCCGACGCCGGCGTGGTCATCTCGGCGTCTCACAACCCGATGGAATTCAACGGCATCAAAATCTTCGCCGGCACCGGCTACAAGCTGCCGGACGAGGTGGAGAACGAAATTGAAGCCTATATCGACAATCAGTGCGCGGGCCTCAAGCTGGCCACCGGCGACGATGTGGGCCGCGTGACCTGCCGCACCGACGGCATCAAGGACTACACCGACCACCTGTATGAGTCCATCAACGGCGACCTGTCCGGCCTGAACGTCTGCATCGACTGCGCCAACGGTGCCTCCGCAGCAGCAGCCCGGCAGCTGTTCCCCCGTCTGGGCGCAAAGTGTACCTTTATCGGCGTGGAGCCTGACGGCAAGAACATCAACGCCGGTGTGGGCAGCACCCATCTGGACAATCTGGAAAAGGCCGTCGTCGAGGGCGGCTTTGACTGCGGCATCGCTTTTGACGGCGACGCAGACCGCTGCCTCGCCTGCGACGAGAAGGGGCAGGAGATCGACGGCGACAAGATCATCGCCCTGCTGGCCATGAACATGAAGGAAAAGGGCTGTCTGGACGGCAATACTGCGGTCGTCACCGTCATGTCCAACCTGGGCTTCATCAAGTTTATGGAGTCCCAGGGGATCCGCACCGAGAAGACCGCCGTCGGCGACCGCTATGTTCTCGAGAACATGCGGGAGAACGGCTACGCCATCGGCGGCGAGCAGAGCGGCCACGTCATCCTGCTCCACCACGCCACCACCGGTGACGGTGAGCTGACCGCCGGCAAGCTGCTCAAGATGCTGGCCGAGAGCGGCAAGAAGATGAGCGAGCTGAACGGCATCTACGCCCAGTACCCTCAGGTGCTGGTGAATGTGGCGGCCAACGCTGCCCAGAAGGCCGCCTACAAGGAAGACAAGGTGCTGGCCGACTTCATCGAGAACGAGCAGCAGAAGCTGATGGACATGGGCCGTGTGCTGGTGCGCGTCTCCGGCACGGAGCCGAAGATCCGCGTCATGGTGGAGGGGCAGGACCTCGAGGCCATCGACCTGTGCGCCAAGCGCATTGTGGATAAGATCAACGAGCGGATCATCGAAGGTTAAGATAGAGATAAAAAGCAGGAAGGAGGACGCATATGCGCCCTGCAGATACATGGAAAGACTACGAGCTGCTGGATGCCACCGACGGCAACCGGCTGGAACGCTGGGGCGAGACGCTGCTTGTCCGGCCTGACCCGCAGGTGGTGTGGAAGACGCCCCGGCAGAGCCCCCTCTGGGCCAAAGCGGACGCCGTTTACCACCGCTCCAATCAGGGCGGCGGCGAGTGGGAGTACCGCCGCCGTCTGCCCGAAAAGTGGAAGATCACCTGCGGCGAAGGGGAGGATAAGCTGACCCTCATCGTCAGCCCCACCGGCTTCAAGCACACCGGCGTCTTCCCGGAGCAGGCCGTCAACTGGGCCTGGTACGCCAAGAAGATCCGCGCCGCAGGCCGGCCCATTAAAGTTTTGAACCTCTTCGGCTACACCGGCGGCGCAACGCTGGCCTGTGCGGCGGCGGGCGCTGCCGTCTGCCATGTGGACGCCTCCAAGGGCATCGTGGCCTGGGGCAAGGACAATGCCGCCGCCAGCGGCCTCACCGACCGGCCCATCCGCTGGCTGGTGGACGACTGCGCCAAGTTCGTCGCCCGCGAGAAGCGCCGCGGCAACACCTACGACGGCATCATCATGGACCCGCCGAGTTATGGACGCGGCCCCGGCGGCGAGATCTGGAAGCTGGAAGACTGCATCTACGACCTCATCAGCCAGTGCGAAGAGGTGCTGAGCGACAAGCCCCTCTTCTTTGCGGTCAACAGCTACACCACCGGCCTTTCGCCCGCCGTCATGGAGTATATGCTCAAGACGACGCTGATCCCCCGCTTTGGCGGAAAGACCAGCTGCGACGAGATCGGCCTGCCCGTCTCCGCCACCGGCGGCGTCGTCCCCTGCGGCGCGACGGCGATTTGGGAGGAGTAAACCTCTCAGTCTCGCTATCGCTCGACAGCTCCCCTAGCGAGGGGAGCCATTGGCAGGCCGGGCAGCTTTGTGCTGCCTGCTGAGGGCATATTATGGCGCAGAAGAGCGGGCCTTGCTTACGAGGTCAGCGACTTCTGGACAAAGCATCTTGCAGAACGGCTGCTGGCCTCTATAGCAGGGCGATGCAGCTTCTGAATATTGGAACTCTGCTCGTCTTGTGTAGACTTGACCGACACGCCAGTGGCTCGCCCTTTGGGAGAGCTGTCGAGCGAACGCGAGACTGAGAGGGTATGGGGTACAGCCCCTTTCAGAGGGGCGCACCACCAGAAAGAGAAAACAAATGAGTGAAACGATACTGACAGCAGAAAACTTAAAGTTCCGCTACGACTCGGAGCAGCCCGGCTACGCGCTCAACGGCGTCTCCATGCAGGTCGGGCGGGGCGAGTTCGTGGCCGTGCTGGGCGCAAACGGCTGCGGCAAATCCACCCTTGCCAAGCACTTCAACGCCATCCTCCTGCCGGAGGAGGGCAAGGTGTACGTCGAGGGCATGGACACCGCCGATGATGACAAGCTCTATGACATCCGCCAGACCGTGGGCATGGTGTTCCAGAGCCCGGACAACCAGATCGTCGCCACGGTGGTAGAGGAAGACGTGGCTTTCGCGCTGGAAAACCTCGGTGTTCCGCCGGAAGAGATGCGCCGCCGCGTCGATGACGCCATGAAGATGGCGGGCATCTACGAGTTCCGGGAGCGCGCACCCCACAACCTCTCGGGCGGCCAGAAGCAGCGCGTCGCCATTGCGGGCGTCGTCGCCATGCGTCCCGACTGCCTCATCCTCGACGAGGCCACCGCCATGCTCGACCCTCGCGGCCGTGAGCAGGTGATGCAGACCATCCACCACCTCAACAAGGATCTGGGCATCACCGTTGTGTCCATCACCCACTACATGGAAGAGGCTGCGCAGGCCGACCGTGTGCTGGTGATGAGCCAGGGCAATGTGGTGATGGAAGGCACCCCGAAAGAGGTGTTCAGCCAGACCGAAAAAGTCCGTTCTCTCCGCCTCGACGTGCCGCAGGCCGCAGAGCTGCGGGATGAGCTGGTCAAGGCCGGCATCCCCATGCCCGAAGGCATCATCGACACCGGCGAGTGCGCACAGGCTCTGTATGAGCTGCTGAAGTAAGGGGGGACGGAAACATGGCAAGCATTATCAAAGTAGAACACCTGAGCTATGTCTACAACCCCGGTATGCCGAACGCAGTCACCGCGCTGGACGACGTGAGCTTTGAGGTGGAGGAGGGCGATTTCGTGGGCATCATCGGAGCCACCGGCTCCGGCAAGAGCACCCTCATCACCCACATGAACGGTCTGAACAAGCCCACCAGCGGCAAGATCATCATTGATGGCCGCGACCTCTGGGCCGAACCGGAAAAGATCCGGGATTTCCGTTTCCTGACGGGCCTGGTGTTCCAGTACCCGGAGTACCAGCTCTTTGAGGAAACGTGCTATAAGGACATCGCCTTCGGCCCGAAGAATATGGGCCTCGACGAGGCGGAGGTCGATAAGCGAGTCCACGAGGCGGCAGAATTCGTCGGCCTCAATGAAGCGCTGTTGGAGCGCAGCCCCTTTGAGCTGTCCGGCGGACAGAAGCGCCGCGTGGCCGTGGCGGGCGTTATGGCCATGAAGCCCCCTATCCTCGTTCTGGACGAGCCTGCGGCCGGCCTCGACCCCGAGGGACGGGATGAGATCCTGTCCGAGGTGAAGGACTACCACAAAAAGACCGGCACCACGGTGCTTCTGGTCTCCCACAGCATGGAGGACATTGCCAAGTACGCCGACAAGGTGCTGGTGATGAGCCGGAAGAAGATCGCCATGTACGACACGGTGGAGAGGGTCTTTGCCCGCGCTCCCGAGCTGCTGGAACTGGGCCTCTCCGTGCCGCAGGTGACGAAGATCTTCCTCAAGCTGCGGGAGATGGGCGTGGATGTCCCGGCGGACGTCTACACCATCCCCTACGCCGTCAAGATGATCCTGGCGGCAAAAGCCCGGCGGGATGCAGGGGAGACCCTCGTCTTACCCCGGAATAAAGAACAGAAAGGGGGTGCAGCCGGATGCTGAGAGATATTACCATCGGCCAGCACTTCCCCGGCAACAGCCTCGTCCATCGTTTTGACCCCCGGCTCAAGCTGGTGCTGACCATCCTGTATATCGTGCTGCTCTTTGCGGCATCCAACCCGCTGGGCCTTGCGCTTTCGCTGATTTTCCTCGCCGCGATGTACGCAGTGGCGAAAATCCCCTTCAGGCTCATCCTCAAGAGCCTGAAGCCCATCTTCCCCATCATCGTCTTTACGGCGGTGCTGAACCTCTTCTTTGTCTCGGGCGAGGGCGACCCGGTGTTCAAGCTCGGATTTCTGACCGTTTACGCGGAGGGCATCCGGTATGCTGTACTGATGGCGGTGCGCGTCATGGCCCTCATCGCGGGCACGAGCCTTTTGACCTACACCACCAGTCCCATCGTCCTGACGGACGCCATCGAGCAGTTGCTCAAGCCTCTTGGCAGGCTCCGCTTCCCGGTGCATGAGCTGGCCATGATGATGAGCATCGCGCTGCGGTTCATCCCTACCCTCATCGAGGAGACCGACAAGATCATGAACGCCCAGAAAGCCCGTGGCGCGCACGCTGGACAACGGCAAGATGACCGAGCGCATCGAAGG
>ENA-OQIT01000226-OQIT01000226.1-human-gut-metagenome-genome-assembly--contig:-NODE-226-length-12941-cov-3.053535_pt1 | contig 12941 bp, 12 predicted proteins | sample MGYA00242587_ERZ504752 | MGnify/ENA primary metagenome ERZ504752 (study PRJEB26092, sample SAMD00036352) | human gut metagenome | host: Homo sapiens | study: EMG produced TPA metagenomics assembly of... | reverse complement strand
ACAAGCGAGGGCATTAAGAAGCTTATCTACGCAAATGATATTCTCGGCTACATTCTCTACTCCATGGTCGATGTCGGTGTGAACTACAACGGCTGGGATTATGAAAAAGTCAAGGAGTATATGTCAACGGCACTCGGTTCGGCTGACGATGAGAGCGTTACAGCCGCAACAAAAGAGGCGTATGACCTTGCCCGTTCAAATCCGGGTTATTTTCTCCCCTATACCGTAGGCTACCTCAAGATGATTGATATGCGTGAAACAGCCGAAAGCGAGCTTGGCTCAAGCTTTGACGCAAAGGAGTATCACACATTCATTATGAATCTCGGAATCACAAGCATTGATGTCTATGAAAAAGCCCTTGATATGTGGCTTGAAAGCAAAAAGTAAATTTTTGGTGATAATCTTGAATATTTTTTACAGGTATGATATACTTAACTCATTGATATGATAAATATAAATTGGTATGGATTTTTCTAAGATGTGATTCTTATTTTCGCCATACACTCATTATGGGTGTATGGCGATTTTTATTTTACGCAAGGGGTGTTAATATGGGCGTTAAAACGGAAAACAAAATGGCTTATGAACCTGTCAACAAGCTTATAATTCAAATGTCGGCACCGCCGCTGATTTCAATGTTTTTTCAGTATTCATACAACCTTGTTGACAGTATGTTTGTTGCGGGGATAAATGAACAGGCACTTGCGGCAGTATCGCTTGCATTCCCGATTACAACGCTTATGAATGCGTTGTCCGTGTGGATAGGTGTGGGTGTTAATGTTTTGATTGCAGGTTATTTGGGACAGAAAAATCAGCAAAAAGGCAAATTCTGCAGCGGCTCTCGGAGTGGTAATTTCGGTAGTTGTCGGAGTGCTGATAAATTTCCTTTCGCTTTTCATAATAAATCCCTATTATTCGGCTTTTACGCAAAACAAAGAGATTTTTGAATACGGAATTGCGTATATGAGCGTCTGCGTTTTTATGCAGATACCAAATATGGTGCATATTGTAATTCAAAAAATACTTCAGGCAACAGGTAATATGATTGCTCCGATGTGGTTCCAAATTGCAGGTGTTGTATTCAATTTTGTGTTTGACCCTTTGCTCATTTTCGGCATAGGCCCGTTTCCGAAAATGGGTGTGGTCGGAGCTGCAGTTGCCACGGTTTTAGGCTATGTTGTTTCAACAATAAATTGCGTTGATACAGCTGTTCTTACAAACAAAACGTTAAGCCCGTGTTTAAAACTGCCTTGAACCGCAGATGATAAAGCTGATATTTTCCTACGGATTGCCCTCGTTTGTTATGAATGCGTTGGGAGCATTCACCGTGAATTTTGCAAATATGTTTTTGGTGCGATATTCGGACACGGCGGTTGCATTTTTTCGGAGCATATTTCAAGGTTCAGCAGTTGATTTTTTATGACGGTGAACGGACTGATTCAGGGCTGTTTGCCTATAATGCGGTTTAATTACAGAGCAAAAGAGTACGGTCGCCTTAAACAAGCAAATAAGAGCGGAACAATTATCGCGACTGTTATGATGATTGTCGGTATGCTCTTGGTGCTGATTTTCCCGAAAGAGATATTGTTTTTGTTTTCGGCATCGGAAGAAATGTGTGCTTTTGGAGTGCCGGCAATGAGAATTATGTCACTCGGATTTGTGTTCAGCGGCTTTTCCGCAATGATTGCAACCTATGAACAGGCAACAGACAGTATTATGCCCGGCGTTGTAGTTCAACTGTTGCGACAGGGCGTGCTGTTAGTCCCCGTAATTTGGCTTTTAAACAGCGCTGTTCAAATGACAGGCATATGGCTTGCGTTCCCAATTACAGAATTTGTTACATTTCTTGTTGCTGTTGTATTTGCAAAAATTAAAAATCATTGAATAAATAAAAATAACAACCGCCAAACCGATATAATGGATTTTGGCGGTTGTTTGTTATTTAAAATATGTTTAATTTTAAATTGTTTTTGCAAAAATATTATCAGATGATTTTGCTCTGAAAATTGTTTTTACGAGCAAGAATGTTATATAAACATAAAGTGCGGTGTAGATGATTGCCGTAAATTTAAGGCTAATAAGCTCGTAGGAGAACAGATAGTAGCAATAGCCTCTCAGGCTTATAAGCGTTGACACAATCGGAATCCACAAATGCTTTGCACTTACTGCCGCATAGACAATTAAAATAATGTCAAGCAGATAACCGTAGCGTTCGTGCATTGACGAAAGGAACATGATACAGGTGAACACAGTCCACGCTGTTGTCAGAAAGTAAAAGTTCAAGGTTTTTCAAATCAACCTTTTTATAGATGATAATGCACATCATAATTCCGAGTACGGCAATTGTCAGAAAGACCGAAAACTGCTTGAACAGATAATAATATGTTATATCGTTTCCGTCACATATGAGTGCATAAAAGTTCGGACAGTTCATCTGAATAAGCTTTCCGTAGTCGGTCTGTTCCGCATATATTGTGATGATATCGATAAACGGTCTACCCATAATAATTGCAGGCAGGCACATTATCACATCAACCGCAGGAATTATAAAGAAATGCAGAATCGAAATTTTCTTTGTCGAAATCCAGTAATAAAGCAGAACAGGAATGATGAATACGGTTTGCAGCTTGAATGCAAACGCAATGCCGATGAACACAAACGATGCAATCGGCTTGTCTTTGTGCAAAAACAGGATTGCGAGGATTATAAACGAGGTGTAAATTGAATCGCACTGCGCCCAAAACGATGAGTTAAAAATCACCGTTGCCGAAAGAAGTACGGCTGAGTAGGTGAGTATTGCTTTGAACCGTCGGTTATTCTTTGCAAACGAATAAACAAGCATTGCGGTTGAAATTGCAAGTGCAAAGTCAAAGATTATTGATACGATTTTGTACGCATACAGAGCATTTAGCGGCAAAAGAGTCATAAGATAGATTATGACTTGATACGGAATGTTGTAGTTGCCCACCTGAGTTGCAAGCCCCGTAAAATCATTCAGCTTGATTATGCTCCACCACGAATTTAAAAAGCTGTTGAAATCATCGCTTTGAAAATCCATTCCGCAGGCTCTGAGGAAAATTGCAATAATCGTTACCGCAACGAGTAAAAATAAAAGAATGTGTTTTTTTATAAAGTCAATGACTTTGCTTTCTGCTTTTGTCATAGAGAAAATTCCTGTTCGGGTTTAAATAAAACCGATTTTCTTCATAACCTTGCCCATTGTGCGGCTGCTGATTTTAAGGGCAATTTCATCGGCTTTTCTGTAACAGCTTTCAAGATATGCCTTGTCTGCAACAAGCTTTTCGTAGCGTTCACGAATCGGACGAAGTTCTTCAACAACTGCCTCGCCTACAGCTGTTTTGAAGTCGCCGTAGCCCTCACCCCCTTTCTGCACCTGTCTAGGGGTGGTAGCTCAACTATTATATCATAGAACAATGCGTACAGAAAGACTATACTTGAAATATATACTGGGACAGTGGCGTGTGAACAGTAACAAATATGTTACAATTAAGTCTGTAATTATTATTAGTCTTTGACATTCCCGCATCTTTTTGATACTATAGAATCAGTAAAAAACTAGCAGACCTCCCATGGGAGAAATCCTATGGGAGGTTTTTGTAACGAGGTGAGGTGTATAATGAAAAAAGAAAACAATTCTGCACATAACCATAACAGAGGAAGCTTTTCCGGAAGGATTGGTTATGTGCTGGCAGTTGCAGGTTCTGCAGTAGGACTGGGAAATATCTGGAGATTTCCGTATCTTGCAGCGAAATATGGAGGCGGAATTTTCCTGCTGATCTATATTCTTCTGACAGCGTCATTTGGTTATGTACTGATCATGTCAGAAACAGCCCTTGGACGAATGACCAGAAAGAGTCCGGTAGGTGCATTTGAGCATTTTGGAAAAACGAAATCATTCAAAATCGGCGGATGGTTAAATGCAGTGATTCCAATGCTGATCGTTCCTTATTACAGTACGATTGGCGGATGGGTAATTAAGTATCTTGTGGAATATTTCAAAGGAAATGTCCAGGCAGTAGCGGAAGACGGATATTTTGGAAATTTTATTTCCGATTCCTGGCAGGTGGAACTCTGGTTTCTGGTATTTGCGGCGCTTGTATTCATCATCATTCTCGGTGGTGTACAGAACGGTGTAGAGAGAATGTCAAAGATTATGATGCCGGTTCTGGTAGTTCTGGCAGTCGTAGTTACAATCTATTCTGTCACACGTCCGGGCGCTGTTGAAGGTGTGAAATATTTCCTGATCCCGAATGTGAAAAATTTCTCCTGGATGACAGTAGTAGCAGCGATGGGACAGATGTTTTATTCTTTGTCCATTGCAATGGGAATCCTGTATACTTACGGTTCCTATGTCCGTAAAGATATGGATATCGAGAGATCTACCACACAGGTTGAGATTTTCGATACAGGTATCGCAATTCTTGCGGGACTGATGATTATTCCGGCGGTATTTGCATTCTCCGGTGGAAATCCTGAAACACTTCAGGCAGGACCATCTTTGATGTTTATCACATTGCCAAAAGTATTTGCAAGTATGGGATTTGGTACTGCAACAGGAATCGTATTCTTCATACTTGTATTACTTGCAGCTCTGACAAGTGCAGTTTCCCTGATGGAAACCAGTGTTTCCACATTCATGGACGAACTTCATTGGAGCCGTAAGAAATGCTGCGGTCTGATGGTTGTGATCATGATTGTACTTGGAACCGCATCTTCCATGGGATATGGACTTCTGGATTTCATTCGTATCTTTGGAATGAACTTCCTTGATTTCTTCGATTTTATGACAAACTCAGTAATGATGCCGCTGGCAGCACTTGCAACCTGTATTCTGATTCTTCGTGTTGTTGGTATTGACGGAATGGAAAAAGAAATTGAACAGTCTTCTCCATTCCGCAGAAAGAAACTGTACAGAGTATTTATCAAATACTTTGCACCGATTTGCCTGATCATTATTTTGCTGAGTTCTATTGCAAACGTTTTGGGAATTATCAGTATGTAAAAAATATATGACTCTTTTTACAAAGAATGCAGCATGGATCAACTACAAGACAAGAGAAGAAGCAACTGCACAGTTCACCAGAAAGAATGGCTGGTAGGCAAACATGGCAGGAAATCTGCCAATGAATGTGTGAAATGTGGTAAGTGCGAAGAAGTATGTCCGCAGCACATTAAGATCAGAGATGAGCTGGAGAAAATTACAGCAGAACTTTTGGGTAAATTGCTATAGATAAGAGTAGAAAAGAGGAGTGAAACATGAAATTCGATAAAGAGAAAATGCGCTTATACGCAATAACGGATCGTCACTGGCTTAATGGGCGGAGCCTTAAGGAAGTAGTAAAGGAGAGTCTGGATGGAGGCGTAACCTTTCTGCAGCTCAGAGATAAAAATTCAGATGATGAAACTTTCCTGCAGGAAGCAGCTGAACTTCAGGAATTATGCAGAGATTATAAGGTACCTCTGATCATAAATGACAATGTGGAAATTGCTTTGAAGATGAATGCAGATGGTGTTCATGTAGGGCAGAGTGATATGGAAGCAGGTGCTGTGCGTGAGAAACTTGGACCGGATAAAATCCTGGGAGTTTCGGCACGAACGGTAGAGCAGGCATTGCTTGCACAGGAGCGTGGTGCAGATTATCTGGGGGTGGGTGCAGTATTTGCAACCGGTTCAAAAGCAGATGCGGCAGAACTTCCCCATGAAACACTGAAGGCAATCTGTGAAGCGGTATCTATCCCTGTGGTGGCAATCGGGGGGATCACAGCAGAAAATATATCTCAGCTAAAGGGAACAGGGATTTGCGGTGTGGCAGTGATCAGTGCCATTTATGCTCAGAATAACATTAAAGAAGCAGCAGAAGAACTGAAAGAGGCAGTAGATAAGATTGTATTATAGCAGAAATGAGAGGAAGACAATTATGAGAACTGCACTGACGATCGCAGGAAGTGATTCCAGCGGAGGCGCCGGAATCCAGGCAGATATTAAGACAATGATCACAAATGGTGTATATGCAATGAGTGCCATTACCGCATTAACTGCACAGAATACAACCGGTGTACAGGCAATATTAAATGTAACACCGGAATTTCTGGGGCAGGAACTGGATTCTGTTTTTCAGGATATTTATCCGGATGCGGTAAAAATCGGAATGGTATCAGATAAGAATCTGATCCATGTAATAGCAGAGAAACTGAAACAATATAAAGCGGAAAACATTGTTGTGGATCCTGTTATGGTTGCAACAAGCGGTGCAAAGCTGATCAGTGATGATGCAGTGGAGATATTGAAGCAGGAACTGTTTCCACTGGCTGATGTGCTTACTCCGAATATTCCGGAGGCAGAGGTTCTGGTTGAAATGTCAGTGACCAATGCAGAGGAAATGATAGAGGCTGCCGGAAAGATTTCTGAGACATATCATTGTGCAGTACTTTGCAAAGGCGGACACAGCATTAATGATGCAAATGATCTGCTTTACTATGATGGAAAATATTGCTGGTTTGAAGGAAAGCGTATCGATAATCCAAACACACATGGAACAGGCTGTACGTTGAGCAGTGCCATTGCTTCCAATCTTGCAAAGGGATATGACCTGCAGACTGCTGTAAAACGTTCCAAACAGTATATTTCAGGAGCACTGGCGGCAATGCTTGACCTGGGAAAGGGAAGTGGCCCTATGGATCATGGATTTGCAATCCGAAATGAATATGTGAAAGAAAGTGAAAAGTGAGAATAGCTATGGAAGACAATAAAAAGAAAGGCCTCGGAATGGTTCTGGAAGGTGGAGGTATGCGGGGACTGTATACAGCCGGAGTTCTGGATGAGCTGATGGAGCAGGGGATTTATGCAGATTCTACAGTTGGCGTTTCCGCCGGTGCAATTTTTGGATGTAATTATAAGTCCCGCCAGATTGGACGAACCCTTCGTTATAATACCAGATTCTGCAAGGATAAACGATATATGGGATTGAAAAGCTGGATCACTACCGGCGATCTTTACAGCAAAGATTTTGCATATGGGGAGGTGCCCTGGAAGCTGGATGTTTTTGACACAGAGACATTTGCCAGATCACCCATGAAGTTTACGGTTGTATGTACAGATATTGAAACAGGAAAACCCTGCTATCAGGAATGCAGAATGGGAGACAGGCTGGATGTGGAATGGATGCGCGCATCAGCTTCCCTGCCACTGGCCGCCAGACCGGTAAATCTGAATGGAAGAATGTATCTGGACGGTGGTATCTCAGATCCGATTCCTGTAAACTGGATGCTTTCACAGGGGTATGAGAAAAATGTGGTAGTCTGTACCCGTCATCCGGGATACAGAAAAGAACATAATAAGCTGATGCCACTGCTCAGACTGAAGTTCAGGGAGTATCCGGAGCTTGTAAAGCTTCTGGATGAACGTCATATTCAGTATAATCGTATGCTGGATAAAATCGCATATCTGGAAAAAGAGGGCAGGATCCATGTTATCCGCCCGGACAGAGACATCAGTGCCAAACCGGTTGAGCGTGATCCCGCCCATTTAAAGGAGATTTATGAGGTGGGACGGAGAGTGATGAAAGCTGATATGGAGAAACTGAAGGCGTATTTGGCAGAGTAATGTTTAGTCTATCAGCAGGTAGCGAATCCGGTGATAGATTTCCATCTGATTGCAATTGACTTTGGGTGAGGAATTATGAACAGCAGCAAGTTATCAGTAAAGCTGTCAGATACAACGAAGTTAGTAAAAACAGACAGGAATAAAAATTGTATAAAACTGGTACATAAACCAATTAAAACAGTACTGATTTATCAGTTGCTGTTTTTTTTTCGCAAAATAATACTTTTGTTCTATTGCTGTAAACAGCAAATATATCAATGTGTTTTCCTAATCTAAATGCTATAATCCGAAAAAAGTCCCATAGAGAAAATGCTATTAAAGGCTATATAATAAAACCATCAAAAACAAGCGCGCTGATAAAAAACAGGAGGAAATTTTATGAAGAGAAGAGGAATGGCTTTAGGTCTGGCGGCATTAATGACCTGTACTGCTTTATTTACCACAACTGCGAAGGCAGAAAACAAGGGTAGTGACGAGAAAGAAACTATAAAATTCACTTACTGGGGAAGCGGAGACGAAAAAAAGGCTATTGAGGAATCTGTAGATAAATTCATGGAAGCAAACCCCAATATTGAAGTGGATCTGATGCATATTCCATCTGAGGATTTCCTGACAAAATTGAATGCTATGATTGCAGCCGGCGAAGCACCGGATGTAAGTTATTCAGCTTCATGGAAATGTCAGATGGGTGAGGATGGCCTGATTTATAATTTCTATGATCTTCTGGATGATATGGGACTTAGTAAAGATGATTATCTGTCTACCTGTTGGTGGAACTGGAGTCCTACAGAATCAGCAGGACCTGTTCAGGCCAATGTTACAACAAATCTGATGTACAATGTAGACTGCTTCGAAGAGGCAGGGGTAGATCTGCCGCCGACTAAGGTAGAGGAAGCCTGGTCATGGGATGAATTTGTAGAGATGGCACAAAAAACTGACGCTGGATACAGAAGGAAGAAATGCAGCTGATCCGGATTTTGATGCAAATAATATTAAACAGTACGGTGTAATGTTTGGAACAGACTGGAATGTATATATGCCGTTTATTCTATCAGCAGGCGGCGGTTACTTAAATGAGAGTATGGACGGACTTGGATTAAATGATGAGAAGTCAGCTCAGATTTTACAGAATTTTGCAGATCTGATCAATGTGTACCATGTATCTCCTACAGCAGTACAGAAGAATGCAATGCCAAGTGCAGCAACAGCACTGGCTGCAAAACAGACAGCAATGTACATTGACGGAAGCTGGAACCATCTGGATCTTATGAATTCAGGATGCAACTGGGGCGTAGGTGTTCTCCCAATTGATGAAAACTATACTACTTTCTTTGATGGTGGTTCTTTGATTATATTCAAGAGTACAAAGCATCTGGAGGCTTCCGAAAAACTTTATCTGTGGCTTACAAATCCAGAAAGTTCAGAAAGAATCACAGAATTATACAGAACTTTATGGATGCCTGTACAGACAGAATATTATACTGATCCGGATAAGATTGATTTCTGGGCATCTGAAGAATTGCCTGCAAGACCAGAGGGCTTTCAGGACGCTATTGTAAAGGCAACTTATGATCATGCAGTAGTGGCAACCGAAATTAACGTAAAGAATTTTAATGAGATTAATACATTAGTGGGCTCTGCACTGGAACAGGTGTGGTCTGGAAAGAAAACGGCAGAAGAAGCAATGACAGAAGTAAAAAGCCAGACGGATTCTTTGGTAGAAGGAACCTATTCAGGAGAACGTTCTTAAAGTATTCAAGTGAAAGGCTGCTTTTGGCAGCCTTTCCTGATTGAAATAGCTATAATGCCAGAAAGGAATAAATATGCAGACGAAAATAAAGTATAAAATGACAAATCGCGAGAAAAGAGAAAATCGTTGGGGAATTTTATTCAGTCTTCCCTGTATTCTGGGATTTTTGATTTTTGCATTGCTTCCGATGGCAGTCAGTCTGGGATTGAGTTTTACAAATTTTAATTTTACAACAGGCGGACAGTTTATAGGAATCAGCAACTATAAAAATCTGTTCAGTGGAAGTGATCCGTATTTTTATAAATCATTACTTGTAACAGTAATTTATGTTGCGCTTTCTGTACCGACAGCTATCATATTTTCTTTTTTTATAGCAATGCTGTTAAATACAAATGTAAAAGGAAAAGGATTTTTCAGAACAATCTTTTATCTTCCGACTGTAGTTCCGATCGTAGCAATGGCAGCGATTTGGATGTGGATTTTCAATCCGGACATGGGATTGGCAAACAATATTTTAAAGGCAATGCATTTACCGGTAAGTACATGGCTTTCAGGTGAAAGTTCAGTTATTCCCACACTGGTTTTTATTAATCTGTGGACTACCGGATCAACAATGGTAATTTTCCTTGCCGGAATGCAGGATGTACCAAGACAGCTTCTGGAAGCAGTTGAGATTGATGGAGGCGGATTCTGGGCAAAGCTGCTTCATGTTACGATTCCTATGATGACTCCTACAATTTTTTATAATGTGGTAATGGGAATCATCAATGGATTCCAGATATTTACCCAGTCTTATGTTATGACACAGGGTGGACCAAACAATTCCAGTTTGTTCTATGTATACTATCTGTACAGAGAAGCATTTGAGTTTGGAAGAATGGGAAATGCCTGTGCAGTTGCCTGGGTATTGTTCCTGATCATTATGGTACTGACTGCAGTCATATTTAAGTTTTCCAACCGTTGGGTTTATTATGGAGGAGAATGAATATGAAGAATACAAAGAAAATTATTTCAAAAATTCTAATATACTTTGCGCTGATTTTAGGTGTTTTGTTTTGTCTGGTTCCTTTGTACTGGATGATCAGAAGTTCACTGATGAACACAGTGGAAGTGTTTATGATGCCGCCTCGCTGGATTCCTTCCAAATTTATGTGGGAAAACTATCAGGAAGTTTTTGATACACTTCCCTTTGGAAAATATTTCCTGAATTCATTTATTGTAACCGGAGGATGTGTAGTGGGAACAATGCTTACCAGTTCCATCTGTGCATATGGATTGGCAAGAATTAAATGGAGAGGCAGAAATGTGGTATTTGCCTGCATCATCAGCAGTATGATGCTTCCAGTTGCGGTTACTTTGATTCCTACATTTCTGATGTGGAGAACTATTGGAATAACAGACAGCTTTATTCCACTGATTGTTCCGGCATGGTTTGGAGGCGGTGCATTTTACATATTCCTGCTTCGTCAGTTTTATCTGGGAATCCCGAAGGATTTTGATGAGGCAGCATATCTGGACGGTGCTTCCCATATTCAGATTTTTACAAAAATTATCCTGCCAATTACAAAACCGGCCCTGGCTGTTGTAGGTATGTTTGCGTTTTTAAATTCCTGGAATGATTTCCTGAGTCCGCTTGTATATTTAAATTCTGAGAAAAAATATACAGTTGCACTGGGACTTCAGTTGTTTACTGGTTCTTACAGAGGTGAATGGAATTTAATGATGGCAGCAGCCTGCCTGGTGCTTGCACCTGTTGTGGTTGTATTCGCCATTGGTCAGAAGTATCTTGTTGAGGGTGTAACAATGTCTGGTGTGAAAGGCTAAGAATAGGAGGAAAAACAATGCATTTAAGAGGAAATGTGATTTATAATACATGGGAAAATTTCTGGAAAAAGGCATATAAGTCTTCTTATTTCAGAGCACAGTATGATGAAACTTCGGAGCGCACAGACTGGTCATTAAGTGAGAGACAGCTATTTACACAGTCAAATGGAAGAACACTTTTGGGCCAGGATACCATGGGCAGACTGCACTTTTTGTGCACTCCTCATGATAAAATTTATGCAGTACCATCCGGAGGAACAGATCTGGGAGGACAGTTTAAAGGATACATAGGTCAGTATTATCAGAATGATACAGCATTACTTCTTGGAAAAATGAAATATGATCTGGAGCTGGACAATGGTCTGATGATCTCAGGTGCAAATAAGCAGTCATGGACAACTTATTATGATGATTTTCTTCCGGTTACTGCTACAGAGCATCCGGAACTGGAAACCAGAATATTCTCTTTTGCGCCGATTCTGGAGAAAGAAGCAGTTCCGGCATCATCAATCCATCCGGTTCCGGGACCTGCAGGAGCATTCTACTGTATAGAAGTAAAAAATATTTCCGGATGCAAAATGAAAGGAAAACTTCGTCTGTCATTTGACCAGAAGTTTGTAAATCAGTTTGAGCATTATGGGAAATATTTCGATGATTATACAGTAACACCATATAAATCAGAATGGGATCAGAAATTGCTGGTATTATGGCACCCGGAAGCCTGTGCAGCAATTCAGCTTCTGGATTCCGTATGTGAAGGCCAGGGAGATAATCCTAGAATTTATGTACCATTTGAATTAAAAGCAAATGAAAGCAGAACATTTACAACAGTAATTGCTCTTACTCCAAAGAGAGAAGAGATTTATTCTGCCCTTGGAACACTGTATCAACATACACCGCTGGAATGGTTGAATGTTACTGATGATTTCTGGAAAGAAAGATTTGGAAAAATCACTACAGATATTCGGGAAAACCAGGAGGCTGGTGAGAAATACCGTGATATGCAGGTACGGTTTATTCTTGATAATTTTAACTGCCTTTCTTTCAGAGAAGATGGAAGTTTTCTGACCAACTGGCAGGGGGCACCGTCCCATAGTCTTTCGAGGCTCTGGGGAATTGATATTACTCCTGATGTGGTAAGTGTTATGTATGCAGTACCTGAGGTAGGAAAAAGTGCAATGTTTTATCTGGCAGAAAGAAACCGGCCACGTTATAGCCTGTATTCGGATCATAGTATGTTTTACTATATTTCTCTGCTTGTAATAGCAGGAAAATATCTGGAGCTGACAGGAGATGAGAAATTCTTCAGAGATCATCCGGAACTGGTTGCTGCTATTGATGAGATCTACGATGGAATGATGAAGCATAAACATAAAGAAAAAGCACTGATTTCTAGCAGATACGCCAGCGATCTTATTGTATTCCGCAAGTATGATTACGGTGCAAATGTACAGTGTTATTATGCGTTGAAATCTTACAGAAGAATTCTGAAACTTCTGGAACGGGATGCGACAGATGTGGACAGATTTATGGAACAGATGAAAGCAGACATGAAAGAACTGATGGAAGGTAGCGGACCATTCGGCAGACAGATTACAGGCGGAAACAACTTAGGTGAGAATGAGGAACGCTTCTATATCCAGGATGATCTGAATTATTATGGTGGTGAGGATACTGCTACAGTTATGGCACCTTTGTATGGGCTATATGAGTTCGATTATGAGCCATATGTAAATCTTCATAG
>ENA-OQIT01000225-OQIT01000225.1-human-gut-metagenome-genome-assembly--contig:-NODE-225-length-13112-cov-3.111590_pt1 | contig 13112 bp, 9 predicted proteins | sample MGYA00242587_ERZ504752 | MGnify/ENA primary metagenome ERZ504752 (study PRJEB26092, sample SAMD00036352) | human gut metagenome | host: Homo sapiens | study: EMG produced TPA metagenomics assembly of... | reverse complement strand
ACAAATATCTGAAGTCAAAGAATTACAGTGACGAACTGCTGCGGGATTCCGGCCTGTTCAATGTGGATGAACGCAGGGGAATGTATGATAAGTTCTGGAACAGGGTTATTTTCCCGATCATGGATGTGAATAACCGCGTGATCGGATTTGGAGGCAGAGTGATGGGTGACGGAAAGCCGAAGTACCTGAACTCGCCGGAGACTACGATCTTTGATAAAAGCCGGAATCTGTACGGGCTGAATGTTGCAAGAACCACGAGAAAAAATTATCTGATCCTGTGTGAAGGATATATGGATGTGATATCCATGCATCAGGCAGGGTTTACCAATGCGGTGGCATCGCTGGGAACGGCACTTACTTCCGGACATGCAAGTCTGCTGAAGCGTTACACTCAGGAGGTATTGCTTCTGTATGACAGTGATGATGCAGGCGTGAGGGCTGCCCTTCGTGCTATTCCGATCCTGAGGGAAGCAGGTGTTTCTTCGAGGGTGGTAAATCTTAAGCCGCATAAAGATCCGGATGAATTTATCAAGGCACTTGGAGCGGAAGAGTTTGAGAAACGTCTGGAGCAGGCTATGGACAGCTTTATGTTCCGCGTACATATGGCAGAGCGGGAATTTCCAATGGAGGAGCCCCAGGGACAGAACCGTTTCTTTGAGCGGTGTGCACAGATGCTTCTGGAACTTTCCGATGAACTGGAGAGAAATCTTTACATAGAAGCAATCGTAAAGGATTACAGAAACAGTGGAATCAGTGTGGAGAATCTGAAAAAGAGAGTCGGAGCTCTTGCAATGAAGGGAACTCCGGCAGAGCAGAGAATTCAGCCTAAACCTGTGGGAGCAGGTCAGCAAAAGAAGAAGGAGAGTGCAGCAGAGAAAGCACAGAAGCTGATGCTTACCTGGCTGGTAACTTATCCGGGCATATTTGATACAGTGGAAAAATATATCCAGCCTTCAGATTTCGTGGTTCCTCTGTACAGGCAGGTGGCAGAGATGCTTTACCGGCAGCACAGGGATGGCGATGTGAATCCTGCAAGGCTGATGAATGCTTTCATTGACAGTGAAGAGCAGAGAGAGGTTTCATCCCTTTTTAATGCAACGATCCATCTGGAGACTCCGGAGGAACAGAACCGGGCTTTTTCGGATGCTGTGATCAGGATTAAGGATGAGAGTCTGAAAGAGAGAAACAGAACCTGGGATCCCACAGATATACAGGGACTGCAGGAACTTGTAAAAGCAAAGAAAGAACTGGAAGAGCTTGGAAGAAAGCGGCAGCAGCTGCATATTTCTTTTGAATAAGGATAAAATATAAACACTATATGGAGGTATAGAGCACATATGGAAATGAATATGGGTAAATTCAGTGAAAAACTGGTAGAACTTCTGGAGCTTGCCAAGAAGAAAAAGAATGTACTGGAATACCAGGAAATCAATGACTTCTTTAAGGACCAGCCACTGGGAGTTGAACAGATGGAGAAAGTATTTGACTTTCTGGAAGCCAGTGGAGTGGATGTGCTTAGGATTACAGACAGTAATGCAGATGATATGATCCTGGATGATGACGATGCAGACATTGATAAGCTGGATGAAGAAGAGATTGAACTTGACAAGATCGATCTTTCTGTTCCTGAAGGTGTAAGCATCGAGGATCCGGTACGTATGTATCTGAAGGAAATTGGTAAGGTTCCGCTTCTTTCAGCAGAAGAGGAAATCGAACTTGCAAAGAGAATGGAGAATGGGGATGAGGCTGCCAAGAAACGTCTGGCAGAAGCAAACCTTCGTCTTGTTGTCAGCATTGCAAAGAGATATGTGGGACGTGGAATGCTTTTCCTTGACTTGATCCAGGAAGGTAACTTAGGTCTGATCAAAGCGGTTGAGAAATTTGATTACCGCAAGGGTTATAAATTCAGTACCTATGCTACATGGTGGATCCGTCAGGCGATCACCAGAGCAATCGCAGACCAGGCACGTACCATCCGTATTCCGGTGCATATGGTTGAGACTATTAACAAACTGATCCGCGTTTCCCGTCAGTTACTGCAGGAGCTTGGACGTGAACCTACGCCGGAAGAAATTGCAAAAGAGATGGATATGTCTGTAGAGCGTGTACGTGAGATCCTTAAGATCTCCCAGGAGCCTGTATCTCTGGAGACACCTATCGGTGAGGAAGAGGACAGCCACCTTGGAGACTTTATCCAGGATGACAATGTACCTGTACCTGCAGATGCAGCAGCGTTTACTTTGCTGAAAGAGCAGCTGGTAGAGGTTCTGAGCACACTGACAGACAGAGAGCAGAAAGTTTTACGCCTGCGTTTTGGTCTGGACGATGGACGAGCCAGAACTCTGGAGGAAGTTGGTAAGGAATTTAATGTAACAAGAGAACGTATCCGTCAGATTGAGGCAAAGGCTCTCCGCAAGCTTCGTCATCCGAGCCGTAGCCGTAAACTGAAGGATTATCTGGACTAAGGAGCCTGTTATGCAGCTTTCATTACGTTTGTCTGCAATAGCAGGCCTGGTGACCAGGGGAAACAGACTTGTGGATGTGGGATGCGATCATGGATACCTGCCGGTTTCGCTTTATCTGGATGGAAAGATTCCGGGTGCGATTGCCATGGATGTAAGAAAAGGCCCGTTGTCCAGAGCACAGGAACATATTTCTCAGTATGGATTGGACGCATACATAGAAACCCGGCTTTCAGACGGACTTGAGGCTTTGAAACCGGGAGAGGGCGACACTCTTGTGATCGCAGGAATGGGCGGCCCTCTCATGGAGAGGATTCTTACTGACAGGGCAGAGGTCAGGGAGAGCTTTCGGGAAATGATCCTGCAGCCTCAGTCAGATATCCCCCATTTTCGCAGATTTGTCAGAAAAATACGGCTGGCAGATCACAGAGGAGGAGATGGTTCTGGAGGATGGCAAGTTTTATCCTATGATGAAGGTAATTCATGGAGAAAAGATGCATATTTCAGAAGATACTCCTTATACTTTAGATGAGTGGTTTGGAGGAATGCTTCTGGAAAGAAAGCATCCTGTTCTGCGGGAGTATCTGGAAAGAGAGCTTCGCATCCGCAATGAGATTCTTGACAGATTAAAGAATGCGCCCAATGCAGAGAAGCGTGCAGGCGAGATAGAGGAGGAAAAGCAGGCAGTTATTGCTGCTTTAGAGGAATATGAAGGCATATGAACTGACCTCCTGGCTGGAGAAGAAGTACCCGTCAGATGCAGCAGAGGACTGGGATAACGTAGGACTTCTCGCAGGAGATGATACAAATGAGATCAGCCACGTGTTTCTGGCTCTGGATCTGACAGAGGAAACACTGGCTGAGGCCATAGAGGATGGGGCAGATATGATCATTACCCATCATCCCATGATCTTTTCCGGAATTAAGAAGATCAATAATCACAGCTTTACAGGAAGAAAGATCCTTACGCTGATACAGAAAGGAATTGTTTATTATGCGATGCATACCAATTATGATGTGCTGGGTATGGCAGATCTGAGTGCAGACTATACGAAGATGCATGATACCACAGTCCTTTCCGTAACTGAAGAGAGAGAGGGAGAAGTACAGGGTTTTGGCAGAGTTGGGAAACTTCCCCGGGAAATGACGCTGAGAGAGTATGCACAGCTTGTCAAAGAGTCTCTGAAGTTAAATGATGTAAAGGTTTATGGGAATCTGGACAGCATGGTAAAATGTGCTGCTGTATGTACAGGATCAGGCAAGAGCATGATCAAGGATGTCATTAAGGCCGGTGCGGATGTGTATGTGACCGGTGATATCGACCACCATACAGGAATTGATACGGTTGCGCAGGGACTGGCGCTGATCGACGCCGGACACTATGGAACAGAATATATTTTTATGGATGCAATGAAAAAAGAACTGACACAGGCATTTCCGGAACTGAAAATCTCCTGTGCAGAGGTAAAGAGCCCGTACACGATTCTGTGATACGGGTTCTTACCATATAATAATGAAATTATAAATGAAAATTGGCTGATCTGCCTGTTGGCGGCGGAGCTGATAACTGTATTTACTTGTCGGTATAGCAGAAATGGAGGCAGGATTTATGGGACAGAAAATGTATAACGTTACGATACAGGGAATAACAAAACAATATCCTGAGAAGATTCCTTACAGTGAGATTGTAAAGGAATACGAAGGAAGTACGGATGCACCTGTAATGCTGGTGATCGTAAATGGCAGGCTGAGAGAACTGCATAAGCATCTCAAGGCAGACTGTGAGATTGAATTTGTGACATCCAAAGATCCGATCGGACACAAAACTTATTGCAGAAGTGCAAGTCTGATTCTTCTGAAAGCAATTTATGATGTGGCAGGGCAGGAAAATATAGACAGTGTAATGATCCATTATTCTGTAGGCAGCGGCTATTATTTTACAATGAAAGGACCTATGGCGCTGGATCAGGAATTTATTGATAAGGTAAAGGCGCAGATGCACAGGATCGTGGACGAGAATCTTCCCATTGTAAAGCGAAGCGTAAGCACTAGTGAGGCAGTTGCACTTTTTCATAAGCATCATATGTATGACAAAGAGAAGCTGTTTAATTACCGCAGAAGCTCTGCGGTGAATCTTTACAGTATTGGAAGTTTTGAGGATTATTTCTACGGTTTTATGGCGAACCATACGGGATATATTAAGACGTTTGATCTGTTTTTGTATGAGGGTGGTTTCGTACTGCAGCTTCCGACTCAGAATGAACCGGACCGGATACCTGAATTTAAACCGAGGGAGAAGATTTTTCGTGTGCAGAAGGAATCTCAGGAATGGGGAGATAAACTGGATATTGCGACAGTTGGTGATCTGAATGAAAAGGTTACCAGAGGCGGTATCCAGGATATTTTGCTGATCCAGGAAGCTATGCAGGAGGCAAAGATTTCGGAAATCGCATCTGAGATTGCCGCAGCCGGAAACAAGAAGTTTGTTATGATCGCAGGTCCGTCTTCTTCCGGAAAGACTACGTTTTCACACAGGCTGTCTATTCAGCTGGCTGCCCATGGAATGAAACCGCATCCGATCGCAGTGGATAATTATTTCATTGACAGGCACCTGACTCCTGTAGATGAGTTTGGGAAAAAGAATTTTGAGTGTCTGGAAGCGATTGATGTGGAGCAGTTTAATAAAGATATGCTTGAGCTTTTGGAAGGAAAAAGGGTAGAGATGCCGGTTTTCAATTTCAAAACAGGAACCAGAGAATATAAAGGTGATTTTCTGCAGCTGGATAAAGACGATATTCTGGTGATCGAGGGAATTCATGGATTGAATGACAGGCTCAGCTATGCGCTGCCAAAGGAGAGCAAATTTAAGATTTATCTCAGCGCTCTGACTCAGCTGAATATTGATGAACATAACAGGATTCCTACTACGGATGGCCGTCTGATTCGCAGAATTGTAAGAGATGCCCGCACCAGAGGGACTTCCGCAAAAGAGACAATTGCAAGATGGCCGTCTGTGCGCAGAGGTGAAGAACAGAATATCTTTCCGTTCCAGGAGGATGCAGATGTAATGTTTAATTCTGCGCTGATCTATGAACTGGCATGTCTGAAAGTATATGCGGAACCGCTTTTGTTTGGGATTGCCAAGGACGAACCAGAGTATACAGAGGCGAAGAGGCTGCTGAAGTTCTTTGAATATTTTGTTCCGGTGCCAAGCGAGGCAGTACCGAATAATTCGATTTTAAGAGAATTTATCGGTGGAAGCTGCTTTAATGTGTAAAATACTAGTACAGCGTTTCGTAAATAACTATACCAATCGCGTAGGATGCGGATTCGAGTGTGCTGGTATAAAAACGCAGGCGTAGCGGGCTACGCTGAGGCTTTTAGACCTGTGCAATCGGATTCGCAGACAAGTGAGTGGTATAGTTATTTCGAAAACGATGTACTAGAATTGAGGAGTGGGTTATGGATCGCTTAGCACTTATTTTTGATAAACCAGCAGAAGCCTGGAATGAAGCGCTGCCCCTTGGAAATGGAACCATGGGAGCAATGTCCTATGGAAGATTTCAAAATGAAAGAATAGAATTGAATCTGGATTCGCTTTGGTCTGGAAATGGAAGAAACAAGGAAAATCCCAACAAAAATGTCGACTGGGATTTTTTTAGAAAACACATTTTTGCAGGGGATTACCAGGGAGCAGAGAATTATTGCAAAGAAAATGTGTTAGGAGACTGGACAGAAAGCTATCTGCCTGCAGGAACGCTTTCCATTAATGTGAAAGAACCCATTCAAAATGGAAACAGCTTTTATAGAAGAGAACTGTGCCTGACGAATGCAACTAGAAAAAATAGAATTCTGCCAGGATGATTTGATTTATCAAAGAGAATTTTTTGTGAGTATGTCAGAACCAGTGATGGCAATTCATTATCATACTTCTCCAAATTGCAATCTTGAAATGTCAATAACACTGGAAAGTGAAATAAAGCACAAATCTGCTTTTTTTGCAGAAAATGGAATTATATTAGAAGGGCAGGCACCCATTTATGTTGCACCACCTTATTATTCCTGCGAAGTTCCTGTCGTTTATGAAAAGGGGCAGGGAATCCGTTTTGCAATTGGATTATATGTACAAACGAACGGTGGAAATGTATATCAGCAAGCGGATAAGCTTTTTATAAATACTCCAAATGATGTGTATATTTACGTGTCCGGAGTAACTGATTTTAAACAAAAAGAACTCTTTTTTTCAAAAAGAAACTGTATGATGGAAAACATCCAGCACATTCAATATGAAAAGCAAAAAAAGGCGCATATGGATGCATACGCAAATTATTTTGATAGGATGCATCTTGACATTAATTATACACCCGATAATGAACTTGCATTAAAAATGTTTCATTATGCCCGCTATCTGATGATCTGTTCATCTGTACCCGGTTCACAATGTACAAATCTTCAGGGAATCTGGAATCACCATATGCGTGCTCCCTGGAGCAGTAATTATACTGTAAATATTAATACGGAAATGAATTACTGGATGGCAGAAAAAGCAAATTTAAGTGACTGTCATATGCCTTTGCTTGAACTTATAGAACGTACCTCAAAAAAAGGTGAAAAAACAGCTCAGGATGTTTATCATCTGGCTGGCTGGGTAAGCCACCATAATCTGGATATTTGGGGACACTCAAGCCCGGTTGGACAATTTGGACAGGACGAAAATCCCTGTACATATTCCATGTGGCCGATGAGTTCTGGATGGTTATGCTGTCATTTATGGGAACATTACTGCTATACATTGGATGAAGCTTTTTTAAAAAAGAAGGCATTTCCGATTATACAAGGGGCCGTAGAATTTTACCTGGGCTATCTGGTACCTTATAAGGGATATTATGTAACTGCTCCCTCTACTTCACCTGAAAATACATTCCTTGCACCAGATATGACGACACATAGTGTTACGTTTGCGTCAACAATGGATATCAGCATATTGAGAGAACTGTTTGGATTATATTTAAAAGCATGTGAAATTCTGGGAGTAGAAGATTTTACAAATGCAGTCAAAAATGTGCTTCAGAAACTTCCTCCCTATAAAATTGGGAAAGAAGGGCAGCTTCAGGAATGGTTTTTATGATTACCCGGAAGCAGATATCAATCACAGACATATTTCTCACCTGTTTGGATTATATCCTGGGAACCAGATTCATAAAGAGAATGAACCTCTTATAGAAGCCTGCAGAACTTCTTTGGAAAGGCGTGGGGATAAGGGAACCGGCTGGTGTATGGCGTGGAAAGCCTGCCTGTGGGCAAAACTTGGAGATGGAAATCATGCCCTGACTTTATTAAAAAATCAGCTTCGCTTAACAAGAGAAGAAGCATGCAGTCTGGTAGGTGGCGGGATATATCCGAATATGCTTTGTGCCCATCCTCCGTTTCAGATTGATGGTAATTTTGGATTTGCTGCTGCTGTGCTGGAAATGCTGGTTCAGTATGAAGAGCAGAAAATTGTTTTTCTTCCGGCATTACCAGATGAATGGAAAGATGGGATGGCAGAAGGCGTGAAAGCGCCTGGTAATATCACACTTAATTTCAAGTGGAAAGAAAAACGGGTTACGGAAATAAATCTGAAATCTCCAATTGATGCGAAACTGGTAATCTTATATAATGGTATGGAAGAAGAAATCGTCCTGAATGCTGGAAGCAGTTATCAGAAGACGCTGATATAAAGAATATATTATGATATATGAAAGGCAGGATATCTTGTGATTATAAGACATCCTGCTGTTTTATATCAGATTACCTGCTTATAGATGAAATCGTTTCCCATATTCAGAAGGTGAAATTCCCATACACTTTTTGAATAATCGACTAAAATAAAGTTGATCGTCAATTCCTACCATAACGGAGATCTCCTTCAGGGAAAAGGTATTCTCCTTTATCAGTGTAGCAGCTTTTCTTATCCGCAGATTGTTTAAGTAGCTGGTAATACTTGTTCCTACTTCGGACTTGAAAACACGGCATAAATAGCTAGTGCTGAGATTGACATTTGCCGAAATGGAGGATAATGTGAGACGGTGCATGTAATTATTTTCTATGTATGTAAGGGTTTTGGCAACATCATTTTTATAATGCCCCTCACTATGAAGAAAGTCCTGATATGTGGTCCTGGCCTCTTCATAATTTTTCAGATTTTCTTTATATGGCATATCTGGTGCAAAGGATTGGTACATGGTAAAACGGTTATACAGCTTTTTTATCAGCTGTTCCACTTTTACTTGACTGCACATTAATTCTTTTTGGGAAAATACTACGAGCGCATTATGGGCACTAAGAACAAGAATGTATGGCTGTAGCACTCCCTGAACAGCATCCAGTATCATATCTCGCAGCAGATTAGCTGATATAGAAAATGCATCATTTGATAAAAATTTTTCAAACGTTACATAGCATACAGCACAGGAATGTTTCATAAATCCAAATTTTTCTGCTCCATATCTTTCAATGAACGAATCGAGAGACTCTTCTCCCTGAAAAAAGGAGAGAAGATGATCGGTTATGGGTTCAGTGATGTCTGTTTTCAGAATGGAATCTTTTCGGTCAGCTGTATTTTGCATTTTTTTTGTGGTTTTGTTCAGACAGGCAAGGAGTGTATCTGGTTGAATTTTGATTTTTAACAGATAGTCTGCAGCACCTAAAAGCAATGCACTTCTTACTGAATCGAAGTCTTCGTAGTTGCTTAGTACCAGTATTTCTCCGGGATATTCTTTTTCCTTCAGAAAACGAATTAGTTCCAGTCCGTCCATTTCAGGCATTTTCAGGTCAGTGATAATGATATCCGGATGATGTTTTTCAATCAGTGGAACAGCCTCAAGACCATTTGATGCTGTTCCACAAATGAAAAAACCATGCTCTTCCCAGGGAAGAATGGAGCGAAGCGCAATTTTTACGATTGGTTCATCGTCAATAATTAATATACTGTACATAAAAGTCCTTTCTGTGGGCAAAAGTGGTTGTGATTTTTAGTTGTTATAATCTTTTGACAGTTCTTGTACATATAGTAAGGGAAGAGTCAGCGTACATGTGGTTCCTTCTCCAGGGTGACTATTGACCTTAAGTCCATATTCCTTTCCAAAATTCAGCTGTATTCGGTCATTTACATTGGTAATTCCAATCTTTTTCCGGTTTGTATGAGGTTCCAGCGCTGCAGGTGTCACTTCAAATCCTTTTCCATTGTCACAGAGTTCTATGATAAGATGATTGTTTTCTTCCCAACAGGTGATTAGAATTTCCATAACGGAGCCGTCATCAGAAGAACCATGCATAACAGAATTTTCTGCAAGGGGCTGCAGGATTAGTTTAGGAACAAGGCAGGAGAGCAGTTCTTCCTCTTCTACGTCAAAAGAGTACTCAAAGCTTCCGGCATACCGGATTCTTAAAATCGCGAAGTAGTTTTCCAGGTTCTCAAGCTCTTCCTGAATGGTTATATACTCGTTTTTATTAGTCAGTGTATTTTGCAAAAGACTGCTGAGGGCCTGGATTCCATCACTTACAATCTGGTCTTTATGCATGGCGGCTACAAAGCGCAGACTGTTTAAAGTGTTGAAAAGAAAATGAGGATTTAACTGATATTGAAGCATCTGTAGCTCCAATTCTCTTTTTTTCTTTTCCTGGCTTTTCTGTTGTTTCATCAGGCTCTCAATGGTATCTGCCATATGATTCATGCTTCCGGAAAGATCGGAAAGTTCGTCTTTGTGGTCATCCTGGATCCGTACGGAAAGATTTCCCTTTGATAATTCCCTGCAAAAATCCAGCATGCTTCTGATGGGGGAGGTAATTCCAGGATACACCATAGCTACAATTCCAATACAGAGTAGAACAAGGAAGAATGCCACAGCCAGGATTTTCCAAAACATAGTGTTAACTTCAGAATTAATATAATGATATGGCATGGTATATACAAACAGCTGGTTCAGGTTTTTATTGAAAATATAAGTAACCAGCTGTTCTTCGCCATCTTTGTAAATGCTGAAAAAATCTGTTCTGTTTGGAAGTCTTGCTTGAATATTTTTCAGCAGCTTTTTTTCGGTTTTTTGCCCCAGTTGAATACTACGATCCCAGGAAGAAAGGATTGTTCCATCCATATTCAGATACATAATATTGGAAGAGTCAGCCAGACCTACTGGTTCCAGTACTGTTTTGGAAAAAATTTTTTCATCAATGGAAATCAGGGTATAACCAATTACACGACTCTGACTGTATTGTTCATAAATTCTTCTTCCAAGAATCAGGATGTCCCGGTTACGGTAAGTATGTGCGTATGCCCATACATCCTGATTTTCTTCTTCAAGACGACTCAGGATCCTGCTTACATCATCCGAATATAACCCATCATATCCCAAATCATAAAAAATATTCCCATCTGTATCATATACTGTAATGTTTTTTTGCCTGTGCAGGATAGATGATTTTACTTCGAATCATATGTTGGATTTCATTGATGGCTTGATTCTTTTCCGTATCTGTCATACCCTTTTTCAGAAGACCGTCCTTGATTTCCTGACTGATGCAGATGGAGCCGCAGAGATACTGATACTTTTCAATCTCACTTACCATATTCAGATTGATCATGGATAAAGTCTGTGAGATGGAAGTGGAAAGTTTTTCCCGAAGCGCTTCTGAAAAAATATGAAACGAATAGAAGCTGATTCCTGTTAATGGTACAATAGAGATCAGGAAAAGCGCTATGACCAGCCTGGTTCTAATACTGAATTTTCGAAATCCCTGATATCGTTGTCTTTTTTTCCATGCCGCTGTCCCTCATTTCTAAAAAATAATTCGTACATGGTCCGGTAAAGATGGAAAAAATCGTTCTGATTTTCATGACTGTATCGGATTGTGACAGATTTATTATACAGGAAAAAAACAAGATAATCCATTTAAAATACAAATAGAAAAAGATTGTACATATATGTCGCAAGAAAATCCATATTATATAAAAATAACAGAAAAATGTTCCATATAAAGAATTGTTTTGTGAATTTACCACAAGAAGATTTTTCATTATACTAATATCATCAGGCAAACATAATAAAAGCCAACAAGAAGGAGGAAACAACCTATGAAGAAAAGATTTGCAGCTTCTGCTATGATCCTTGCTATGAGCGCAGCAACAGTACTTTCCCCGCTTACTGCATTTGCAGAGGCAGAAGAACAGGAATTGAACATTGCCATTTTCCAGGGTGGATATGGGGATGCTTACTGGAATCACATGGTGGAGCTTTTTGAAGAAAGCCATGAGGGTGTGAAAGTAAACATGACTATCAGCCCTACAATTGGAGATATCATCCGTCCACAGATTGTAGCTGGAAATGCACCTGATTTTATCTGTCTTAACGATGGTGGTGAGGATGGTGTAATCCTTTCCCTGATCAAAGATCATGCACTTCTCAACCTGGATGATGTTTTTGACGGAGAAAATTATGCTGGAACCGGTACCCTTCGCGATGATATTACAGATGGGATCCTTTCCAGTACAAAGTGTGCACCATACGGAGATGATGAGATCTATCTGGCACCATTCAACAGTGGTCCGCAGGGTCTGATTTACAACAAAACATTCTTTGATGAGAATAATCTGGAAGTGCCGAAGACCTGGGATGAGTTCTTTGCACTTGGTGATAAGGTAAAAGATATTGACGGACGTGCACTTTTCACATATCAGGGAATTTATCCGGGATACATGGAAGAAATGCTCTGGCCGGCAATTGCAAATGAGTGCGGCGAAGAAGCACTTACTAAGATTGCCAATTACGAAGAAGGTTCCTTTAATAATGAGGGTGTGTTAAAGGCTTTAAGTCATATTAAAGAGATTGCAGATAAAGGCTATCTGTTAGAGGGCACTGTTGGTATGAACCATACAGAGTCTCAGACAGAGATGATGCTTGGAAAAGCTGCATTTATCACAAACGGAACCTGGATGGAAAATGAGATGCAGGATGCGCCAAGAGAAGATGGATTTGAATTTGCAATGGCTCCGATCCCGACCGAGAACGCAGACGATGTGCACTATGTATTTGACAGCTGCGAGCAGTTTTCCATTCCGGCAGCTGCCAAGAATCCAGAACTTGCAAAAGAATTTCTTCGTTTCCTGTATAGTGATGAATCTGTATCTGCTTTTGCAGAAGCTTCCGGTGCCCTCTATGCTACCAAGAGTGCCCGTGAAGTAGCAAAAGATAAGCTGTCTACTGCAATCTACAACATGTACGGAATCTACGAAGAGGCAAATGCCTCCTCCCTGATTATGAGCTTCGCAGCAGTTCCGGCTGACTGCAAGGTTAACCCGAAAGATGAGATATTTAATCCGATTACATCTGTTATGAATGATGAAATGACAGTGGAAGAGTGGGCACAGAATGTGGAAGATGCTTTTGCACAGGTTCGTGCTGATATGGAAGCTGCTAACTAAACTTCATATACCAGCCGGATAAAAACGGTAAAGCATGGAAAGGCTGCTACACAGTGTATGCTATGCAGCAGCCTTTTGTAACCCTGAACAGATATATCGCCAATCGGTGATGTCATCCACATTTATTAAATACTTTAAATTTAAAGAGGTGAACAAGCGTGGTAAAGAAGCCCAGATTATTTATAGCCCTG
>ENA-OQIT01000223-OQIT01000223.1-human-gut-metagenome-genome-assembly--contig:-NODE-223-length-13150-cov-4.021424_pt1 | contig 13150 bp, 9 predicted proteins | sample MGYA00242587_ERZ504752 | MGnify/ENA primary metagenome ERZ504752 (study PRJEB26092, sample SAMD00036352) | human gut metagenome | host: Homo sapiens | study: EMG produced TPA metagenomics assembly of... | reverse complement strand
CGGATCGTTCTAGAATCTGAGCCATAAGGATTTCTTTCTCATGCTCAATGTATTCTGCGCTTACTTCGCTATCGCTTGTGTACTGTGGTTTCAGAGCTGCAATCTGCATTGCTACGTTCTTAGCCATTTCTTTAACAGCATCGTTAACTACGTCTGTTTCAACGTCTACAAGAACACCGATCTTACCGCCCATATGTGTGTAGGAAGCAACGAAACCGTTCTCTTCTGTAACCTGAGCAAATCTTCTGATGTTCATGTTCTCGCCGATAACTGCGATCTGAGCTGCAAGAGCTTCTTTAACAGTCTTAGTTGTATCAAGTGCCCATGCTTCTGCAAGGAAAGCATCGATATCTGCTGCTGTTGTGTTCATAGCCTGAGCTGCTACATCTGCAACGTAGTTCTGGAATTTTTCATTCTTAGCTACGAAGTCTGTCTCAGCGTTAACTTCTACAACAACTGCTTTCTTTCCGTCTTCGGAAACTAAAGTTTTGCAAAGACCTTCTGCTGCTACACGGCTTGCTTTCTTCTGTGCTGTAGCAAGACCTTTTTCGCGAAGGAATTCTACTGCTTTATCCATATCACCTTCTGTAGCTGTAAGAGCTTTCTTACAATCCATCATTCCGGCGCCGGTCATTTCTCTTAATTCTTTTACCTGTGCTGCTGTGATAGCCATTTCATTTTCCTCCTGAATAATATTCGTAAATCGCCCGGAGGGGCTTTTCCTTTTTCAATGACAGGAAAGCCTGTCGGCTTTCCTGTACTGGTTCAAAAAATTATTCTTCTGTAGCTGCGAACTCTTCAGATTCAGCTTCGATTTCACCGCCTACATCTGCAGTACCCTGTTTTGCTTCGATAACAGCGTCTGCCATTTTGGAAACGATTAATTTTACTGCACGGATTGCATCATCGTTACCCGGAATTACATAATCCAGTTCTTCCGGATCGCAGTTTGTATCGCAGATACCGATAAGCGGGATTCCTAATGTATGAGCTTCCTGTACGCAGATTCTTTCTTTCTTAGGATCTACGATGAAGATTGCATCCGGAAGTCTCTTCATTTCTTTGATACCGCCGATGTTTTTCTGTAATTTTGCAAGTTCTTTTTTCTAGCTCAATAACTTCTTTCTTAGGAAGAACGTCAAATGTTCCATCAGCTTCCATAGCTTCGATTTCTTTCAGTCTTGCAATACGGCTCTGGATAGTTTTGAAATTTGTAAGCATACCACCTAACCATCTCTCGTTTACATAGAACTGTCCGCAACGCTCTGCTTCTGTTTTGATTGCATCCTGAGCCTGTTTCTTTGTTCCTACGAATAAGATGCTTCCACCGTCTGCTACGATATCAGCGATTGCATTGTAAGCATCGTCAACCATACCTACAGACTGCTGTAAGTCGATGATGTAGATACCGTTTCTCTCTGTGTAGATGTATGGAGCCATTTTAGGGTTCCATCTTCTTGTCTGATGTCCGAAATGTACGCCTGCTTCTAAAAGCTGTTTCATTGAAATAACGCTCATGTTTGTTCTCCTTTTTGGTTAATTTCTTCCGCCCGGTTCTTTTTCCTGGGGACCCAGCCTCACACCGCAGGGCACCATCCGCGGGAATCTCCGAACGTGTATATTTTTGCACGCGCAATAGATGCGCATGACTCGCAACTTCTGTAGTATAGCATACAAAAACCCTCCATGTAAAGAGGGTTTTTTGCAAATTTTTTATTATTTTTACAGTTTCTTCCAGGTTCTGATCTGCTTCTGACAAACTCAGTTTCCTGCACTTTACCGACACATGTTATAATGTCCATTATATCAGCGGACAATCAACCATGTATTCTTACAATTTTACTTATTTTGTGACAACACTTTCTTTTAATCTCTTTTCTTCTTCTGCAGTCAACTGTCGGCATTCGCCTTTTTTGAGATCATCCGGCAATGTCAATACTCCCATGGAAATTCGTTTCAGATAGACGACTTTCTTTCCTACTGCTTCTGTCATTCGCTTGACCTGATGGAATTTCCCCTCTTTGATCGTAAGCTGAATTTCTGATGACCATCCTGACGGGTACTGTTCCAGTTCTGTCTCTTCAACTTTTCTTGTACTGAGGATCTCCAGTTTTGCCGGCATTGTGGGATTTTTTTCTCCGATTTCCAGACCATCTGCGAAGTGCTGCACATCCTCTTTGGTCATACATCCGTCTGTAACCGCATAATAGGTCTTGTCCACATGTTTCTTTGGAGAAAGCAATTCATGCGCCAGTGCTCCGTCGTCTGTGATCAGAAGCAGTCCTTCCGTATCTTTGTCCAGTCTTCCCACCGGAAACAGGCCTTTTCTGTCTGATGCTACAAGTTCCATCACTGTTTTGTCCCGCTTATCTTCTGTGGCACTAACATACCCTGCCGGTTTGTGCAGAAGATAATAGACAAATTCCGGTGCCTGGGAAATTCTGTTTCCGTCCAGAACTACTTCATCCTCTTCACTGACCTTGATCTCCGATTTCTTTGCAGGCACACCGTTGACCTGGACTTTTCCTTTTTGAATAAATTTTTTACCTCACTTCTGGTTCTGCTCCTGCATCTGCCAGGAACTTGTCCAGACGAACTGCTTTCTTCATTCTTCTTCCTCGCCAGTTTCTACTATTTTCTTTATAAATTCCGGCTCTTTCGCTTTCAGTACAGCAAACTCTATTCCGTTTAGCGATTCTCCGGCAGACTCTGTAATGTTCAGAGCCACTTTCACACTCACACCCGCCTCCGTTTCCAGCCATGCCGGACACTCCAATTCACGGATCAGGCTCTGGGCTAATTCTTCTTTCTGTTCAGGATCTGTGACATCCATTTCTTCTGCATTATATGTCACTGAATAATCGTACTGTTTCAGATTTTCTTTTTCCATAACAAAAGCATAACCTTTTTTCTTTCAGGAAAACAAGTGTCCGCTTAAATGTCGGGAAAATATATCTTCCTACTTCTGCATAAGATTCCGGTGCAATATGCTCATCCATATCTGCATAGGAAGTAGCGTAAAGCTCCATCTGTCCACACGGGATTCCTATAAGTTCCTGCGGTGAGGCTTCTGCTATATCCTGTTTCAGCAGATCTAGCAGCTTCTGACTGTCAGATTTTTCCAGTGTTACAGAGTACTGATCATCTAATTCATTTAAAGGATCTACTGTTATAAAAGACACTTTCTGTCTGTATTTTTCCAGAATATCATATTTATTATCTTTTAATGTTCCCTGCTCATAGCATGCTTCCAGCAGTCTGCCAAGCTGCTCCGCTGTCACTATATATTGTCTGGTAATATCGAAACCGCTCTTCTTTTTAAACTGAACTCCTATTTCTGTTCCGCTGCACTCCTTACTGTTCTGATAAGACGCAATTTCTTTTAACACTTCATAGATTTTATCTGACATTCCCGCATCTGTCCATCTGCCATAATTTCCGCCCATAAAATAAAAGAGTCTGTCCAGTTTATATGAACCAGAACTCACTTCCATCTGCGGTTCATTCACACTCTCAGTTCCTATCCACTCCAGATTCAGACTGATTCCCTCAGTTTTTGCCATTGTCGGAATTCTTGTATCATATCCGATGGCATCTGTGTGTAATATCCAGGCACTGACAGCTACACATATTCCCAAAAGCAGAAGCTGCAGCTTATGTGCTGCCATTTTACGGAAATCCATTGCAAAAATAACCTGCAAAATTCCATAAAATACAACTGTCCCCAGCACAAGCCCGAATATCCACCAGCCAGTCCTGTTCTCTTCCGGTCCGATCAGCGCAAACATCGTTCCAATTGCCAGAGCAGCAGGGATTACGACCATAAACAAAAGGATTGGTTCCAGAAATCCGTAAACAAAAGATTTTCCTGTTTTCTCAGCTGGACGCTTTGTATATGCCAGATATGCACATACTGCCAGAACAATCAGAAGCAGTATCCCGCCCACTATAATGATCCAGAAATTCTTTTGTCCTGAATAAGTCCGCAATGCCACGGAAATAGATACAGGTGAAAGAAAAACAGATATCTTTTCTGCCATTCCCTCTTTAAGTCCCATATTCGTTCTGAAATACATCATTTCCAGCACCCATAAAAGAATGCCCAGTACCGGTCCGTAAAGGTAAACACAGCATAATGACAGAATACCTGCCAGAATATTTCCCGCAATTGCCAGTGCCAACACTGCTCCGAAATACAGCAGCAGATACATAAGCAAATGTTCCAGAAACATTTTCCCCGCTGCCGTGATCAGATGACTACCATGTCCTTTGCTGACTGCGATCGCCATTGTGATCAGTTCCATGATCACATATGGAACCAGATACAGCACCAGACCTCTGATTGCTTTTTCCCAAAAGAACCTGCTTCTTGTTACCGGAAGACTGTGATAAAAATCAATCTTATCTCTGGAAAAAAGATACCAGAATTCATTCAAGGCATTTACAACGGCCGCAAGCATTGTAACCAAAAAGCCTGGAACTATCAGATAGGAACAGATCATGACAAAAGTCATCCTGTGGATTTCATCCGTCTGATTTCCGATCAGCATCAGTTCTGCTACCGGAAATGCAACCATAAACCCCAGTAACAACAGCACCAGAATCCAGGTACTGCCTTTTAAGCTGCTTCTTAATGATCTACCAGAAAATGTTTTTGACTTCATAGCCTGCCACCTCCGTTTCGCTGATAAATATCTCCTCCAGTGTCAATGGAATCACTTCGCAGAATATTGGATTTTGTGTCTGTACTTTCTGAAGTATTTCTTCTCTGCTCCCTCTTGCAGTAAGTATCAGAATTGATCCCTGATGTTCTTTCTTTAAAACGTCCAATTCTTTCAAAAGTGCTTCTTCTTTTGTCTGATCCGGCAGTACACACTGGATCTTATGGATATGGAATTTCATGTCTTCCAGTTCTCTGGATAAAAGAATTCCTCCTTTGTGCAGGAGTCCTACATGGTCACACACGTCCTCCAGTTCTCTCATATTATGAGATGCGATCACCGGGGTAAAATCCCGATTCATGATTTCAGACACAAACAGACTCTTTACTGCCTGACGCATGACCGGATCAAGTCCATCGAACGTTTCATCGCATAATAGATATTTTGTCCCTGCACTGATTCCCATAATGACCAGAAGCTGTTTCTTCATTCCCTTGCTGTAGGAACTGATCCTGCGTTTCTCATCCAGATGAAACTGGTCCATTAATTTACTGTAACGGTCAGTCATAAAGTCCGGATAATATTCTCTGTAGAAATCTTTCAGATCTGCTGCCGTATATCCCTGTGGAAAATATCCACCGTCTGAAATGTAAAATATCTGCTGTTTTATCTTTTCATTCTCATAGACCGGTTCCTGATCCACCAGGATTTCTCCTTCGTCCGGCTTTATCACTCCGGCAGCCATTCGAAGCAGCGTGCTCTTTCCTGCACCGTTGGTCCCTACCAGTCCGAAAATCTGGCGTTCACCGATTTCCATTAATACATGGTCAATGGCATGGATCTCTCCGAAAGCTTTACTGCAGTTTCTAATCTCTATCATGATTCGTCCTCCTTTTCAAAGATTTCCGCAAGCATTTTCTCCAGTTCCTCTCTGTTGAATCCTGTGTTTCTGCCTTTCTGTATCAGTGCTGTGAATTCTTTTCGGTAGCTCTCTCTGTTTATCTTCTGTACCTGAGAGCTGTCTGCTACGAAATTTCCTCTGCCTTTTACAGGATAGATCAGTCCCAGTTTCTCCAGCTCCATATATGCACGCTGGATCGTGTTGGGATTGACGGACAGTTCTGTGGCAAGCTGCCTTACTGACGGCATCTGCGATCCCGGCAGCAGGACACCGTTCAGGATTAGGATCTGAAATTTATCTGTAACCTGTTCATAGATTGGACGCCTGTCCTGATAATCCAAAACAATCACTGGTGATTCCTCCTTTCTGTTACGTGTTTCATGATGTGTTGTTTTATTTTATGCGTGTATTTAGTGTATTAGTTGTATTGATACATTCATAATACAGAATACTGTTGTATCTGTCAAGTACTTAATAGCTAAATACTTATTTGTCAAACAGATATTCTCTGTTTAATTCAGTAAAAGGTTATTTCCGAATCCTAATCAAACTGTTAGGTTTTACTCTTTCCAGTACATCTAAATTTCCGTATACTGATTATTTTCTTTTTGCCTTAACATAATCTTTTTTCTAATAACAAAGACACCTGCATGTGTACTGTCATTCCACAATTGCAGATGTCTTTATCTTGTCTCTATTTTTATATTCCTCGGCTGTTGCAAGTTCGTCCTGATTATAAAGATCGTATGCTGCATTATATGTATCACCTGCAACACAGTTATAGATTCTCGCCTCACCAATGTTTGTGTTGAGAATTTTTAAATGCGTCAAGAAGCCAGCCAAGTTTCTCACGCTCTATTTCAGTTTCGGACTTTTCATTTTTCAGCAGCAAATGTTGTTAAAATGAAAGATGAAACCGCCAAAATTCCAACGAGTATGATTGATAATAATTTTTTCATTGTTTATCCCCCTATATCATCTTCTGTATCAATGTGCTGTACCATCCAAATTTACATCATAGTTTTTAGAACTGTTATCATTGTACCATATACAGTAATTATAATCAATACTATTTCAATCTTCGGCTATAAAATATCCCTTTACTTTTTTGTGAAATATAAACAAAAAAAAGCACCACATTATGTGGTGCTGAAAGTTCAAATGAACCACCGATTACTCGGTGTATATAAAAGGGTAAACACCCTGAAAACTGAATAAAGGAAAGAAGATTAAGAAGAAAGATTAGTTAAATTCATATTGGAATGACCAATTGGGTTAAAGTATATACTACACAGCTGACCAAAGAAATCTTGTGGTCAAGCCCTCGACCTATTAGTACTGCCAAGCTGAATGCCTCACGGCACTTACACACGCAGCCTATCAACCTCGTAGTCTTCAAGGGGTCTTACTCGTTATACGATGGGATATCTAATCTTGGAGTCGGCTTCACGCTTAGATGCTTTCAGCGTTTATCCGTTCCGTACATAGCTGCCCAGCCGTGCCATTGGCATGACAACTGGTGCACCAGAGGTACGTCCATCCCGGTCCTCTCGTACTAAGGACAGAGCTCCTCAAATATCCTGCGCCCACGACAGATAGGGACCGAACTGTCTCACGACGTTCTGAACCCAGCTCACGTACCACTTTAATCGGCGAACAGCCGAACCCTTGGGACCGAATACAGCCCCAGGATGTGATGAGCCGACATCGAGGTGCCAAACCTCCCCGTCGATGTGGACTCTTGGGGGAGATCAGCCTGTTATCCCCAGGGTAGCTTTTATCCGTTGAGCGACGGCATTTCCATTCACATACCGCCGGATCACTAACTCCAACTTTCGTTACTGCTCGGGCCGTCACCCTCGCAGTTAGGCTAGCTTTTGCGTTTACACTCAGAGGCACGGTTTCCGTCCGTGCTGAGCTAACCTTTGAGCGCCTCCGTTACCTTTTCGGAGGCGACCGCCCCAGTCAAACTGCCCACCTGACAATGTCCCCCGACCGGATTCACGGCCGCAGGTTAGAATTCCAGAAACCTAAGGGCGGTATCCCAACATCGACTCCACACAAGCTGACGCTCATGTTTCCTAGTCTCCCGCCTATCCTGTACATAGATTTCCGAAACCCAATATCAGGCTACAGTAAAGCTCCATGGGGTCTTTCCGTCTTGCCGCAGGTAACCGGCATCTTCACCGGTACTACAATTTCGCCGGGTGGGTAGTTGAGACAGTGCCCAGATCGTTACACCATTCGTGCGGGTCGGAACTTACCCGACAAGGAATTTCGCTACCTTAGGACCGTTATAGTTACGGCCGCCGTTTACCGGGGCTTCAATTCGGAGCTCTCACTCCTCCTCTTAACCTTCCGGCACCGGGCAGGTGTCAGCCCCTATACTTCATCTTTCGATTTGGCAGAGACCTGTGTTTTTGCTAAACAGTCGCCTGGGCCTATTCTCTGCGGCTCTTTCGAGCACTCCTTATTCCGAAGTTACGGAGTCAATTTGCCGAGTTCCTTAACTACCCTTCTCCCGCTGGCCTTAGAATTCTCTTCCTGTCCACCTGTGTCGGTTTGCGGTACGGGCATCTGCTTCTATACGCAAAGCTTTTCTCGCCTTCAGCTAAGTGTGCTTCCCTACTCTAATTTCGGTCCCTTACGCCCGGGTCAACCAACGCCCGGGTCACACCCTTTTGAAGTGTCCCTTTGCTTAAATTACAGATGGTTACGGAATATCAACCGTATGTGCATCGGCTACGCCTTTCGGCCTGACCTTAGCTCCCGACTTACTTGGAGCGGACGAACCTTCCTCCAAAAACCTTAGACTTTCGGCCATTAAGATTCTCACTTAATTCTCGCTACTTATTCCGGCATTCTCACTTCTGTATAGTCCACCGCCGCTTTCGCTACGACTTCTCCCCATACAGAACGCTCTCCTACCATACATTAGATGTATCCCAAGCTTCGGTGTATAGTTTAGCCCCGTTAAATTTTCGGCGCAGAGTCACTCGACCAGTGAGCTATTACGCACTCTTTTAATGAGTGGCTGCTTCTAAGCCAACATCCTGGTTGTCTGTGCAATTCCACATCCTTTTCCACTTAACTATACTTGGGGACCTTAGCTGTGGGTCTGGGCTGTTTCCCTTTTGACAATGAAACTTATCTCCCACTGTCTGACTCCTGAAAAACGATTATCCGGCATTCTTAGTTTGATAAGGTTCAGTAACCTCTCGGCCCCTAGCCAATTCAGTGCTTTACCTCCGGTAATCTATTTCAAGGCTAGCCCTAAAGCTATTTCGGAGAGAACCAGCTATCTCCGGGTTCGATTGGAATTTCTCCGCTACCCACAGTTCATCCGCTACCATTTCAACGGGAGTCGGTTCGGTCCTCCATAAAGTTTTACCTTTACTTCAACCTGACCATGGGTAGGTCACCCGGTTTCGGGTCGAATACAACCGACTTCATACGCCCTATTCAGACTTGCTCTCGCTGCGGCTTCACACCTTAAGTGCTTAACCTCGCCGGTTACATTCACTCGCCGGACCATTCTACAAAAGGTACCCGATCGCTCTTTGATGAGCTTTCGGTGCTTGTAAACACAAGGTTTCAGGTTCTTTTTCACTCCCCGTCAGGGGTACTTTTCACCTTTCCTTCACAGTACTTCTTCACTATCGGTCACCGAGTAGTATTTAGGCTTGGAGGATGGTCCCCCCGTATTCCCACCGGGTTTCACGTGTCCGGCGGTACTCTGGATACAGATGGCTGTTCAGGCTTTTCGTGTACAGGACTCTCACCTTCTTCGGTTGGACTTCCCATTCCATTCCACTAAACCTTTACAATGCCGTATTCTGTCCGAACCCCGAAAGTATTACTACTCTCGGTTTGGCCTCTTCCGCGTTCGCTCGCCACTACTTACGGAATCTCAGTTGATTTCTCTTCCTCGCCCTACTTAGATGTTTCAGTTCAGGCGGTTCCCCTCATATACCTATGTATTCAGTATATGATGACAAGACTTTCCTCTTGCCGGATTGCTCCATTCGGAAATCTGCGGATCAAAGCCTACTTACGGCTCCCCGCAGCTTATCGCAGTTAGTCACGTCCTTCTTCGGCTCTCGGTGCCAAGGCATTCCCCTTGTGCTCTTTGTAGCTTGACCATTATGAGATATCTTTGGTTCTTCTTTTTCTTGTAATGTTAATTACTCTTTTCGCAGTTTAATAAGCCTTTAGTTTTATAACTAATCTTCTTATTACCCTTAAGCTTAATTGTAGTATTTTTTACCTATGGTTTACGCATTCAAATTATCATTTGAGTTTGTTTACCTGTATAACTAATACTTTTCTCGCTTTATCTGCTTCTTTATTCAGTTTTCAAGGTGCTTTAGAAGAGATTTTAGACTTGATGATGTCAAGCCTCGTTGTTCTTCGCTTCTCCTCAAATAACTCCCACTCGTCTAATATGTTCCAATCACTTCGTGATTTTCACATCTTAGTCCTCGCCGGTCGTTATTTTCGGGCTCCGAACCTCGGCTCTTCTATATGGTGGGCTTAAGTGGACTCGAACCACCGACCTCACGCTTATCAGGCGTGCGCTCTAACCGGCTGAGCTATAAGCCCATATTGGTTTTGGCTCGTTATTTCTTAAGCCGTTGTTGAAAAGCTGTTGCTTTTCATGGTGGAGATAAGCGGGATCGAACCGCTGACCCCCTGCTTGCAAAGCAGGTGCTCTCCCAGCTGAGCTATACCCCCGTATATCTCGGGCAGGACCCTGAAAATTAAACAACGAGTTTTGAAAGAAATCTTTCGTAATGCTGACCTTGGAATTTAAACCAGCTTGTTTCATCTGATTTGGTCTCCATAGAAAGGAGGTGATCCAGCCGCACCTTCCGATACGGCTACCTTGTTACGACTTCACCCCAGTCGCCAATCCTACCTTCGGCAGCGTCCTCACGAGGTTGGACTACTGACTTCGGGTATTACCGGCTCCCATGGTGTGACGGGCGGTGTGTACAAGGCCCGGGAACGTATTCACCGCGGCATGCTGATCCGCGATTACTAGCAATTCCATCTTCATGCAGGCGGGTTGCAGCCTGCAATCTGAACTGAGAATGTTTTTAGGGGTTTGCTCCACATCACTGTCTTGCTTCCCTCTGTTAACATCCATTGTAGTACGTGTGTAGCCCAGGTCATAAGGGGCATGATGATTTGACGTCGTCCCCACCTTCCTCCGTTTTGTCAACGGCAGTCCTATTAGAGTGCTCTTGCGTAGCAACTAATAGCAAGGGTTGCGCTCGTTGCGGGACTTAACCCAACATCTCACGACACGAGCTGACGACAACCATGCACCACCTGTCTCAACTTTCCCCGAAGGGCACCTAATGTATCTCTACTTCGTTAGTTGGATGTCAAGACCTGGTAAGGTTCTTCGCGTTGCTTCGAATTAAACCACATACTCCACTGCTTGTGCGGGCCCCCGTCAATTCCTTTGAGTTTCAACCTTGCGGCCGTACTCCCCAGGTGGATTACTTATTGTGTTAACTCCGGCACGGAAGGGGTCAGACCCCCCACACCTAGTAATCATCGTTTACAGCGTGGACTACCAGGGTATCTAATCCTGTTTGCTACCCACGCTTTCGTGCCTCAGCGTCAGTTAAAGCCCAGCAGGCCGCCTTCGCCACTGGTGTTCCTCCCCATCTCTACGCATTTCACCGCTACACGGGGAATTCCGCCTGCCTCTACTTCACTCAAGCTCTACAGTTTCAAATGCAGTTTATGGGTTGAGCCCATAGATTTCACATCTGACTTGCAAAGCCGCCTACGCACCCTTTACACCCAGTAAATCCGGACAACGCTTGCTCCCTACGTATTACCGCGGCTGCTGGCACGTAGTTAGCCGGAGCTTATTCATTAAGTACCGTCATTTTTCGTCCTTAATAAAAGAAGTTTACAATCCGAAAACCTTCATCCTTCACGCGGCGTTGCTGCGTCAGGGTTGCCCCCATTGCGCAATATCCCCCACTGCTGCCTCCCGTAGGAGTCTGGGCCGTGTCTCAGTCCCAATGTGGCCGTTCAACCTCTCAGTCCGGCTACCGATCGCGGTCTTGGTGAGCCGTTACCTCACCAACTAACTAATCGGACGCGAGTCCATCTTCAAGCGATAAAATCTTTGATATCAAAACCATGTGGTTCCGATATGTCATGCGGTATTAGCATTCTTTTCAGAATGTTATCCCCCTCTTGAAGGCAGGTTACTCACGCGTTACTCACCCGTCCGCCACTAAACTAAATCAAATTCATTCCGAAGAAATCTTTCAAAACAGTTCCGTTCGACTTGCATGTGTTAGGCACGCCGCCAGCGTTCGTCCTGAGCCAGGATCAAACTCTCTAAAATTTGTATCTCAACAGCCTTTCGACTGTTCAAATCAATTTCAGAGCTTTAATCGCTCATTGACGAATATGTCACTGACTATATCCGTTATTCCTGATGCTTTTTAGTGTACATCTCACTGTAATTCTTTGAGCTTTCCTCAAAGTCATTACGGGTTTCTTTACTATTTTCTCGTTGTTCAATTTTCAAGGTCCTATGTTCACTTTGCACAAGAAAAACTTGATTCTCTCTTTTGTTTTAAGAGGATTTGTTGTTTTCCTTCGCGGAACATTCTCTATTATATACCTTTTTCAAGAAAAGTCAACCCCTTTTTTCAAAAAAATTCAATTTTTTCAGAAAAAGTTTTAGCCTTGTGGTTTTGCCAACAAATTTCTTTGTTTTATCACAACATATTGTGGTTGTCTAAAATACACCTTTTTACAATTTTCAAAATTCTATTGTATTTTCCCCTTCTATAATATAAAATAGAAATACAAATTAATTTTTCGGAGGAAAATTTATGATTAATTCCATTCCCTATTATCCGTATCAACAGAATGTGCAGATATTGAAAGGATTCTTTTCCAAACCGCTTACATTAATATGTGCAATAGTCTCCGGCCTTACATGTATTCTCGGAATGTTTAGCATTAATACAAGAGCAGGTTCTACGAACATATCTTTCTCGAGCGGCACGGGCGGTTCAATTTCAATTCTTTTATGTATTGCTCTTATCCTGCTTTATGCAAAGTGCCGTTCAAATGATCCAATGCCGTTTGGCGCAACGGTTACTCTCATCAAAATATATTCCATCATTGAAATAGTAATCGGCGGACTTGCATTGCTCGCCTTTACCGGAATAACTTTTCTTCTTGCATTAGTTTTGCAGGGACAGAAAGTATTCGGATACATTCTTATCCTCTGCATCTTTGCTATTCCTCTTGCACTTGTAACACTCATACACGGTATCGGATTGCTTTTATGGTCTGATTCAATTAAGAAGGGTGCAACATCGGTTTATCTCAAAAGCAGAGGTTCAATACTTCTTGCCGTGTCTTCTATTCTCTCTATTATAGTAAGCGTTGCATCCGCAATTGCTTCATTCATCTTTATTAAGGAATACGGTCCGGAAATTTCAGCGTATCTGCATCATTTGGCTGAGGAGAATCCGAACTTTAATTTTAGTCGGTCTATTTGTATTCGTCAGATCCCATGAATTCGTTGTTTATTTCCGTC
>ENA-OQIT01000219-OQIT01000219.1-human-gut-metagenome-genome-assembly--contig:-NODE-219-length-13224-cov-2.906238_pt1 | contig 13224 bp, 14 predicted proteins | sample MGYA00242587_ERZ504752 | MGnify/ENA primary metagenome ERZ504752 (study PRJEB26092, sample SAMD00036352) | human gut metagenome | host: Homo sapiens | study: EMG produced TPA metagenomics assembly of... | reverse complement strand
GTAATTTGACTTTAAAACGTGTAAAATCAAAGTATCAGTAATGTTAATGACCATGTGTGTCTGAATCTTCCTTGCGAGCAAAAGAAAGTGACTGCTCATTTATGAAATAATGACAGAAAGATTTCGGATATGTACAGGGTGAAAGGAGGACAATATGAGTGTTCAGCTGCTGGATAGAACAAGAAAAATTAATAAACTTCTGCATAACAGCAGTTCCAGCAAAGTGGTATTTAATGACATCTGTCAGGTTCTGATGGAGACACTGAGTTCCAACATTCTGGTTCTCAGTAAAAAAGGAAAGGTTCTGGGTGTCAGTTTATGCCCGGGAGTAGAGGAGATCACTGAACTGATCGAGGACAAGGTTGGCGGATATGTAGATTCCCTGTTAAACGAGAGATTTCTGGGTGTCCTGTCAACAAAAGAGAATGTAAATCTTCAGACACTGGGATTTGAACATGTATCAAGCAGTTATCAGGGAATCATTAATCCGATAGATATTGCAGGGGAACGACTGGGTACTGTATTTATGTATCGTTATGAGAAACCATATGACATTGAAGATATTATTGTCAGTGAATATGGAACAACCGTTGTAGGGCTTGAGATGATGAGAGCGGTTCATGAAGAGAATGCTGAGGAGGACAGAAAGCAGCAGGTAGTGAAATCTGCGTTTAATACTTTATCTTTCTCCGAACTGGAGGCGATCATCCATATTTTTGATGAACTTGACGGAGATGAGGGAATCCTGGTTGCAAGTAAGATCGCAGACCGCGTGGGAATCACCAGATCTGTTATCGTAAACGCTTTGAGGAAGTTTGAAAGTGCCGGTGTGATCGAATCCAGATCTTCCGGTATGAAAGGAACCTACATTAAAGTGCTGAATGAAGTCATTTTTGATGAACTGGAAGAGATTAAAGCTCAGAGAAATAAGAAATCCTGATATAGAAGCTTCCATAAATAATGAATGCAAGAAGGCTGTCTGCTGTATGGTGGACGGTCTTTTTATTATGTTACAGGAATTATAGCAAGCCTCTTAATTAATGTATTTGAAGACAATTCAACTGAGTGTGAAAGACAAGGAAGATATGACAAAATTATTGTAAATTAAGAAAACAAAAGAAAAAAAGAGAATATATAAGTAAAAAAGAGAATATAGATTATTTCATAATGATAAAAGCACTTGCGAAATCGACTCATTTTCAATAATATAAGGACAGTGATTAGCACTCGAAGTAAATGAGTGCTAGCAAAAATCGGCAGAATTAGACAGAGTGCCGAAACAGTTACCGGATATTTTGCAATAACGGAAAGAGTACGGTAACAGGAAAGCTTTAGTTGGAGAATAAAGGAGGATATAGATCATGACATTAGTACCTTTAGGTGACAGAGTTGTATTAAAACAGGTTGAAGCAGAAGAAACAACAAAATCCGGAATCGTTCTTCCGGGACAGGCACAGGAGAAACCACAGCAGGCAGAAGTTGTAGCTGTAGGACCTGGCGGAGTTGTTGACGGCAAAGAAGTAAAAATGGAAGTAGCTGTAGGTGATAAAGTTATCTACTCCAAATATTCAGGAACAGAAGTAAAAATGGATGGCACAGAATACATTATCGTAAAACAGAATGATATTCTTGCAATTGTTAAATAAGCAATATCAAAATAGAAAACATAAATGAAGATACTTATAAGATAATATTTACAGGATGTAACATGAAATACCGGCTAAGTATCAGAAAGAATTCATAGAGATCAAAATTTGAATCAGGAGGTCATATTATCATGGCAAAAGAAATTAAATTCGGCGCAGAAGCCAGAGCAGCTCTTGAAGCTGGTGTAAATAAATTAGCTGATACAGTAAGAGTAACATTAGGACCGAAAGGAAGAAACGTAGTTCTTGACAAACCATACGGTGCTCCGCTTATCACAAACGACGGTGTTACAATCGCAAAAGAAATTGAACTGGAAGACGGATTTGAAAACATGGGCGCACAGCTGATCAAAGAAGTTGCTTCCAAAACAAACGATGTAGCAGGTGATGGTACAACAACAGCTACTGTTCTTGCACAGGCTATGGTTCACGAAGGAATGAGAAACCTGGCAGCAGGCGCTAACCCGATCATCCTCAGAAAAGGAATGAAGAAAGCTACAGATGTAGCTGTAGAAGCAATCAAGAACATGAGCCAGACAATCAGCGGCAAGAAACAGATCGCAAACGTTGCATCTATTTCCGCAAGCGATGAGACTGTTGGACAGTTAGTAGCAGATGCTATGGAAAAAGTTTCCAAAGATGGCGTTATCACAGTAGAAGAATCCAAGACAATGCACACAGAACTTGACCTTGTAGAAGGTATGCAGTTCGATCGTGGATATGTATCCGCATATATGTCAACAGATATGGAAAAAATGGAAGCAAATCTGGAAGATCCATATATCCTGATCACAGACAAGAAGATCAGCAACATCCAGGAAATCCTTCCATTACTGGAGCAGATCGTAAAAGTTGGTGCGAAACTTCTTATCATTGCTGAAGATGTAGAGGGTGAAGCTCTTACAACTCTGATCGTAAACAAATTAAGAGGAACCTTCCAGGTAGTAGCTGTCAAAGCTCCGGGATATGGTGACAGAAGAAAAGAAATGCTTCAGGATATCGCAATCCTTACAGGCGGCCAGGTAATCTCCGAAGAAGTTGGTCTGGAACTGAAAGACGCAACTATGGAGCAGTTAGGACGTGCAAAATCTGTTAAAGTTGCAAAAGAGAACACAGTTATCGTTGACGGTATGGGTGACAAAGATGCAATCGCAAACCGTGTTGCTCAGATCCGTGGACAGATTGAAGAAACAAAATCTGAATTTGATAAAGAAAAATTACAGGAAAGACTTGCAAAACTGGCTGGCGGCGTAGCTGTTATCCGTGTTGGTGCTTCCACTGAGACAGAAATGAAAGAAGCTAAGCTTCGTCTGGAAGATGCTCTTGCAGCTACAAGAGCAGCAGTAGAAGAAGGTATCATTGCAGGTGGCGGCTCTGCTTACATCCACGCATCCAAAGAAGTTGCAAAACTTGCAGCAACTCTGGAAGGTGACGAGAAGACAGGTGCAAATATCATCCTGAAAGCTTTGGAAGCTCCTCTGTTCCGCATTTCTGCAAATGCAGGACTTGAAGGTTCCGTAATCATCAACAAAGTAAGAGAATCTGAACCGGGAATCGGTTTCGATGCTCTGAATGAAAGATATGTAGATATGGTAAGCGAAGGTATCCTTGATCCTGCAAAGGTTACAAGAAGTGCTCTTCAGAATGCTACAAGCGTTGCGTCTACATTACTTACAACAGAATCTGCTGTTGCAATTATCAAAGAAGACACACCTGCACCAGCTGCTAATCCTGGAATGGGAATGATGTAATTTTTAATAAACGATAAAATTATACCGCAGTATGCTCAGATAAAAATAGTATGTTACTGTTCACTCCGTTCACAGTAACATAGCCAAAATTCATTCCAGATTGCCTGCGGCAATGGAATTTTGGCTTGTATGTCTCGGGATTTTGGCATATTCATGCCAAAACACCTCGCGGAACAGTGGTGTGTGAACAGTAACAATAGTACAGGTGGAATATGTGAAACGGAACCGTCGTCATAGACGATGGTTCCGTTTTGTGATATAATGCAGAAAAACAGCATGATGAATAAAATATAATTGTTAAATATGCTGTGCAAAAAAAGCTGCTTTCAACAGCTGAACAAATGAAAAGGAGACGAAACAATGGGCGACTTGTATTCAGAATTACTGGTAAAGAAAGATAAGACGGCTAAAGACAGCCTGCTCAAATACGGTCTGATCGTTTTGACAGTGTTGGCAGTATTTGCCGGACTTATCATCACACCGCTGGCACTGATCATTGCCGTAGCGCTTGGAATTGCATGCTATTTTGTAATCCCGAAAACAGATGTAGAATATGAATATCTGTTTATCAATGGCGATTTTGACATCGACATGATCATGTCAAAGACAAAAAGAAAGAAAGTAAAGAGCTTCAAATTATCAGAGGCAGATCTGGCTGCACCGCTGGATTCCCACAGAATGGACTATTACAACGGAAACCAGAACATGAAAGTACTGGATTTTTCATCAGGAAATCCGGAGCATAAACGCTTTGGTGTTATCACAAGACTGGACGGAAATTTATGCAAGATCATCCTGGAACCGGATGAGGCGCTTGCACAGGCTATGAAAAATTCAGCACCGAGCAAAGTTTTTTTGGATTGACATAGAATCTGATTTTTGTTACACTTGTTGAAAATAAAAGGACCAGTTGCTGGTTCCTTTTTACATTACAATAGTAATTTAATTTCATATACGCAAGGGAGGAAATGCAATGGGTACTATCATTGGTGAAGGCATTACTTTTGATGACGTGCTGTTAGTTCCGGCATATTCAAAGGTAATTCCGAATCAGGTAGATGTCACAACTTACTTAACAAAGAAGGTTAAACTGAACATTCCTATGATGAGTGCAGGAATGGATACAGTAACCGAGCATCGCATGGCAATCGCTATGGCGAGACAGGGTGGTATTGGTATTATTCATAAGAATATGTCCATTGAAGCGCAGGCAGAAGAAGTAGACAAGGTAAAACGTTCTGAGAACGGTGTTATCACAGATCCTTTCTATTTATCTCCTGAACATACACTTAAGGACGCAGATGAGTTAATGGCAAAGTTCCGTATCTCCGGTGTGCCGATCACAGAGGGCAGAAACTGGTCGGAATCATTACTAATCGTGATCTGAAGTTTGAGACAGATTTCAGCAAGAAGATCAAAGAGTGCATGACTTCTGAGGGACTGATCACAGCCAAAGAAGGAATTACACTGGAAGATGCCAAGAAGATTCTGGCAAAATCACGTAAAGAGAAATTACCTATTGTAGATGATGACTTTAACTTAAAAGGCTTAATTACTATTAAAGATATTGAGAAACAGATCAAATATCCTCTGGCTGCAAAGGATGAGCAGGGACGTCTTCTCTGCGGTGCTGCGGTAGGAATCACTGCTAATGTACTTGCACGTGTTGATGCACTTGTAAAGGCATCTGTAGACGTGATCGTAATTGATTCTGCACATGGACATTCAGAGAACATTCTGAAGGCTGTACGCGAGATTAAGGCAGCATATCCGGAACTGCAGGTGATCGCAGGTAACGTAGCAACAGGTGCTGCGACAAAGGCTCTGATCGAGGCCGGTGTAGATGCAGTTAAGGTTGGTATCGGACCTGGATCTATCTGTACCACACGAGTTGTTGCAGGTATCGGCGTTCCGCAGATCACTGCTGTTATGGACTGCTACGAAGCTGCAAAAGATACGGAATCCCGATCATTGCAGACGGTGGTATCAAGTATTCCGGAGATGTCACAAAGGCAATCGCAGCCGGTGCGAATGTCTGCATGATGGGAAGCATGTTTGCAGGATGCGACGAGAGCCCGGGAACATTCGAACTGTATCAGGGCAGAAAATATAAAGTATACCGCGGTATGGGATCTATCGCAGCTATGGAGAACGGAAGTAAAGACCGTTACTTCCAGGAGAATGCGAAGAAACTTGTTCCGGAAGGCGTAGAAGGACGTGTTGCTTACAAAGGACATGTTGAGGATACTGTATTCCAGCTCATGGGCGGTCTCCGTTCCGGTATGGGATATTGTGGAGCAGAAACTATTGAGAAGCTTAAAGAAACAGGCAGATTCATCAAGATTTCTGCTGCATCTCTTAAGGAATCTCATCCACATGATATTCATATCACAAAAGAAGCTCCGAACTATAGCGTAGATGACAAATAATAAATTTCAGGTGTAATATATGCCCCGGCTGGCTGCTGATGGAAAGAAATAAGATTTCCAGGCATGCCGGCCGGGGTATTTTTTGCAGGGAGTAAAAATCCCGTAAGAGAAGGTAAAAAATGCAAAAGCATATAAACAAAAAGAAAAAAACAGATACCAGAACAGGGAAAACTGCAGTAAAAAAGAAAAACAGCAGGTCGAAAAGACGAAAGAACAGCAGAGTAAGGCAGAGAAATCAGAGAATTCTTATGAGCCTTATGCTGCTCGTGATCATAGTTCTGATTGGGTGGATCATAATAAATCGGGCCAGTGAAAATGGATGGAGTATTGGGGACTTTTTACATAATTCTGACACGATGATTTCTGATGCGGAACAGTCAGGAACAGATAATGCGGATTCTTCAGGCGGACCGGAACAATGGCAGAAAGAAGGGGCGCCGTACATAGATGTGGAACTGCTGACACCGAATGAATATTCCAGACCGCAGATTCCCATTGAGAGTGTACAGTATATTGCCATTCATTATACTGCAAATCCGGGGGCAACAGCCATTGCAAACAGGAACTACTTTGAGAATCTGGCGACTACTCATGACACAAAGGTGAGCAGTCATTTTGTAGTGGGACTGGATGGGGAAGTGGTGCAGTGTATTCCTACGTCAGAGATGTCCTATGCGACGAACTCACGTAATGTAGATACTTTGTCCATCGAGTGCTGTCATCCGGATGAGACGGGGAAATTTAATGAGGCAACTTATGATTCGGCAGTGAAGCTTTCTGCGTGGTTGTGCGTGCGGTTTGGGCTTACATCAGAGAACGTGATCCGGCATTATGATGTTACCGGAAAAAACTGTCCGAAATATTATGTGGAGAATCCGGATGCATGGATACAGATGAAATCGGATATTGCGGTGCAGATTGATGTTGATTATGGTTTGCAGGATGTTCAGTAAAACGAAAATTCAGCACAGTACAAAAAAATTTGCCTTGAAATCCACAAAGAAGTATTGTACTATAATAACAACGTGTGATTTTTTTTCACAACAGTGCCTGCATGACTGGCGGAAGTAGGATTACCTACAGGGAGTGCAGCGAGTATATGAGCCGACCGCCTGGGCAGCCTGGAAATTATTCAATGAATAAATAGGTTCCAGGCTTTTTTAACCTTATTTTTAACGAAAAGGAGAAAAATTATGGAAATGTTATCACTGGAAAAAGAACTGAAAGAGAATTCCTATCCTGGCAGAGGAATTGTGATTGGACGTTCCGCAGACGGTAAGAAAGCAGTGACAGCTTATTTCATCATGGGCAGAAGCGAGAACAGCAGAAACAGAGTATTTGTAGAGGATGGTGAGGGAATCCGTACCCAGGCATTTGATCCGTCCAAACTTACAGATCCGAGTCTGATCATCTATGCACCTGTACGTGTACTGGGAAACAAAACAATCGTAACTAACGGAGATCAGACAGATACCATTTATGAGGGAATGGATCATCAGCTTACTTTTGAGCAGTCCTTAAGAAGCAGAGAATTCGAGCCGGACGGTCCGAACTATACACCTCGTATCTCCGGTGTTATGCACGTAGAGAACGGAAAATTCAACTATGCAATGTCAATTCTCAAGAGCAACAACGGAAATCCGGATGCATGTAACAGATACACATTTGCATACGAGAATGCCATTGCAGGAGAGGGACATTTCATCCATACTTATAAATGTGACGGAAATCCACTTCCAAGCTTTGAAGGCGAACCGAAACTGGTAGCAATTCCGGATGATATGGATGAGTTTGCAGAACTTCTCTGGAACAGCCTGAACGAAGATAACAAAGTATCTCTGTTTGTAAGATATATTGATATTGAGACAGGTAAGTACGAAAGCAAGATCATTAATAAGAATAAATAATAGTCACTTACTGAGTACAGATAGTGCTTATAGATTATTGTGAACATAAGACGATGCTTTCGCAGTAAGAAATTATTTACAGGAATTAATTTTAAAATACTTATTTGGTTCATACGGAGGATTTATATAATGAAAGAATTCGAATTAAAATATGGCTGTAACCCGAATCAGAAACCTGCAAAAATTTATATGGCAGACGGATCCGAGCTTCCGGTAAAGATCCTTTCCGGAAGACCGGGATATATCAATTTCCTGGATGCTTTTAATGGCTGGCAGCTGGTATCCAATCTGAAGAAAGCAACAGGACTTCCTGCAGCTACATCTTTTAAACATGTATCTCCTGCCGGTGCTGCTGTAGGACTTCCTCTTACAGAGACTCTGGCAAAGATCTACTGGGTAAATGATATGGACTGGAAGAATTTTTCACCATTAGCATGCGCTTATGCAAGAGCTCGCGGTGCTGACAGAATGTCCTCTTTTGGTGATTTTATTTCTCTTTCTGATGTGTGTGATAAAGATACAGCACTTCTGATCAAGAGAGAGGTATCTGACGGTGTTATTGCACCTGGATATACAGAGGAAGCACTGGAGATCCTGAAGCAGAAGAAAAAAGGTAACTACAATGTGATCCAGATCGATGAGAATTTTGTACCGGCTCCGCTGGAACACAAAGAAGTATTTGGTGTAACTTTTGAGCAGGGCCGTCAGGAGCTTGAGATCGATGATGCAATGCTTTCCAATATTGTGACAGAGAATAAAGAGCTTACAGAGGAAGCAAAACGAGATATGAAGATTTCTCTGATCATCCTGAAATATACACAGTCCAACTCTGTATGTTTCGTAAAAGATGGACAGGCTATCGGTGTTGGTGCAGGACAGCAGTCACGTGTACATTGTACAAGACTTGCAGGACAGAAGGCAGACAACTGGTTCCTTCGCCAGTGCCCGAAAGTGCTGAATCTGCCATTTAAAGATACAATTTCACGTGCGGAACGTGACAATGCCATTGATGTTTATATCGGGGATGAATATATGGATGTACTTGCTGATGGTATGTGGGAGAAGACTTTCACAGAGAAACCGGAAGTATTTACAAAAGAAGAGAAACGTGCATGGCTGGATCAGATGACGGATGTTACACTGGGATCTGATGCATTCTTCCCATTCAGTGATAATATTGAGCGTGCTCATAAGAGTGGCGTGAAGTATATTGCGCAGCCGGGTGGATCTGTGCGTGATGATGCTGTGATCGAGACTTGCAATAAATATGGAATGGTGATGAGTTTTACTGGTATCAGATTGTTCCATCACTAAGGTGCTGGTAGTGGGGACGCGCAGGACATTATATTGTTTTTGTCCGCGGTTTCGGAGCCTAAAGAAAAAACTAAGCGCCAGGAAATCTGACTAAAAACATAGTAAAAAAATTTACAAACTCGCCGACAAATGCGGCTCAGACAGTAGTAAATTTTTTTACATAACGCAGATTTCCTGGCGCTAACTTTTTCTAAGACTCCTGCAAATGCGGGCAAAAACATATAATGTCCTGCGCTGGTGTATAGCCGCGCAGCGAAGCGGATTGCGAATATACGCTTGACTCAGGGATGTTAATCAAGGACATTGGCTATAGATGTTATTCACAGATATGGAATTGCTATAGTTATGGAGAGTTAATAAAAGGGGATGAAAAAAGCATCAGCCTTAGCTGATGCTTTAAGAGCGATAGACGGGGCTCGAACCCGCGGTCTCGACCTTGGCAAGGTCGCGCGTTACCAACTACGCCACTATCGCATTTATGATGTCGTTTGAGGGAATACCTCAGCGACAAAATATATGATACTATATGCAGTGGAGTTTGTCAAATGTTTTTTATTTATTTTGAAATTTTTATGATGGTTTTATTGAAAAATTATGACTCCCTGAAAAGTGCTGAAATTGGCACTTTTCAGGGAACAATACTTACATATTAAGTTCTTTCATTAATTCTTCCTGAGAAATGAATTCGTGACAGTCAGGGTTGTTTTCGATTTCCTTTAACATTATTAAATCTGTTTCATCGGGTTCAACTTTTTCTATATCTGCGAATGTATCAGGCAGTTTAAAATGTTTTTGAATAATATGCCAGAAGATATTAGCATCTTTATCACTCATAATTGATACAGCACCTATAATACGTTCTTTAACAGCAGTCATAAAATCACACTCCTTTATAAATCTGTCCACGATTGCCAATCATTCTAATAAAAATAATATTGTCAATATTATTAAAAATTACACGATAATCGCCTATTCGTAGTCGATAACCGTCTTTGCCTTGCAATGCTTTAACATCTCCTTTTGGGAGAACTGATATTGCATTAAGAATCCGCTTTTGAGTAATAGTATCTTGTTTCTTTAAAAAATTTAAGGGCTTGTTTTGAATATTTAATTTCCAGATTTCTCACTCCTTTACGAAAAAATATTTATATTTTATCTTTCGTAAGGCAGAATAGAATTCTGATAATTTTACTATAGCATATAGAAATCATAGAAGCAACATAGTTTATGAAGATTCCGTGAAGGATGGGGTGGAAAATGTTACTGAGAACGGAGTGAACAGTAACTGGAAAATTGCAAATTGGGAGGGGGTGTGCTATGATAGGACAGACGGAGAGAGACTATAAAGGAGTTGAGGCTCAGTTTATGAAGAAAAAAATTTTAGTATTATTAGTTTGCAGTATGCTTACTTTACCAACAACAGTTTCTGCGGATATCCTGGATTATGAGGGGACAGTTAATGCTTATAAGGAGGATAATAAGATACCGCAGACATTTGAGATTGATGATGGAAGTGGAGAGAAGGTAACGGCAGTTGCCAAGTCGGATAAGGTTTCTGTTTCTGCAAAGGCAACTTATATACGCTCTATGCCGGGGAAAAACGGAAAGAAGCTTGTAAGAGTGTATCTTGGTACCGGTGTAGAGAGAGTGGCCGTATGTGATAATGGCTGGAGTAAAGTGACTTATGAGAAAAAGAGCAAAAAGGGTACGGAAAAGATCAGTGGCTATGTGCCCACAAAACATATCAATGACAGTGATCAGGTTGCTCAGGCAAAGGGAACTTTTACAGCACTGAAGGACAGTGATATTCTGGATTATCCGGGAAAGAAGGATGGACAGGTAGTAGGTGAGGTCATTCAGGAGGATGAAGTGAAGCGCCTGGCTACAGTAAATGGCATCTGGAGTCAGATTTACTATAAAAAAGAGAATGGAAAAAGAGGCATTGGATATATTCCTACCAGTGTTCTGGAGAATACAGCAGCAGAGGAGAAAACAGAGGAGTCAAAGGTCGCTAAAGTAGACGGCGAAGAAGCTGGAACGATTCATAAGAGTGAGGGCAAAGGCGTTTTTGCAGAGGCTGTGGATGGTGTAACTGCTTCAAAGGGAGAGTCTGTGGATGGAGTGAAGGTGGGAACTCCGGTAGCTGTGTCTTCAGATGCGTCACTGGTTCCGCTGGGAACCTTTAAGATTACTCATTATTGTCCCTGCAGTATTTGTTGTGGCCCTTGGGCAAATGGCATTACTTCTACAGGGGTGACTGCTACGACAAACCGTACGATTGCGGTGGACCCTACACAGATTCCATATGGATCTAAGGTTGTGATCAATGGACAGGTTTATGTTGCAGAGGACTGTGGTGGTGCGATTAAACATAATTGTATAGATATTTATGTTGCTACCCATCAGGAAGGGGAGGACAAAGGGGTATATTATACAGATGTTTATTTGTTAAAGTAGAAAATAAGAAAGAATTTAACCGAATCAAGTAGCAAAGCGGATTGCGAATATCCGTTTGACCTGAAAATAAAAATCCGGAAGAATCTGGAAATGATCTGTTATAGCTGTGATCATTTCAGAAGTTCTTTCGGATTTTTTGAAATTATCTTTTATGCGTTTTTTAATGCCTGTTCGATGTCTGCAATGATATCCTCTACATTTTCAATACCAACAGAAAGGCGGATCATTCCCGGTGATACGCCGGCTTCTGCAAGCTGTTCATCATTCATCTGGCGGTGAGTATGGCTTGCGGGATGCAGGATCATGGTCTTGGAAGCTGCTACATGAGTTGCGATGGTGGCAAGCTTTAAGCTATCCATAAAGCGGACTGCAGCTTCTCGGCCTCCTGTCAGTTCAAAGGAGATAACGCCGCAGGTTCTGCCTTCGTTCATGTATTTCTGAGCAAGTGGATAGTATTTGTCATCAGGAAGTCCTGCATAGTTTACGTGAGATACTTTCTCATGGGCATTCAGGAATTCGGCAATCTTCTGTGCATTATAGCAGTGACGTTCCACGCGGAGAGGAAGAGTTTCAAGTCCCAGGTTTAACAGGAAGCAGTTTGTAGGAGACGGGATAGAGCCCAGGTCACGCATTAACTGAGAGGTTGCCTTTGTGATATAAGCCTTCTTTCCAAACTGTTTAGTATAAATAACACCATGATAAGATTCATCCGGTTCAGTCAGTCCATGATATTTATGTCCATAGGCATCCCAGTCAAAGTTACCGCTGTCAACGATAGCTCCGCCAACCTGCACAGCATGTCCGTCCATATATTTGGTTGTGGAATGGGTGACGATATCAGCTCCCCATTCAAAAGGACGGCAGTTTACAGGTGTAGCGAAGGTGTTGTCTACAATAAGCGGAACTTCATGTTCGTGAGCAACCTTTGCGAATTTTTCAATATCAAGAATTACCAGGGCTGGGTTTGCGATGGTCTCTGCGAAAAGTACCTTTGTATTAGGACGGAAGGCAGCTGCAATTTCTTCAGGGCTAGCATCGGTGTCAACGAAAGTGCAGTCAATGCCAAGCTTTTTGAAGGTAACAGCCAGGAGGTTAAAGGTTCCTCCGTAAATAGTAGAAGCCGCCACAACATGATCACCTGCTTCGCAGATATTGAAGACTGCATAGAAGTTGGCAGCCTGTCCGGAAGAGGTAAGGATAGCGGCAACACCACCCTCCAGATCTGCAATTTTTGCTGCTACAGCATCATTTGTGGGGTTCTGCAGACGGGTATAGAAGTATCCTTCTGCCTTAAGATCGAAGAGCTGTCCCATTTCATCAGTAGTATCATATTTATAAGTGGTACTCTGATAAATCGGGAGTGCGCATGGTTCACCCTTAGACGGAGTGTAACCGGAATGGAGACATTTAGTCTCGACTTTAAAGTCACTCATGAGTTTAGTTCCTTTCTTATGTGAAATATTGCTTCAATAAAATATTGTATTAATATTGGGAAAATTGTGATGATATTGATACAAAATTTCATGATGGTCTTAGAGCGTGTTTGAAAAATCATTCCCACAAATTGTGACGCACATCTTGCGGAAAGCATTTTTCAAACATACTCTGGAAAAATTATACTGCTGAAAGTGAGAGAAGACAATATTAAAAAAATGAAATAAAAAAATAGCTCAGGCTTTTTCTTAACCAGCCGTGAGCAAAAAAAGAAAAAAAGAATAAT
>ENA-OQIT01000218-OQIT01000218.1-human-gut-metagenome-genome-assembly--contig:-NODE-218-length-13233-cov-1.812223_pt1 | contig 13233 bp, 11 predicted proteins | sample MGYA00242587_ERZ504752 | MGnify/ENA primary metagenome ERZ504752 (study PRJEB26092, sample SAMD00036352) | human gut metagenome | host: Homo sapiens | study: EMG produced TPA metagenomics assembly of... | reverse complement strand
TCCTGAGTACAAATCCATATCAGTCCTTCCTTATTTTCGACTATCCCCATCACATGACCCACATCCGGATAAACCCGTTTGACTCTTTTCTGACGAACATCAATAGCTACAAAAGTACCTTTGCTCAAGCCTATCCACAAGATTCCATGCGAGTCTTCATATAATTTTGTCACTGTAGCATTCTGTTCCACCTGTCCGTTCAAGTCGATAACATCTTTCAGATGCATCTCCATTCCCTGACGAGCCATGCCATAGACCCATCTATTCAAATCCTTCGCCACCCAGACCCCGTTATTGATGCGTGCTCTCGTCATCTCTCGTCCATTATTCAAAGGCAAAGAAGCAAGTGCGGGAAAATCCGAATAGATTTTCACTTTATCCTGTTTCAAGTCATACAGTGCAAGACCAGTTCGTTCCTGCATCATCCACATCATGCCATCTCCATCATCACACAAAGCCATTATGGCCGGACTGCGGTTTACCCTGTCCGCCAAAGCGGGCAAAGCATAATCTTTGGTTATATTATCCATCAGATGTAGGATGAAACTAGGACGGTCAAAAGCTGATACCCACAAACATTCCTTTCCTTTCAAGACCTCTACCAGCATGTGGTTGACAGGCAAAAGTCCTGCCGGAAATTTCAACTGCTTCAACGTCCGGTCCGGTTGAATTTGCAAAGCCATGAAATCGTGGCCGGTAGTCAACCAGATATATCCCAGTTTATCATCCTGTGCCAGACTGAGGATGAGTCCGTCCTCCTCACCGGCCGCATTGACCGGTATTTCAGAGTATACAAACATGGAATCCCCTGGGGCCGAAGGATCGAAACGTACCACGCCATCCCCCCAGGTAGCCAACCAAAAATAATCCTGTTCATTATCCTGAACCATCACCGTAGGATTTCGACTTCTCATCTTATCGGGATAAGGGATAAACTCATCTTTTTCTTTGTCCAGATGATATACCCGACCATTCCACACAGAAATAATAATTTCATGGTTGCGACTCTCACAAAATCCGGAGATGGAGGCTCCTCCGTGTTCATTCCGGATAGGATATTCTTTAACCAACTGCCCGTTGGTATCATATTTAGCCAATACAGAGCGATACCCCAGCCACATAGAGCCGTCACTGGTAGCATAAAGATACATCACTGGAATATTCTTCAGACGCTTCGGATCTATAGGATGTACACTGTAATCCGATTTATTAAGAATATATGCCCCTTTGTCTGTACCGAACCATATATTTCCTTTCTTATCCTCAGCGATACATTCTACCAAGTTGTCCTCTAATACGCCCCGGAGTATCAATGTCCGAACGAAACACCTTTACATGATAGCCGTCGTCACGACATAATCCGTTCACCGTGCCATACCACATATATCCTTCACTGTCTCTAGAAAACACGATGAATAGCATTTACCGGCAACTGGTCAATGGTAGGAATATCTGTAATAGTTATGTTCTGAGAACACACCAAGAAAGAGAGAAAAGATAGTATAAAGGTCAATATATATTTCATTGTGCTTTCTATTAGAATCATAGACCGCCACAAAATTATAAAAAGAAATCGGATACTCTAGTAATTTTTAAAATTTGCTAAAGTATCCGATAACTGTTCTATCTGCAAGTTTCCTACTTTTGGAATCTTCTCCTTACATCTGTGTTTTATTTTTCTTCTGTAGCACCTTCATTTTAATAACCGAAACCGGTTGTTTTTACATATACCTTATAATCTTTAATCATGCCTGGAGCTCCTTGTTCCGCACGCGGCAGGATACGAAAACCAGTCACGTTATATTCCTTGCCGAGATCTATCACCACCTGATGGGGATAAGCTGTATTGTCCACCGTCTGCCAGAAAGTACTTTCCTGCAGGTCATAGATCTTATCGGCTGTGCGGTTGCCGCTACGGGTCTCCTCGCTGTCGGCATAAACAATCTTCCAGTTTTCACGAGAGATTTTCTGTCCTTTCTCATCCAACACGTCAAACTCCGCAATAGCAGCAATATTGGTATTATCAAAGGAAGCCAAGCCTTCCAGACAGAAGTAACGTCCTTTCGTAGCAGGTACTTTCACTTCCTGCCAACCGTTACCTGGTTTGAAAGTACCGGCAGCTACCGGTGTTTCCTTCTCCAGTTTAATGGTTTGCCCCTGTTTACGATGCGTTTCTGGAACAGCTACGCGAAGCATATCCAAGATAGGTTTGTCCAATCCGACGATGGTCGCTTCTTTCGGACCTTTCAAGTCAAGAACAATGATTTCGTTCACTCCTTTTTTCAGCCAGCACCCCGGCATGAACAGAGTCTGCTGAGGACCGATCTCCCAGAAACGTCCCATGGCACGGCCATTCACCCATACCATACCTTTTCCCCATGACTCCATATTCAGGAATGTATCAGCCACCTTATCCAAGGTAAAAGTGGCGCGATAGTAGGCCGGAACACTTTCATCATTTTTTTCTATGCCACAGGCGGCAGACGAGTTCATATCCTGAAAATTCCGGGAAGATACAAATTCATAATCTACGGGAAGATTATAAACAGTCCAGCCTTTCAACGTTTCGGCATTCTTACCGTTCACCAGTTCCACTTTTTCGGTGATTCCCTTACGGTCGTGAATGGATTTGTCAAAGTTCACACGTCCCATGGCTTCCACCAATAAATCAAGCTGAGTTCCGGCTTTCAATGCAGGCAATGTCAACTCCTGCTCTCCGCCACGGCGGTCCAGACGCCCCAACAGTTTCCCGTCGGCAAAGATCTGTGTCCAGTCATGTTGTTCGGTAATTTTCAAAATGGTTCCTGCTTTCACATCTTCCGGCAGACGGGTACGATACAGAATACTTCCCCAACCCTGGTCAAATTTCTCCATCGGCCGGATCTCCTCTGTCTGCTTCGGTTCGGGAAGGTTGTTGATCAGCGGAGCCACTTGAGTGAATTTGATAGCCGGAACTTCCATTACCGGTAAGGCTTCGGGAACTTCGGGCAATGTCTGGCCTTCGTCCATGTAATCCTTCAACATATTGCGCAAGGCGAAATATTTGTCGGTGGTCCAGCCCGCTTCGCTGATAGGAGCATCATAGTCATAACTGTTGCACATAGCCGAATAAGCCGGATTATTAGCACCGCCCCACCAGCCAAAGGTCGTTCCTCCGTGAGTCATGTACAGACTGAAGGAAATGCCTTTGTCCATCATCTCTTTCAGACCATCCACCATGATTTGTCCGTCACGGGTTTCGTGCTTACGTCCCCAGTGGTCAAACCATCCACTCCAGAATTCACTGCACATCAGTGGAGCGTCAGGACGTACTTCTTTCAGTTTGGCAAACTGCTTGTCGATATCGGCTCCCGTACCGAAGTTTACAGTCCAAAGCAAATCATCCAAACCGTTATTCAGGAAATTAGAACTCCAGTCACATTGGAACAAAGGCACTTCGGTGAAGCCTGCGGCGCGTACCGTGTCACGGATGGCAGACACATAGGGCTTGTCCGTGCCATACGAACCATATTCGTTTTCCACCTGCACCATGATGATGTTACCGCCACGGGTAATCTGCAAATCCTGCAACTGCTTGCCCACTTCATGCATAAAGGCTCCCACGTGCTGCATATAGAAAGGATCGAGAGTACGAAGCTGCACGCTGTCGTTCTTCAGCAGCCACCAAGGCAGACCGCCCATTTCCCATTCCGCACATACATACGGGCCGGGACGCACAATGACGTACATGCCATGCTTCTGAGCCAATTTACAGAAAGCCGCAATATCCTTGTTGCCTGTAAAGTCATAATTGCCGGGAGTTTCCTCATGCAAATTCCAAAAGACATATAGACAGAGCGTATTCATGCCCAAGGCTTTACACATTTCGATACGATGTTCCCAGTATTCACGGGGAATGCGTGGATAATGCACCTCTGCCGCTTTGACCACGAACGGTTTCCCATTCAGCAGAAAGGTATTCTTGCCCGCTTCGAATGTTCCGGACTTATTGCCGGCACATCCCGCCAGCAGCAGGACTGCCAGCAACAAAGTCAGTAATTTCTTCATGTTTATTTATCTATTGTTATTTTTCATTCTTGTTTATCCGGATTACTGTAAATGAATAAGCCGGCAATTCATATCCGAATTTCTCGCTTACTTCCATTGTACCGGCTACAGGACGAGCCTGCTTGTCGGTCGGCTTGCCTGCCAGAACCGTCTTTACGGCAGTGGTGTTCATTCCTTCCAAAGATGGGAGCTCCACCTTCGCATTCACCGCTACCGGCAGCAGATTCACCAGTTTCACGATCATATCTCCTGTCTTTCCGTCGCGGACTACCGACACACCTACCCGTTTCTTCACCGCATCTTGTGCATTATCCAAAGTCACGGAAGAAGCGATGTATTCACTGCCCGCATTTTGTCCGTACATCTGCTGCGCATAGTAACCTACGGTGGGTTTCACCTCCGTATTATTGAAATAAATCAAATCCGGATTCCACTGGGTATGTCCCTCCTTGGCCAACAGAGGAGCGTATGAAGTCATGGTCACCACATCAGCATTACGTTCCACGGAAGTCAGGTACAAGGCCTCAGCCAATGCTGTTTCCATGTTGTTGGGGGCGTCCCGGCAGGTGAGCCGCATACTCTCCCAGATACACTTTTGCCTTGTTGCGGTCATAACGGTCATAGAAATCCTGGTTGTTGATAAACCATCCCGGAGTATTGTAATAATGCTCGTCCACCATCGGAATACCCATTTTGGTAGCAAATTTCCATCCTTCCTCATAATCACTGCCCTCATAGAACGGACCTACGGTTCCGATAACGGTCACTTCGGGATATTTCTCCTTCACCGCATTGAAAATCATAGTGAAACGTTCTTCAAAGATATCAGTAATCAGGTCCTCGTTACCAATGCCGATGTATTTCAGGTTAAAGGGCTTGGGGTGTCCGGCTTGCGCACGCTTCTTTCCCCATACGGTCTTCTTCGCATCTCCATTCGCATATTCTATCAAGTCCAATACATCCTGCACGTACTGCGGCATTTCCTCCATCGGGATTCCGCCTTGCTGACCGCCACAACCCAGTTCGCCTACCGAGTGATGGCTGCAAGTTCCCGAGTTCTGACAAGGCACTCCGGCTGCCACCACGGGAACAGGTTCAGCACCCATGTCCTCGCAGAACAAGAAATATTCATGATATCCCAAACCACGTGTCTGATGATAGCCCCACAAATTGCGCAGAGGCTTACGTTCCTCCAACGCTCCTATAGAGCCTTTCCAATCATAAATATTGTCCACACCATCTCCGTGAGCCACACATCCGCCGGGGAAACGGACAAAACGGGGATGAAGGTCGGCCAAGGTCTGTGCCAAATCGGCGCGCAGCCCGTTCTTTCTGCCTTTAAATGTATTCTGTGGGAAAAGAGAAACCATATCCAAGGCATACTTCCCAGCCATCTGCGGACAAACGGACAACACGGCATCCGCAGCATCCGCCGTTGCTGTCAGTACAGCCTTTTGTTTTTTCCACTCTGTAGATGAAACCCGAATAGCAGCCTGCGCAATCTCCTTGCCGTCTTTGGTAGTCAGTCTCACAAGCACTTTTCCACCTTTCGTATCATCCAGCACTTTTGGAAAACACAGAGAAGTCATACTTCTCACCTTTTTTCTACGGCAATACCGTCAAAACCGTTATTCACCAGGGCAGCACCCGGGCGGTGTACCTCCAACACTGCATAGTGGGCATTGTTAGCATGAATGGGACTGTCCTCACTGACAGACAGTTCCGCATTAGTTCCCTGTATGCTCCACGCATACGTGCTGTTCCAGTTCTTATCTCTTGCGCCGTCTTTAGCAGAATATTCAAAATCACGGTTCTGAACCAGCTCCGCATACAACCCGCCATCGGCCCCATAATTGATATCCTCAAAGAAAATACCTATTAAATGCTCGCTGATGGGCTTTACCCGTCCGGCATCCACCCGGATGGTGGCAGTGACCGGTTTCAGTCCGGCAAAACGAACGGCGTCCTGTTCGGTACGCTCATTATTCTGTATATCGCGGAATTTCTTATGCTCGGCAAAACGAATCAACTGTTCTATATCCACATAAGGTACTTTCTGCATATAGCCGTTCAAAGTATCTTTATCAAGGACAATCTGCCGGGCAGTGACCAGTCGGGGCACAGCAGGCTTCTCCGCATTGACATATTGTTGGGGAGCCCACTTCAACAAGTCGGAAGAATGGGAAGTACCCCATACTTTTCCGCTGGGGGTGAGCTGCCACCGGCAATACCAACGTCCGTCTTCCGCTTTTTCCAGAAGAGGTTTAATCATTCTCTTTTCCGACCCCCAACGTCCGAAGTCACATTTCAGATAGGCAAAGCCATCGGATACACTCAGCCACTTGTCGCCATCGGGGCTCCATGCGAATTTCAGTCCGCTGCGTCCCTCGTCTTCCGGATGGGCGTAAGAGAAGATGTAGACCGAATCGGGCTCATTATATACTTTTTCCACGGCAGCACAGACGGATTGGCCTGCTGCCAATGAGGCGATTGCCAGAGATAATAAGGTCTTTTTCATGGTATATACTTTATTGTTATGTTTCTTTTATAACGTGGGAACAACCTTCCTGATGGTTCTGTCCGGATTAAATTCCATACGGTCTATACATACTTCACGATGCACGCCAGGACCCTTCTCACGGTCTATAAAGTTCTTATTAATACGATGATATACAATGTACCACTCATCCGTACCCGGAATTTGCAGCACCGCATTGTGGGCAGGCCCATAGATTTCCTTTGCAGGGTCCTGAATCAGCACCACCGGCTTCTTGGCCACCTTTATGGGACCCAACGGAGATTTTGACGTACCGTATGCCACATGATAGTTAGGCGAACCGGTATCGTCCACAGACCACATAAAATAGTAAAGTCCGTTACGATAGAACACATACGCCGCTTCACGGAAAGCATAATCCTTCAGGCTTCCCCCTTTCGGAGTCAATACGGTCAGGGTATTCTCCTTGATGGAAAGCATATCCTCATTCAGCTCGGCGCCTGCCATATAGCCATTACCCCAATACAGATAGGATTTTCCCGAAACCGGATCGGTAAACACATCCACATCAATCTGCTGTCCGTGGCCCACAGGAGATTCGGTGAGGATGGGATGTCCCAAGTCTTTGAACGGACCGGTGGGAGAATCGGCTACCGCCACCCCGATCTGCTTGCCGCCTCCGGCTGTAGGGTTACCACTGAAATAGAAAAATATTTATACTTTCCGTCCACTATTTTTTCTTCAATACATGGAGCCCACGCGTTTCCATCCGCCCATATCACCTGGTCGGACTTCAGGTCAAGCATCACGCCTTCGTCCTTCCAGTCTTTCAAATTATCTGAAGGAAAAGACCGTAAAGTACCACCCTCCCCATCCGGACTGTCCGTCAGTGGTAGAATAGATATAATATTTTTTTAGTCTGATGAGAATACAATATTTCAGGGTCGGCGTGAAACCCTTGCAGCACCGGATTGTTGGGGATAGTCATATTACCCATTTCCTTTGAAGGCCACTTGTCAGTGATACACTTCAGCTCGGCACGGGTAATGGGGATGATGGTTCCGTGACGCGGATGAAAGTTCATCTTTACCTCACTGTCTATCACCTTAAAGTTCTTCAGGTCGGTGGTTTCGGTAAACTGGTACTTGCCTTTCATATACACATCATACATCAGGATGTATTTGTCCTGACCTATCAGTTTGAAAGTTCCCGCACCTTCCACCGCTTCCGTGGTCTGCTGCTTATAGTCGGGCTGTTCCTCCCATTGACCGGAAGTAAGAGAACGAGTGGTCGCTACCTTGATCCCGTTTCCGTGCCCTTCAGTTTTATAAAACAGATGAAAGATTCCGTCTTTAAAGACGATATCGCCGTCAATGCACGATTTCTTGTTCTCGGGGATAAAAAGAGGTTTCGGCTCTCCTTCCAGATCGGTAAAATCCCGGTTGGCATAGGCATAATAAATCACGTCCGCGCCGCCATTGTATTGCATTGACCAATAGATCATATATTTTCCGGCTTCCGGGTCAAAGATGGTTTGCGGAGCCCACACCCGTTTCAGTTTCTCCTGTCCGGCATAACGCTTCTGCATATTGACGATGGAAGAAGTCCAATTCACCAAATCGGTGGATTTCAGCAACACCATGGCACGGTTGGAGTCCCAGCCGTTGTCCGAAACCATATCAGTCACCACCATATAGAAAGTCTTTCCATCCTCGCAACGCAGGATGTGCGGGTCACGCACGCCACCGGTAGAGCTGATGATTTTGGAGTCAATGACCGGTTTGTTATCGTTCAGCGCCCAGTAAGTGTATCCATCCGTGCTTACCGCATAACATACGGCTTCCTCGCTGATGTGGTTACCTGTGAAATAAGTAAAGAGATAAGCTATGTAATCCTTTTCGGCTACATTGTTTTGTTTGAAAATAGTCTGCTGCGCCCCTGCCATCCAAGGCAGCAAACGAGGCAAATAAGGTGATAAAAAATTTGTTTTTCATATAATTAGTCCTGAATTTGTTTGATGCAAAGATATAGTATAGGAACCTATTTTTCAGGTATATAAATCTTTCAAAAAGAGGGACTTTATTCGGTCAAATGGAGGAAAAATGGAAGTTTTACATCTTTTTAATCTACTGTAAGGATTTCCTCCAATCCATACAGTAGATATCAATTTAATGAGGGTTTGCTTGTGATCATTTGGTATAAAATGTATTCAAAGAATGGGGTTGCAACATTACCTCCAAATATTTCCCAGCCAACTTAACACTCAATTTCTGTTGTTCATCACTAAAATTCCCTGCTATTACCAAATATTGATTTTCGGGGGTCAGGAATATAATAACTGGTTGATTATTCTCCCCCTTCATCTTGTATTGTAACATTTTGGATCCCGGAGCCACCATTTTGCTATAATGCTTTACCGCATAATACTCCGGGGTATAAACAAACGTACGCTTTTCCGAATCCACACGAATCAACGCATTCTGTTTCCATCCCCACGGACTTTCACCTTTATCGGTCAAAATACAATTCCAAAAATTATATTCGCAACATCCATTCCCTAAATAGTGATTTATCAACTCGAATGTATGTTCTGCCGCCTTCCAATCAAAACTACCCCAACCGCATTCGCTTTCCGAACAGATATATTCCCATTCGGGATGCTGTTTTCTTATGGAAGGAAGTATTTCACGTCCTTCCCATTGAAATCCCATACCACGAATACAGTTACATAAAGCCGTATCAGCAAGAATTGTTTCCACATGATCTTGACGATTCGTATTAAAAGTACCTAAATAAAGCTTTACCTCAGGATGCATTTGTTTCAAAGTAGGAGCCAAGTATTCTTTATTAAAACGAATCGTACCGGCAGCAGTCCAGGCACAACCAGGATAAGGAGTATAACTATATGCTTCATTCTGATACATCACCATATCAATAGGAATTCCTTGTTCCTTATAAGCATCTATAAAACGACAAAAATAATCTGCATAAGTCTGCAAATAACGCGGGTCCTGAATCATAAAGTCTGTTGTCGCAAGCTGACGAGGAAAAACTCCATCACGGGCATCAGTCAACTTCATTTCATTCTCATCAACCTGACCGCCTGTAGCACCATATAATAAATAATTCTGTTTCTCTGACAAACTATTAAACGGACTACTTAAAACCGGATAATCTCCATTTATTTTCATCCAGCTTGGAGGACACCAAGGTGATATCCAAAATGTAAGATTCGGATTATATTTTTGTGCAGCACGTATGAAAGGAATAATAGTCTGTTTATCACGATTAATATTAAAATATCTCAATTCAAAGTCACCCTCCACTTCGTCACAACTATACCAAGAACGAGCGTAATCATTGGCTCCCATCGAAATTCGTCCACGCGTAATCCGTAAATCACCTTGCGGAGAAAATATATTATACAATATTTCATCTTGTTCAGTACGAGTTAATAACCCAAGAGCATCCCAACAAAGTTCATTAAAAGTAGTTCCCCAATTCTTGAAAACAACACCATTCTCTGTTCCATCTACCTGCAAAACAGGATTTTGCTCTGATTTTGATTGCAACTTCTACTTTTTGATTTTTTGCCATACATTGCCTTCGGTACTACTAATCCAAGTCACAGACTGTGCATTTACAGTCGTCGCAACAGTCAGTAACAGACCGATACAAAATAAGGATTTAATTTTCTTCATACTATTAATGTTCTAATTATTTAAATACAAAAATTATTCAACAACCCGATAACAAGATGTAGATATACATACAAGTTATCAGATTAAAATGAGATTATCAAATTTTTAATTAACAGACGGATAACCTGGATTCTGCTTCAAGTTTGGATTCGTATTTAATGTAATACGTGAAAGAGGTATCCACATCGTATGATTATCCGAATCCGGTTCTTTATCCCACCAAGTTCCCGAATTAAAAATCCCGAACCTGCATAAAGTCTGTCTACGTAAACCTTCTCCTAAAAATTCCCGTCCCCATTCATCCAATAATTCCTGTTCTGTCAATGCACTCCCATTCTCAGGATACAAACTAGAAGAACCTGCTGGATAATAACGCTTCCGTACATAATTCAGTAATTTTTCCGCTTCTGCCTTTCTACCCTGATAGAAACGAATTTCTGCCAAATAATAATAAATTTCCGCTAAACGGATCAAAGCATAATCCGATTCTATTTTACCAGCATCATCCGAACGATAGATAGGATATTTTATCAAACACCAACCTGAATTCTGATCTCCGTAAGCCATAGCCGATTTCGGAGTTTGGGTTCCACTAGAAGGATTGGGAGAGAAACTAGCAGGATCTGTATCGCGGAAAATACCTACTTGATCACGAATGTAAAGCTTGTAGGCTCCATTGTCCGAAGTAACATATTCCGTTCCATTTGCTGTTTCATAAGGCAGGTCGCCATACAAAAACATTCCTTCACGTTTGCTATTTCCTAAATTTTTATACTTTTTCAGACGCACATCATCAGGATATTTCATAAACTTACGGACCGGCTTTCCATTTTCAAAGGAATATTCATTTCCATTTAAATCTAATCCTGGCTGTAATGCATATTTGGGGTTACAATTCCCCCAATCTGTAAAACCGAAATATTTCGGAGAGAGGAACGGAGCAACCTGCCAAAACATTTCATAATCATAAAGCCAATGCATACCACCAAACGAGGATGGATAACCAAACAATAATTCATTAGACTTATCGTTATCCCAATCAAACGGCGCATCCCACCTATTATCTATATCATAGAAACCATATTCACCATCTATAATTTTTTCACTATATTTTTCAGCTTCGACCGTCTTGTCCTCATCAATCCACCAACTGGCGTTCATATACAACCTTACCAATAAAGCAGCACAAGCTCCCTGGGTCCATTGTCCCTGCTTTAAACCATTTCCATTATTACTTTCTTTTTTTTGTAACACAGGCAATGATTCCAATAACTCTTGTTCAATAAAAGCAAAAGTTTCTTTTGGATCTGATTGTGCCGGTAACTCTGTAGTTGGATAATCCGTAACAATTGGTATATTATGTACTAAATCGAATATGGACATATACATCCACGCACGTAAAACACGTGTTTGAGAAATAAAATCATCAAACTCTTGCTGTGAAAAACCAAACTTTGCAGGATTCAGCTTACTTATATCAGAAATACTGGCATTACACTGAATGATCCCTCTGTAAGTATCTTCCCAAATTGCATTAACATACCAATCATCAACAGTCCAAGTATGGTAATGATAACGGAAATATTCACCACCATTATACCAATGTTCCTCTCTTTGCACAGTCATATAATGGTCGGCAGAAAGTTCGCCAAACCAATACATCGCCCTACAACACAACCAATATCCGTGTCCGAAAGGACGTACAAACGCCTGAAGAACATTCTCCTTGGTTTGATAGAATCCATCCTGAGGTACAATATCATAAGTAGTTTCCGACAAATACCGTACATCCCACTGACGCCAACATCCCTAATCCCAGAAATATATTTTTTAATTTAAACGTTTTCATAAAGTAATAAATTTAGAAGTTAAGTTGGATACCAAACAAGAATTGACGTGAAGACGGATAATATCCGTTCTTACTGTAAGGTAAGCCGGGTTCCATACCATTTACACAATATGCATCCTTATCTAGTCCTCTGTGATATCCGCTGATAGTAAACAAATTACGTCCTGTAATATAGAAAACGTGCCTTTTCAACCCACTTATTATTTATATTCCAAGTATACCCCAATGTAGCGACGTCCTAACTTCATAAAATCACCATTATGTACAAAATAACTGCTATGCACTATTTTTTTCCTGTTAGTAATTTCCCTATTTTCCTTGTAAGCGGACTCCAGCACATTCGTATTCGGAGCTGCATCCTGCAAGCCATAATACAAATCATGGACATCATAAATCTGATAACCCAAATTACCTCGGAAATACAAATTCAAATCTAAATTTTTATAACGGAAAGTATGAGTCACAGACATTGTAAACTTAGGCAATCCATTACCTACCACCCGTTTATCCTCATCCGTACCTTTATCAATAGGAATCACTTCACCATCTTTAGAGTAAATCAACCCAACCTCCATTATCATCCAAGCCCGCATACTGGAATGTATAAAAAATTACCAATGCGTTCTCCTTCTTCAATACGTTGCAATACCCCCCGGATTTCCTGGGTACAAAGGAAAACTACTCATCCAATAATACTTAGGACCTTCATAAAACTGATTTGAGAATGAAACAAATTTATTATTTGAAGTAGAGCCCACAAAACCAATTGTATAATTAAAATTTTTGCTCTTTACCGCATTCCAATCTAATTCGATTTCAACACCTGTATTTTTCATTGTACCTACATTAACAAACGATTGCGGAGCACCATTAGGTGGCAATGCAACATCATAAACTCCCAATAAATCCTGTTGTTTCCGACTATAATAATTCACACCACCATTCAAACGGTAATTAAACAGACTGAAGTCTATTCCTACATTCCAATTTTTACCTTTTTCCCATTTCAAATTAGGATTAGCATTGGAACTGAATCCCCAACCCTTAATATATGTTCCATTATAATAAATTAAATCATACGCCTGCATCAAGGCCAATGACTTATAACTATCAAATTCCTGATTACCTGTCACTCCGAA
>ENA-OQIT01000217-OQIT01000217.1-human-gut-metagenome-genome-assembly--contig:-NODE-217-length-13290-cov-3.048165_pt1 | contig 13290 bp, 9 predicted proteins | sample MGYA00242587_ERZ504752 | MGnify/ENA primary metagenome ERZ504752 (study PRJEB26092, sample SAMD00036352) | human gut metagenome | host: Homo sapiens | study: EMG produced TPA metagenomics assembly of... | reverse complement strand
TCTTTTTCTCAGGCTTATCTGATTTCTTCCTGTGCTTTTTCACTTCTGGCTCATCATCATAATCTGTTTCATTGATTTCTTCTTCCAGAGCCTCAGGTTCTGACTTTGCGATCTGCTTCGGCATATGTTTGATCTCGCCAAGCTCCTTATCTGAGATCACAACTGTTTTTGCTTCGTTATCCACAGACGTCAGCGTTACGAAATCTCCCTGTGGATCGATCAGAGAATGCTTCAGATCTGCGATCACATCCTCCATATTCTGATAACGGCGATCCACGCTTTTCTGTGTACATTTCAGAATGATCTGCTCCAGACTGTGGGGAAGCTCCGGTGTATAAATACTTGGAGGAACAATCTCTTCCTGAAGATGTTTGATAGCAATAGCTACTGTGGTATCTCCGTCAAAAGGAACCTTCCCTGTAACCATTTCATACATTGTGATACCCAGTGAATAAATATCACTCTTCTCATCACTGTATCCGCCTCTGACCTGTTCCGGTGAACTGTAATGAACAGATCCCATTACATTTGAACTTATGGTATTGGAAGAAGCGGCTCTTGCAATACCAAAATCTGTTACTTTTACCTTTCCATCCATGGAAATGATAATATTCTGCGGTTTACATCACGATGTACAATCCCATGGCTGTGTGCAGCTTCCAGTCCCATGGAGACCTGGATTGCAATACTGGTTGCTTCTTTTACAGAAAGCTTTCCCTTTTTGGTAAATGTACTCCTTGAGAGTAATTCCCTCAATAAGCTCCATAACAATGTAATAAACTCCGTTATCGTCACCAACATCAAATACATTCACTATATTCGGATGTGTCAGGACTGCTGCAGCCTGAGCCTCACTTTTAAACTTGCGGATAAACGTCGTATCCTCTCTGAATTCCGGCTTAAGAACTTTTACAGCAACAAACCGATTCAGCTTATGGTCTTTTGCCTTGTATACGTCCGCCATTCCGCCGGTACCAATTTTTCCTAATATCTCATAGCGTTCTGCTATGATCATTCCCGTTTTTAACATGCTTTCACCTCGTCTGTGAATGGTTCTACCAATACAATTGCAATATTATCCTTGCCGCCATTGCGGTTTGCTTCTCTTATAAGTATCCTGCCTTTTTCATCCAGATCTGTAGATGTGTCAGAAATGATTTCCCTCAGCTGGCTGTCCTCAACCATGTTGCTGAGCCCGTCCGAACACATCAAAACTACATCTCCGGGTTCCAGTTTCAGATCAAAGAAATCAATATCCACTGTTTTCTCTGCTCCAAGTGCTCTTGTAATGATATTTTTCTTCGGATGCTTCCTTGCCTGTTCAGGGTCAAGTTCTCCCATTCTTACCATCTCCTGCACCAGTGAGTGATCCCTTGTTATCTGCTGAATCTTCTCTCCGATCACATAAAGTCTGCTGTCACCTACATTTGCCACATAAGCGTAATGTCCTACGATAGTAGCTGCCACTATCGTTGTTCCCATTCCTCTGAGTTTCTCATCCTGCTGTGCCTGGGTAAGAATCTCGGTATTTACACATTCAATGGCATGACGGATTACCTTTACCGGATTAAAATCCGCATCCTGCCGGATTTCCTCCACCATAGATGTAACCGCATGAGAGGATGCATAATCACCTGCATTATGACCACCCATACCATCTGCAACAACAAACAGATTCGGAAGATTTCCAACCGGGTCAGCAGTTGCGAACACATAATCCTGGTTCATCTTCCGCTTTTGCCCGACATCAGTAGCTGAATATATCCTCATGTCACTTCTCGCTTTCTGTTTTTTCCATATAACTTTTTCTTAACTGTCCACAGGCACCATCAATATCACTGCCCATTTCTCTTCTAATAGTAACATTTATTCCACATTTTTCAAGTTTTATTTTGAAATTCTCCACAGCCTGTCTTGTTGAACGCACAAAGGAACGTTCCTTAATAGGGTTTACCGGGATCAGATTTACATGGCAGTTCATATCTCTGATTCTGCCGGAAAGTTCCCTTGCATCCTCATCGCTGTCATTAACTCCGGCTACCAGACTGTATTCAAATGTGATCCTGCGCCCGGTTTCTTTAAAATAATAACGGCAGGCTTCCAGAACCTCATCCATGCTGTATTTGTTTGCGATCGGCATCAGTTCCCGTCGCTTCACATCATTAGGTGCGTGAAGGGAAAGTGCAAGTGTCATCTGAAGCTTTTCTTTTGCAAGGTCATAAATCTTCGGAACCAGCCCACAAGTAGATACAGTCAGGTTTCTCTGACTGATATGAAGTCCTCCGTCTTCTGTCAGGATATGTATAAACCTGAGAAGATTTTCATAATTATCAAGAGGTTCCCCCGTTCCCATGACCACAACATTGGAAACTCTTTCTCCTGTCAGAGCCTGTATCCTGTATATCTGATCCAGCATTTCTGACGGGAGAAGACATCTGGTCAGTCCTCCTATGGTAGATGCACAGAATCTGCATCCCATGCGGCATCCCACCTGAGAAGAAATACAGACAGAATTTCCATGTTTATACCGCATGAGAACACTCTCTATCACATTTCCATCACTGAGACGGAACAGATACTTCTGTGTACCGTCAATCCGGGATGTCTGTACATCTACCATCTTCAGTGCTGTGACAGGATATTCTTTCAGTTTTTCCCTCAGGCTTTTGGAAAGATTGGTCATCTCATCATAAGAAGTAACAAGGTGTTCATGCAGCCAGCTGTAAATCTGCTTCGCACGAAAAGGCTTATCTCCCAGAGTGGTCATCAGTTTCTTTAATTCGTCGATCGTCATTGACTTAATGTCTGTCATTACTTATTTTCTCCTGAATTTTGCAATAAAGAAGCCATCTGTTTTGTGTACTCCCGGCAGAAGCTGAAGATAACCCAGAGCTGTTGTCTCAGAATGCAGTTCTTCCGGAAGATACGGATCAATACTCTCCAGTTTGAATGGATGATTATTCATAAACCACAACATGTTCTCTTCATTCTCTTCCTTTGCGATAGTACAGGTACTAAATACCAGCACTCCGCCCGGTTTCACATATTCTGCCGCATTGTCAAGGATTGTTCTCTGAAGGATTACAATCTCTTCCTGCTTCTGTGCAGTCACCCTGTATTTGATCTCCGGCTTCTTTCCAATTACTCCATATCCGGAACATGGGACATCTGCCAGAACGACATCTGCCTTGAGTTCTGAATCTACATCAAATACCGTAGCATCCATCACATGAGCCTGCACATTAATGCAGTCTGTTCTGTGAATATTCTCTTCGATCATATCCACTTTGTACTGGCTGATATCGCGTGCATCTACTGTTCCGTAATCTCCCATTTTATCTGCAATATGGAGACTCTTTCCACCAGGTGCTGCGCACATATCTATCACATAATCCCCTTTTTGCGGATCTGCAATTTCTGCCACCAGCATGGAGCTTACATCCTGCACCTGGATTTTCCCCTGTATAAATGCATCCAGTGCAAGAATATGGTTATAATTTGAAATTTCATATGCATAGGGAAGATAAGGTGCAGGTTTCACTTCCACTCCCTGATCGACCAGGCTCTCATAAATCTCTTTCTGTGGATATTTATGAGTTCTGCAGCGTACTGTGATCGGTTTCTCAGTGAGGAAATCTGTAAGGATCTTTTCTGTTTTTTCTTCCCCGTAATCCTCAAGCCAACGGTTTACCAGTGTTTCCGGCATAGAATATCTGACAGACAGATATCTGACCGGATTTTCTTCCCTTGAAGGAAGTTTCAGATTGTTCCACTCTCTGGCAATCGTACGAAGAACACCGTTTACAAAAGGTTTCAGGCTGTAAAAGCCTTTTCTCTGTGCCAGCTTCACCGCTTCATTACACACTGCGCTGTCCGGCACACTGTCCATAAACCTGATCTGATAAACTGCACTTCTCAGGATTTCCCTGATCACAGGCTTCATTTTATCTACAGATACTTTTGAATATGAATCAATAATATAATCTATTAAAATACGATATTCCAGTGTTCCTTCACAGACTCTGGTAATAAAAGCTCTCTCCTGTCTTGGAAGGAACTGATATTTGGAAAGAGCATTGCGGATTGCAATATGGCTGTGTTTTCCCTCTTCCTCAATTTCCAGTAATATCTGTAATATCAGTTCTCTTGTATTTATTCCATTAGTCACGGTCTCTTCCTCCGGCAAGTATGATCAATCTTAAAAGCTGCAGGATTGATGAAGCAAGTGCTGCAACATAGGTGAGTGCTGCCGCTGTAAGAACCTTCCTTGCACCTTTTACCTCATCGTTTCCAAGCATTCCTGAACTTCCAAGCATTTTCAACGCTCTTGAAGAAGCATTGAATTCTACCGGAAGAGTTACAAGCTGAAAAAGAACCGCAAATGTAAACAAAATGATTCCAACAGTCAGCAGTGGACGGATTGAGAAAATCAGTCCTGCCAGAAACAATGGCCAGGAAAGTGTGGAACCGATGTTTGCAACAGGCACAATCGCAGAGCGAAGATTCAATGGCACATAGTTAGTCGCATGCTGAATAGCATGTCCACATTCATGCGCAGCCACCCCGATCGCAGCCACAGATGTTTTATCATATACATCCTGGGAAAGTGCCAGTTTCTTACTTCCCGGATCATAGTGGTCTGTCAGGCTGCCGGATATGGGTACTACCGTAACATCCGTAATTCCCGACATACGAAGAATCCGTCTGGCAGCATCGGCGCCTGTAAGCCCCGATGCACTGCGCACTCTGCTGTAAACAGAAAACGTACTCTTTACCTTTGCAGATGCCAGTAAAGACAGCACCATTCCGATAATGAGCAGTAAATACGTAGGATCAAAATAATAATATCCGTACATCTAATCACTCCTTATGATCTGTAAAAACAATTCCATTTTCAATGTGATATCCCCGGAGAAAGGCTTCTGTTTCCATACGCTTCTTACCTTCCAGCTGTATCTCTGTAAGAATCAGCACTCCTTCTCCACATGCTGTATGGATCCCCCTCTTTATCTGCCAGGAAGATTGTTCCCGGAACAGCATCTGTTTTCTCAGTGCTGACTTTACATTTCCACACTTTCAGAGTTTTTCCATTAAGAAATGTATAAGCACTTGGCCATGGATTCAGGCCGCGTACAAGGCGTTCCAGTTCTTCTGCAGATTTTCTGAAATCCATCAGTCCCATCTGTTTGGTGATCATAGCCGCATAAGGTGTAGGACTCTCCTCCGGCTGTTTTTCAAACTCCGCAGTTCCCTGCTCAATAGATGGAAGCGTCTTGATCAGAAGATCCGCACCGGCCTGCGCAAGTTTTCCAAACAGGCTTCCACCTGTTTCTGTCGGAGAGATCGGAATCACTATCTTTGAAATCATATCACCGGTATCAAGACCTTCTCCCATCTGCTGGATCGTTACACCTGATACTTTTTCCCCGTCGATCACAGCCTGCTGGATAGGCGCTGCTCCTCTGTATTTCGGAAGAAGAGACGCATGAATATTGATACATCCAAATTTCGGAAGCTCCAGGATTTCTTTTGGAATAATCTGTCCATATGCAGCAACAACTATGATCTCAGGATTGATTTCTTTCAGAATCTCCAGAAATTCAGGGTTATTTCTCACTTTCTCCGGCTGATATACCGGAATATCGTGCATAACGGCTTCTTCTTTTACAGGTGTTGGCAATAATGTCTTACCTCTTCCTTTTGGTTTGTCAGGCTGGGTCACTACTGCTGCCACCGCATATCCGGCTTCTGTCAGTGCATGTAATGACGGCACTGCGAAATCCGGTGTTCCCATAAATACTATCTTCATTTAATTATCACTCCTCATCCTCATCATAGGAAACCTGATGAAGTTCTCCTTCTACCAGTTCTGTATACATATGTCCGTCCAGATGATCGATCTCATGGCAGAAAGCACGCGCAAGAAGACCTTCCCCTTCATATTCTACTTCATTCATATCTTCATCCAGAGCTTTTACCTTTACATAGTTCGGACGTGTTACCTGACCAGCCATTCCAGGTACACTTAAGCATCCTTCATCACCAGTCTGTTCGCCTGATGTTTCAAGGATTTCAGGATTGATCAGCACGATAGGACCCTCTCCTATATCGATCACAACAATACGCTTCAGCATACCCACCTGTGGTGCAGCAAGGCCAACTCCCATTGCATCATACATGGTTTCAAGCATATCCCCGATCAGATCATGAATACGTGGTGTCATTTTTTCTACCGGTCTGCTGACCTTTGCAAGTACTTCGTCGCCCTGTAATCTGATTTTTCTAAGTGCCATTTCTTTATTCTCCTCTTCTTTGATTATGATGTTAGGATCAAAAGATATTTTGCCCCTAACCTGATATCTTGATTATTGTTATATCACGATTTCAGAAATTACTGCCTGTCGGATTTCCTTTCTGCAGCAGATTACTTCAGTAATGAGATTTTGAAAAAATCTGCCATAATTAACTGAAATCAAATTGTATGTATATTTTCCGGAAACCGGAATTTATCTCTATGTATTTCTCCAGCTGGTCTTTGATATGTACCAGCGTTTTATGATCTTTATGTTTTAAATAGATAACCTGTCTGTAAATATCCTTAACTTTTCCAACTGACGCATATGCCGGGCCAATGATATGCAGGTCATTTTCTCTGTATATCCTTTCTATATAAAGTTTCAGATAATACATTGCCTGAACCAGTTTCTCATCTTCCGGACCTGAACCCAGAACTGCCAGCATATGTGCCGCAGGCGGATAATCCAGAAGCATACGGTAACTCATCTCTTCCTCATAGAATGCCTGATAATCCTGCACTGCCGCCGCCTGAATACTGTAATGATCCGGATGATAGGTCTGGATCACTGCCTCTCCCGGTTTTTCCCCCCGTCCTCCCCGGCCGACTGCCTGACAGAGAAGCTGAAAGGTACGTTCCGCACATCGATAATCCTCTGCATTCAGCGAAAGATCCGCTGCTACTATTCCCATGAGTGTGACATCCGGAAAATCATGCCCCTTAACGATCATCTGTGTTCCGATCAGTATATCTGCCTCATGAGCAGCAAAAGCTGCAAGGATCTTTTCATAGCTGCCCTTGGTTCTTGTTGTATCAAAATCCATTCTGAGAGTCCTGACTTCTGGAAAATCTTCCCGCACTACCTTCTCGATCTGCTGTGTTCCTGCCTTAAATCCGCCAATATAAGGCGATCCGCACACCGGGCATATCCGAGGTTTTCCTGTCTCATATCCACAGTAATGACATAAAAGCCTTTCATTATTATGCTCCGAAAGAGAAACATCACAATGCGGACACTTCATCACATGTCCACAGGACCGGCAGGATACAAAACCTGCGTATCCTCTTCTGTTCAGAAAAAGCATTACCTGTTCTTTTTTCTCAAACCGGCCTTTCATCTTTTGCCGGAGTTCTCTGCTCAGTACAGACCTGTTCCCTGCTTTTAATTCCTCACGCAGGTCTACGATAGAAACCCGGGGCAGAGGTCTGCTTCCATATCTTGTTGTCAGCCTGACCAGACTATATTCCCCATTCATTGCCTTACTGTAGGCTTCCACTGATGGAGTAGCTGAACCCATTACCACATTTGCATGTTCTAAAACAGCTCTCCGGATTGCAGTTTCCCTTGCATGATAACGGGGTGTGCTTTCACTTTTATAGCTTGGTTCATGTTCTTCATCAATAATGATCAGTCCCAGACTGGCAAATGGCGTAAACAGCGCAGATCTGGGACCGATCATCACTTGGACTTCTCCCTTTTTCGCACGTTTAAACTGATCATAGCGTTCTCCCTGAGACTGTCTGGAATTGATAACTGATACTTTATCCCCAAATCTGGCATAAAATCTGCGTACCGTCTGATATGTCAGAGCAATCTCCGGGATCAGCACGATTGCTTCTTTTCCCTGAGAAAGCGTCTGCTCGATCAGCTTTATATACACCTGGGTTTTCCCGCTCCCTGTCACTCCCTCGATCAGTACAGGCTTCGGCGATGGGTTTTTCCACTCTCTCTGTATCTGCTTTACTACCGCTTCCTGTTCATCTGTAAGCGGCATTCGCCTTTCTCCGGAAATATCACCTGTATTCAGTGAAGTTCTCATTATCTCATCATATTCTATGCGGATAATCCCCTGCTCCTGAAATTTCTTTACAACAGCAGAAGTTGTCCCCAGTTCTTTCGCCGCATGTGTATAATCCAGTCTTTTTTTCTCCAGAAGTTCCCTCAGAAGTCTTGTTCTGGCTTTAAACCTTGTTTGTTCAAGTTCTTTCAGCAACTGCGTTCCCGCCTCTTCGGAAATATCCAGGCATATATATTTTTTCTCTTTTGCCTTGATTTTCTCCTGGATAGGAAGTACTGTCCTGAGAGCCTGGATCATGGTGGAACCATAATTTTCTCTCATCCAGGCTGCCAGGGCGATCAGTCTGGATTCCGTAGTCTCTTCTCCACTGCAGATTTCACTGATTTCTTTAATCTTTTCGGGAGCAATTTTCGGTTTATCTGACAATCCGATCACATATCCTTTACGCACCCGGCCGGCATTTCCAAAAGGGATGGCTGCCACCATCCCTGCCTTTATTTTCTTCTCCAGCCTTTCCGGTACACGATATTGAAAACTCCGGTCCAGTTTATCACTGGAAATATCAATTATTATATCAGCATATATCATGAACTTATTCCTGTTTGACCCGCTACCTATTTACCAGCAAGAATATCTGCGATCAGGACACGTTCATCCATAGGATATTTCTTTCCTTTAATTTCCTGATAATCCTCATGTCCCTTACCTGCCAGAACTATAATATCCCCCGGCTCTCCATGATGGATTGCATAGGCGATGGCTTCTTTTCTGTCCGGAATCTCTACATATTTTCCATCGGTTTTTGCCATACCAATCTTGATATCATCGATGATCGCCTGTGGTTCTTCATCACGTGGATTATCAGAGGTAATGATGGTAAGGTCTGCAAGCTTTCCGGAAACCTCTCCCATCTCATAGCGGCGAAGCTTCGATCTGTTGCCTCCGCATCCAAACAGACATACCAGTCTGTGGGGATGATATTCTTTCAAAGTGGTCAGAAGACTCTCCAGAGCCATGGCATTATGCGCGTAATCGATCATCAGAGTAAAATCATCGGATACTTTTACCATTTCGATACGGCCTTTTACCTTAGCTACTTTTAAGGCTTTGAGAATGTTCTCTTCCGAAACCTTAAAATGACGGCAGATTGCGATTGCTGTCAATGAATTGTAGATGCTGAATTTACCGGGAATATCTATCTCCACATGAAAATCCAGAAGTCCTTTCAGATGGTAGGAAATACCCAGATATCCTTTACCTCCGACCAGCTTTGCATCTTCCGCACGAAGGTCTGCTTCCGGTGAAAATCCATAAGTTTCCAGGCTGCATGTATGACCTTCAATAATCTTCTCGAAATGTTCATCATCTCTGTTTACAATTCCTACCTTACACTGTTTCAGAAGTAAGGACTTGCATCTGAGATAATCATCAAAATCCTTATGTTCAATTTGGTCCGATATGATCCGGCTCAATATTTGTAAAAATACCAAAATCGAAAACAAATCCCTGAGTTCTGTGAAGCATCAGTCCCTGGGAGGAAACTTCCATAACCACACAGTCACAGCCGGCTTCTGCCATCTCATGGAAATATTCCTGAATCACATAAGACTCCGGTGTTGTGTTCTTTGCAGGAATCACTTTGTCACCGATGATCGCTTCAATGGTTCCGATCAGTCCCACTTTATATCCGGCATTTTCCAGAATAGATTTTACCATATACGTAGTGGTTGTTTTTCCTTTTGTTCCTGTGATACCGATTGTTTTCAGTTTCTCTGCGGGATATCCGAAATATGCGGCAGAAATAAACGCCATTGCATATCGTGTATCTTTCACAAGAATGACTGTCACATCTTCCGGTGCTTCCACAGCTTCTTCCACGATCAGAACCTTTGCTCCTTTTGCAACTACATCCGGCACAAATTTATGGCCATCCACCACTGCACCGCGGATACAGATAAAAAGAGAGCCCTCTTCTACTTTCCGGGAATCATAAATCACATTTTTTACTTCCTGGTCTGTACTGCCCTGAAGACATGTATATTCCAGCTTTTCCAGTAAGGATATTAATTTCATTTTAATCCTCCATATCATTTCCTGCCTGCCTGAATTTTATACAGCCTCTACGGCAATTTCGTTACTGTTCACTCCGTTCACAGTAACTTAGCCAAAATTCATTCCAGATTGCCTGCGGCAATAGAATTTCTTTAAAGTCAGGCAGAGGTGTTTTACTAAAGCGTATATTCTATATAAGAATAGCACACCTCCCCTGTCGTTTCAACGTTGTTTCTCTACTTCTGCTGTTTTTTTGTCTTCCTGTAACAGAATGCACTGACTCCGGACATGATTGCAAAAATCCCCAGTACAATATACAAAGCCGTTTCTGTCTCATCTCCTGTACGTGGTTTGGAAGCAGTAGTATAAGCACTTCCGGACTTTGAGTCATATCCATAACTCTGGGAAGCCAGAGATGCCGGTTGCGGCGTAACTGTAACAATATTATCAGTTTCCTTTAATTCTACGTTTGCCTTAGATGTCATTGCCTGCGTACCAGTCTCATCAGATGTAACGATTACCTCATTGATCAATTCCTGACTTGCCATATATTGTGGAACAGTCACTGTGGCGTAAAGTGCAAAAGCCTCTCCCGGTGCGATCTGCGGAATCAGAGCCTGTGTGCCTGTGCTGTTTAATGTTACGCCCTCTTTCCTGACAAAGTTTGCCTGAATACCGGCATTTTGGAATCTTTCTGTACTGAGAACCGAATGAAGTGTTCGCTCACCCGTATTCCTGATGCAGATCTGATATGTGATCGTATCTCCCGGATATGCCTGTGTTCTGTCCGCAGTTTTCTCCACCTCAAAAGCCGCCTTTAATGCAATGACTTCTGTTTCGACTGATTTCTGACATCCAATACTTTCTTCCTTTCCCGGATATTTCGCTTTTACAGTTACTGTATGAATAAGCTCTCCTGCCTGCTCTTCTGTAAGCTGTACTGTCATCTGAAGATTTCTGATTTCTCCTGCCTTAAGACCTGAAATAATTCCCTGCATACCATTTGCAGTAAATCCCTCTTCCTGTTTCCATTCGGCTTTTATATTATCCTGAGAAAAAACACTGGATATCTCTATATTTTCCAGAGGTAATTCTCCTGTATTCTCTACAGACAATATATAAGTAAAGTTCTGCCCTGCACGTACCTCTTTCGTCTCCTGCTGTAACCGGGCTGTGATCCCTGTTTTTGCTTCCTGTACGGAAAGCAGAGCTGAAGGAGTTTCTGCAACAGTCCGGGTTTCATCCCCTGATTTCATCCAGAAATACGCACCTGTCCCCTCCCAATCTTTGCAAAGCGGTGCATCCTGGCACAGAGGATAATCTGTTTTTACAGAAGAAATACGATATTCTTCACGCAGAGACACCGGCACTTTCATGGTAAAGATATCTGTTTCCGCATCTGAAAGTGCAGTCTCACAGGTCAGCTTTGTAATCTGGGTTGTCTCACCTTTCTTATTTTGTATCTGTACGGATTCAGCCTGCAGATCATTCTTTAACGCTTCTGCATTTACCTGAAAATATTCTGAAATATATACAGTCAGAAAATATCTGGTTTTATCTTCCCTGATCTCATTTTGGTTCTCCTGCTCACTCTGTTGTGTCTGTCCGGTTTCTGTGTCAGATCCTTCTGCGTTTTCTTCTGCCTTCCGGTATTCTTCGCTTTCTATATCTTCTATATCTATTACTGCACTCTCTGATTCACACTCTGTATTTTCGGAATCCACTTCATCTGTCGTATTTTCTGCTGCTTCTGCTTCTCTCACTTCGCCATCCCATGTACTATTTTCCATCTGCAACTGTCCGTTCTCCGAAGCAGTATTTTCCTGTTGACTTTTGTACAGTTCTTTCAGACCGCTCACTTCCAGTGTCAGTTCTGCCTGAAATTTCTCTTCATCGATCCACTGTGCACTCTGCTTTAAACCCACAGCAGGAACATATAACTCTGCAGCTTCAAATTCTGCTGCTGATACTGCTCCTGCTCCCAAAATCCCGACAGCAGCCGTTATCATGACTGCTTTTTTTAACTGATTCCATATTCTTTTTTCCATTCTCTCATTCTCCTGAATTTTTATTCTATGTCATCTGAGGTACTTCCACTGTCAGAATGATATCGGTACAGTATCTTTCGAGATTATAAGTTCATATCCACAGACATACGCATCTCTCCTCTCTGTTTTGCACAATAAATAAGATTTTCAGAGTTTCTGCTCAGGATTCAAAACCATCTCCCGGACTATCAATAAATAATTGGAAATTTTTGCACCGGACCGGTGCGTGAAAATAAGAATACTGATAACGGCTGTTGCCGATGAATCTACTTTAGCATGTCTATGCTATAAAAACAAAGATACCACTTTTTATTTTTTCGTATTTGTTTATAATTCTTTTATAAATTTACCGATTGTTTCAGAAATTCGACATACTTTGAACATAATTTTCCCATATAATAGGTCTTGGATAGATGAAAAACCACTCTCTATCTCCCCCCTACAAAAAAACAAAACAGCTCTCACAGAAATGTGAGAGCTGTTTGTTTTTTTGTTACTGTTCACTGGTAATATCCCGCGAGGTGTTTTTTTGAGTTATTTTCTATTGCAATTCTACTGGCAGTCTTTTATAATGTAGGATATCAATATGATTGAATATTTATGATATCAGTGATAAAAAATTTCAAAAATCTTTATATATAAGATCACCCCGCAGATATCATATTTACAGAACATGAAAGAATCGAGGTAATTCCCATGAGCGAAAAAATTACAGTAGTTGCACTGGGCCACAGAGCATTAGGAACCACCTTACCGGAGCAGAAAATCGCTACAAAAAAAAGCAGCCAAAGCTGTCGCAGATCTTGTAGAAGCCGGAAATCGTGTAGTCATTTCCCACAGTAACGGTCCACAGGTTGGAATGATCCACACAGCCATGAATGAATTTGGCAAAACACATCCTGACTATACATTTGCACCTATGTCCGTATGTTCGGCAATGAGTCAGGGCTATATCGGATATGACCTCCAGACCGCAATCCGCGCAGAACTTATTTCCCGCGGTATTTATAAACCGGTAGCTACTATCCTTACACAGGTTGTCATTGATCCATATGATGACGCTTTCGCTGAACCTGAGAAGATCATCGGACGTGTC
>ENA-OQIT01000216-OQIT01000216.1-human-gut-metagenome-genome-assembly--contig:-NODE-216-length-13322-cov-3.318302_pt1 | contig 13322 bp, 15 predicted proteins | sample MGYA00242587_ERZ504752 | MGnify/ENA primary metagenome ERZ504752 (study PRJEB26092, sample SAMD00036352) | human gut metagenome | host: Homo sapiens | study: EMG produced TPA metagenomics assembly of... | reverse complement strand
GTGGATTTATAATCTGCCGGTTATGAGTATTAGGATTTGCAATCCTTGAATTTCTTTCTAAAAGTATAGGGGATAAGCAGGATACCAATCTTTATAAATCTGCGATTGTTTGTTCAATTAGTAAAAGGACTTAAAATAGAAAAAGTATAATCAAGCTGTCCAAGAACTCTTATCTAAAACATAGCATAATGTGTATAAACAGGATATGAGTTTTTGGACAGCCTACTATTCTTATTAAATAACACTAAGGCTGTACAAAGCATTACCCCACATCACTCAACTCATGGTCCAAATCAAACCTCAACACATAAAAAACACCATTATCCACATAACTAAAACACCTGTTCCGCTGAGTAATCTTGAACTTCTTAATGCTTTTCTGCCATAGGTCATCTGAAAAATAACGCTTGCTTTTCTTATTCTTATTATACGTTTTATAATCCAACCCATTGTCTGTTGCTATGGCATTCCAATCTGATTCCTCAAATTTTTAAAATAAATCAATAAACTCGTTTTGGTTCTCATTGTCAACAAAGGAAAATCCATGAGCGTCATCTATAAGGCTGAAATCAAGTTTCCCTCCACTGAAACGAATCGTGATATAATTCTTGAGAGGCAATTCTCCCCTTTCAAACAAGATGGAAAACAATTGCTTCTCTTTCCATATATTCCCCACCGGAATAGCAACTCCTTCTTTGGTTACAACAACCGGATGCTTCCCATACAAGGAGCGTATAAACGACAGAAGGCAGACCACACAGGCGGCTTCGGCAACGGAACTGCCGGACACATCCGCTTCATCTATGAAACGGGCGTCCGGTGCTGTCAACAGATCGTTGATAGTCTTATCGAAAGTGGTTTACACCCCTTAAAAACTTCCTTGCTTGAACAAGCAGTTCAAACTCTAGCTATGTCTATCAGCTGTTTTTTACCACCTGACAGAAGTAACCGTATGGCAAGTCCATGATACGGGTAAATAAATCGGGGATTATCCATTTGCTTTTCTGTTTGGGCTTCCATACCAAACCTCCAGGAAATCGGGAGTTGGATTCAGCATTGAAGTAATCTTTTCCCCTTTCCGCTTCAATTGGAATACGAAAGCTGTCCGCATGGTACATTCTCCTTCAAAATCCATAACTCCTTTTTTCTTCTTAACATAAAGATACAATGTTTTTCTGAGAGATATTCTACATCACTCAGCTTCCGTTAGTACCCTTTGATATTTTTTTGAAAATAACCAAGGATAGGTTTTCATTTTTTGATTTTAACTTATATATTTGCAAAAACAAACCGACTAATCGGTTTTAAGTCAAGAATGGAATTTATATTAGATACGTTAGTTCATATAGTTAATGTCGTTAAATTCAACGACATTAAACAAAATGCAGTCCAATTCGCCAGTATATCAACGACTTTAAGAAAGTGTAAACTCTAATTAAATATTAATCTTTAATTGAAAAACATTATGAAGAAAAAGATGTTCAAATTTATTTCATGCATAGCCATTTTATTTATGGTTTCATGCTCTGGGGATGATTTACTTTTCTCCTATGAAGATGATGTTACCACAAGGGGACTTTCGGGTAGAGCTTCATTGACTTATCCTATGAGTAGCTTTATTAGTAATGTGGCGTTGAGTTTAACAGACCAAGGTTCTGTCAATTCCATTCTTGAGGAATTACAAAGTAATCCTTTAGGCAAAGGATACAGATGTGTTTTCAAGAAACTGACAACTAAAAAGGTATCAAAAATATCCCGAGGCGATACAGGCACAGCACCAGCTTCGTACAATGCAAAAACGAATGAGGTATTGTTGAAAACAGGCTCAACAATCGCAACGAATTCAATACAGGAGGAGTTTATACATGCCGCACAAGATAGAGTATATTTCAATGGAATTCTTCAATATGCAGGTAAAGAAGGAACTCCAAACATAGAATTTGAAGCAAAGATTATTCAAGAACTTATATATTGCGCTAATGGATATGGATTTGGTGGCTTAGGAGCAGGACCGACACATGCCGATGATTATACAAGATGGATTATGTTGTTATGTGAAGATGGTTTTCTTGATGAAAAATTTCCTTCTCTATCAGAAGTGTTATCTACTAAATATGCTGGATATGGTTATTACAACTATATGGTAGTTTTTTAAAGTTAAAGATCCTGGCTATAATAAAGGTATCATTTATAGTATGCAACCTTCGCTACTTGATTATATAAGTAATAATTACGGTATTTAAAAAAGATATTATGAAGACATTAAGTTTTTTCATTTCAGTAATTGTCGCATTATTTGTTTTTACAAATAATATTTGTGCACAAAACGAAGTTAAAGTTTCCAATGGCAAATCTTATGTATATGATTATAAGAACCAGAAGATTTATCGTCAAACTTTGAATAGAAGTTTTCAGCAAGATAAAATACTGGACAATTTTGTAGCCAAACAAACGACACCAGTCAATAACTTATACATAGAAGTATTATCACCGGCAAGATTGGAAGAATTGAAATCTGAAAAGATAGCCACTACATTTATTTGTGATTCGTACGGAAAAGTAAAATCTGTAGAGTTTCTATTTTTCAAAGAACCTTTTTTGTCTGTTGATGAAATAGAAAGATTAGAAGAAGCTTTTTTGAATTACACATTTGATTTGAAAGTATATGGAGATAAACAGGATTCAAATCTTTATAAATTTGCAATTGCTTGCTTTTTTAGTAAACTTTAAATAGGAAAGGGATAGAATATACTTCAAACTGTCCAAGAACTCTTATCGAACACATAGTATAGTATGTATAAACAGGATATGAGCTTTTGGACAGTTTTCTATATATAAAAAGAATACCAAGACTATAAAAACATTACCCCACATCACTCAACTCATGGTCCAAATCAAACCTCAACACATAAAAAAACGCCATTTTCCACATAACCAAAACATCTGTTCCGCTGAGTGATCCTGAACTTCTTAATGCCTTTCTTCCATAGGCCATCTGAAAAATAACGCTTGCTTTTCTTATTCTTATTATACGTTTTGTAATCCAATCCTTTGTCCGTTGCTATGGTATTCCAACCCAATTCTTCAAATTTGCGGAATGAATCAATAAACTCGTTTTGGTTCTCATTGTCAATAAGGGAAAATCCATGAGTGCCATCAATAAGGCTGAAATCAAGTTTTCCTTCACCGAAATGAGTCGTGATATACTTCTTGAGAGACAATTCCCTCTCCTTTCAAACAAGATGGAAGGCAATTGCTTCTCCTTCCATATATTCCCCACAGGAATAGCAACTCCGTCTTTGGTTACAACACCCGGATGCTTCTCATACAAGGAGCGTATAAACGACAGAAGACAGACCGCACGGGCGGTGGCTTCGGCAACGGAGCTGCCGGACACATCCGCTTCATCTGCCAGGTAATCATTGACAGTTCTAAAACATAAGCCTAATAATCATAACTTTTTTAAAACCGGGTTTGTCTCTTCCGTTTTTTAAATTACCTTTGTAGTTACTTAGTATAAATGAAACATATTCAATGATTAACAGCATATTATTAACTGATTTTACAGGCTTTGCAAATACCCGGTTTGATTTCACCAAAGGGATAAACGTCCTTATTGGCAAGAATGGTACGGGCAAGACGCACGTTCTCAAATGCCTGGCGGCAACTTTGCAGGCACGCCATGACTTCCTCGGCAAGAACTCAGCTTCCAAGGAACAGTTTGAGTATATCTTGGCGGAAGACATGATATTTTATTTCAAGCCGGATGTCATAGGCAACCTGGTCAACAAGGGAGTGCCTTCAGGCAGGGCAAACATTACAGTCACGATAGACGGCAAACTGTTGCAATACAGCTTCTCATCCGCTTCCAAAACAACTGTAAAATTAGAAACGGACGAAAAGTGGGACGACCGCCACTCTATCTATATCCCCCCACGTGAGATGTTCTCTTTGTTCGAAGGCTTTATCGGTTTGAGCAGTAAGCGTGAAATCTCATTTGACCAAACGTATATCAACCTGGCACACGCGTTGTCACTCCCCATATTGCGTGAGTCGGAAGACAATCCGTTGAAACCGGCCATCGAGCTGCTGGAGCAGGAATTGCAGTTCAAGGTTTTGCAGATGAACGGACGTTTCTATATACAGACTGAAAAAGGGAACATGGAAGCGCACCTGGTAGCCGAAGGACTCCGCAAGCTGGCTTCCATCTTGTACCTCATACTGAATGGGGAAATCAATACGGACACCATCCTGTTCTGGGACGAACCCGAAGCCAACCTGAATCCGGCTCTTGTAAAAGTCGTGGCAAAGTTTATCCGTGTGCTTCAAGAATGCGGCTTGCAGATTTTCGTCGCCACTCACGACTACCTGCTTACACACACGCTTTCTCTCTATTCCGAATATAAGGAACACACCAACATATCCGTCAAGTTCTTCGGTTTGAAAAAAGAAGATAAGGGAATCATTGTGGAGGAAAGCGAAACCTTGGCAGGCATACGGAACAATCCGATACTGGAGGAATATGCGGCTTTTTACGATTTGGAACAGCAATTCATCAACCAATATGAGTAATTTTCAAGAAAGCGGCATAAACTTCAAGTTTCAGTCTCCCCAATGGACTGTTGTCAAGTATGACGAGCATTTGGCACACAAAAAGGTAAGCAATGCCTTGCAGCCTACCAAAGCGGTGGACTTTTTGGGTATTCATGATAACGGACAGTTGTTTTTGATTGAGGTGAAGAATTACAGGGGGCACACGCATGATGAGGAGACCCGGAATGTGCTTCAGGCAAAAGGCGATGAGTTGATGCGCAGGATTGCCGTCAAAGTAAGGGACACGATTGCCACAGTAATCGGTTCTGCCCGTTTTTCCACAAATGACGAAGCATTTTTTACCCAAGTCAACCAATTGTTGGTTGATGACCGGAAGAAGATAGTCATCATTGCCTGCATAGAACTGGATGCGACAGACGACAAAGAGCGAAAAGCCCAAATGAGCGTATGGATGCAGAAGTTGAAACAGAAACTGTCATGGCTCCATGCAGTTAAAATCTCCATCAATCCGGTTGACAACATTACCGCTCTCCTGCCCGATACGGAAGTCTCATTCATATAAATACCTACCGTACAACAAGAGGGTATCAAAACCCTCTTTTCCACATTTCAAAAAAAGTACCACATTTGTTTCCGTTCTCATACAAAAAGAATATATTTGCACATAACAGACTGTTTGGTCTGTTATGTGCAAAATAAGCATGGAACAAAAGTAATGGGCTCACTCCATTAAACACTTACCTTATATTAGGTCATCTTATTTATAAATGGTATATTTGCACATGGTCTATATAACAACGATATGAGTAGAATCAAGATTAAGAATTTCGGTCCGCTCAAGGAAACGGTCTCCGCAATGGACGGATGAATGGAACGCTTTTTCTTGGAAACAAACTATATATTGAGAATCGAAAATAGAATAAATATCGAATAATTGGTTGACCTTGCAGTGATTTTCGGCGAAAAACGGAACTCGGGTACGAAAGCCGATGCCTACATTTGCACTGTTAACAAGATGTTTCACTTAATACCAATTTATTTATGGACAATATCCAAAAAATCAAGTTGCTGAATGAGCTGATGTCCAAGGCAACCCCGCAAAATGTAGATTTCACCCCGCACAATGGCAATTATTGTGTGACACTGCTGGCTACGCAACCCATTCACACTTGGGGATGGCAAAAACGTAAATTCAAAATCAAGGGTCGCCTGGAAGAGGGCAAGACAATCTCCGCCGACTTGATAGTGGAAAATGAAATGCTTTTTGGTGTGACAGACCTGCCGTATGTGGCACACGAGGGCGACCGTACCCCTATCTTCAAGATTATCCGTGCTTCCATCTTCTGCGCTTATGGAGCCTTACAGCTTACGGAACTGCATCGGGGTATGCGGAAAATAGCCTGCACGGACTACCCTTTCAAAAAAGCGGATAAGGAAGAACAGATAACGGCGGAAGTCAAGTTTATGAAAAAACTGGCCTCAAGGATGACTGTCCCTGAACATTGTATAAGCGGACGCCCGGTAGTAACCCATCTTACGTCCACCCGCTTGAGAGACGTCATATTGTATAACAAAGAATATGAGCCGGCATTATATGAAAAGATGAAAGGTTCCATTGAGGCGTTATCCCCTTTCATTCCGGCAAAGGACAACGCGGACAATGCGCTTCCTGATGTATTTATCTCCCGCCAAGATTGGGAAAATCCCCGTGACACCTTTGACCATCAGGTGGTCATACTCAACGCCAAAAGCAAAAAGAAGCAACAGTTTTGGTGGGATTACCTGAAACTCAATATTTTTTTGAGTGACTTGGAGTATAAATTCGGTTACTATGTATTAATGAACCGCTGGCAGGTTCCGGTAATTCAAAAGTGGATTGCCGAATACCACGAAAAAGGTTATTTCGAATCCCAACGGGCAAAAGACTACCTTCTTTTTTATTTGAAAGCCAGTGAAAAAGCACCGGTTCGTGTCTTAAACTCCATGGGAGTACAGGTTAAAGTTAAAATGACTCCAAGATAAATTTGATAAATCAGCACTTGTACAAAAGGGAAGGATGAAATGTTTATTAACATAGAGTTTCATCTTTCCCTTTGTTTTTATTCCGAATGTTTATATTTTTGCAATAAATACCGACTGGACGGTTTATATGAAAAAAATTATGATATACAAAACTTGTGCTAAGGAATTGGTCATACCGCTGATTGCAGCAATACCTGAAATTGTCGCAGTTATGTTCGTTGATGTTCATTCAACGGATTGACAACAGGCATGATTCGGTTTTCAAATTTTAGATGAAAACAAGATTACGCGGAAGAGTCATAATTTGGGGGAGTAGTAAGTTGAAAAAGGCATAGAGAATCATCTCATACAATAAATTCCACTTTTCGTTTGAGTTCTTCTCTACGCCTGAATAAAATCCGATTAGTCGGTTTTTATTAAAAGCAAATGTAACAAAAAAAAATAAGACCCCCATATTGCCTGAAGCAAAACTGTCTAAAATAATGGAATTGATTTAAGTATCATACTGTTAACGTATGTAGTTTAACTCTTATTCGCTTTAAACTAAGTATGCAAAAAAGATTGAATATTCAGCCAAATGTTCTATTTTTGTTTTTAAAATACATATTTATGAAAGGAACAAAAGGAACAGAAACAAAAGCGTTAATAAGGGAGACCGCATTCAAGTTGTTTCTGACAAAGGAGTATAATATGGTCCCCTTGAAAGATATTGAACAAAGTCTCAACCTGTCAAGAGGTTGTATGTCCTATCATTATCCGACCAAACAAGAATTGTTTATGGATGTGATTGATCAATATATCTTGAGAAAACAAGATGTAGATAATAAAATAGCAAAATTCCGAAAGTCTATCACTGCATGATTTTATCAACTATTACATTGACAATATAAAACGTACAATGGACTATCTATACCAGTTCATATTGCCGAACGCTAATACCAACGGAACAAGGGCTTATATGAGTCTGATATTACAGGCGGAAAAATTTTATCCAAACTTTACAAAGGAAACAACGATAGTTACCCAAAAAGAGCGATTACTATGGGAAAGGATATTGAAACATGCACAAGAGAAAGGAGAAATTGGAACTCAATACAATTGCAAAAATATCGCCAAGCAGTTCAAATACGTATATTTTGGACAATCTTATAATGATGCATTGGTAAATGGATTGAATATTCCCCTGTTAAAGGAACAGTTTATGTTTATATATAGTTTAATTAAAATATGATTTAAAATGTCAAAGGAAGTTTTTATAACAACAGTAACCTCTTACTTCCCAAACTCTCCGATAGATAATAATTCTATGGAAGATTATTTAGGGTTAATCTCTGGAGTACATTCTCGTGTCAAAAATATTGTACTCAGACAAAATGGAATAAAACAACGTTTTTATGCCGTCAACACAAAGCAGGAAATGACGCATACGAATGCGGAACTGGCACAACTGTCGATACAGAAACTTTTGACAGAAGCTTTATTACCTCTGCAAGAATTAGAACTTTTAGCATGTGCAACTGCCAGCCCGGACCAAGTGCTGCCTTCACATGCCTCCATGGTACATGGTTTGCTAAAAAATGCTCCTATGGAAATATTTTCAGCATCCGGCATCTGTTTGTCATGCGTTCAAGCATTCAAGATTGCATATCTAAGCATTTTAGCGGGTGATAAGCGTAATGCTGTTTGTAGTTGTTCCGAGTTGGTATCAGCGGGGTTGCTTTCCAAAAATTTTGATGTTGAATACGAAAAATGCGCTAATCTTGGAATACAACCATACATGGCATTGGAAAAAGATTTTCTACGCTTTATGCTGAGTGATGGTGCCAGTGCGGTATTATTACAGGATAATCCGGGCAAAGGAAAAGCTCTACATATCGAATGGGTGGAAATGACTTCGTATGCCAATGAATTGCCGACATGCATGTTTATGGGAGCGGAAAAAGAAAAAAACGGAGAATTGAAAAGTTGGAAAAGTTTCAGTAGTCAGGAACTAACAGACCGCTCACTTTTTACTGTAAAGCAAGATATTAAATTACTGGAAAAGAATGCCGTCCCATATTGGGCGAAACACATAAAATATTGTCTTGAGAAACACAATGTGGCACCGGAATCCATTTCTTATGTACTGCCCCATGTTTCCTCCATGTTTTTTTATGATAAGATAATAAATGAATTAAAAGGGATTGGAATCGGAATTGACGAAAGCAAGTGGTTTACCAACCTATCCAGAGTAGGCAATATAGCTTCTGCCGCCATCTTCGCCATATTGGATGAATTCTGGAAAACACACGAACTGAAGTCCGGTGAAAAAATCCTGTTGCTTGTTCCTGAAAGCGGACGCTTCTCCTATGGAACTGTGTTATTAAGTGTAGTTTAAGTGTTTAAGTTTGGAAATAAGCAATAAATAGCTTAATTTTGCAAAACTAACAGGTAAAATAGTATAGTATCATATACATCTTTCAAACGAAAAGTGGAAAATTTCAAAGAGAGAAGATGGGATATGACAGCTTGCGCTATATCAAAACATATAGCACGGGTGCGTCGACTTCATCTCTAGGCTTTTCCACTGCCACGTTTGGGTTGTTGATTGCATCTGTGCTATTTTTTTATATAATGCAGGTGTGATATGGATCCAAACTTGAAACAGCGGATAATTGACGAGGCGTATGTACTGTTCCTTACCAAAGGCATGAAACAGACTTCATTTTGCGATGTGGCGGCAGCCGTGCATAAGTCCAAAGGCGCGGTCATGCACTATTTTTCATCCAAACGGCATTTGATTGACACTGTCGTGAAAATGCGCTTTTTCCCGGCTTCCCAGCTCTCTCCGGAAATGGATTATCTGGAAGGGAGAAGATGGGACGAATTTCTCCGGTCCTACAAAAACCCGATTGAACGGGTAATCGACAGCTTTCCTGAAAAACTGGAGGGCAACGGATTGATGTATTATATGCAGTTCGTCTCCTCCGCCAACGAATACATGGACGAATTTCAGCAAATGTACCGCGAACTTCTTGCCAGGGAACAGGATTTTCTTTTCAATGCGGTCGTTGTCATTTACAAACATTCTGTGGACGACACACAGGTATTCAGCAGGCAATTGTTCGAAAATTCCATAGGAAAAACCTTTGGGGCATTGCTTTTTCAAATACAATAACCGCTTCTCTTCGCTTAAAACCATATTTTTCTAATATAAACGGCACATTTGCCTTGCATTTGAATACTTTTTCTTTTGTTATTATTTGGAAAGATTTATCTTTGCGAATAATAAAATACCGACTGGTCGGTTTTTATTGTTCGCTTGTTTAAAACCGGGTATAACAAAAATAAAAAGGCTCATACATTGATAAATTGGAACAGACTGATAAGAAAGACTTCACACCCGCGGTCGCTTCTTGCCAAGATTGCGGCGGGGTACATCACCGTGCTCCTGACGGTTGGCTGTATCATATATATAGGTATCCACGAATGGCGGGAGATCAGGTCTATAGAAACGAATGTCCGGCAAATAAACAGACAAAAGCGGGCCATACGCAATGTATATATGAAAATGCTTGAACTCTCTTTGTTCTGCGACACATTCACGGAGTGGGACGAGAAGGATTTCAACACGTACCTGAAACAGAAATCGACAGTCGACAGCCTGTTGTACGGTTTACAGGAATTGCATCCCAACGCCCGGATAGACAGTATCCGCATCTTATGGAGGGACAAGGAACAGTCCATGCTGCAAATCAAGGAGATTATGCGCAAGCAGCAGCAAGCCGGCCGGGAAATAGCCGGACAGCTTCCGCAAACAGCCGGACAAAGCCCCCCGAAAAAGACCGGCAGGAAGAGAGGATTCCTGAAAAGGCTGTTCGGGAAAAAAGAGAAGACGGAAACCTCCCCGGACACATCCGCACTCCATGCCCTCAACAGGACCATAGCGGACAGACAGCGGCAATATGCGCGCCAGTTCTCCGAGCAGGCACATATCCTCGCCTCCCGCAACAGGTTGCTCAACGAGCAGCTTCAACAGGTTATCAGGCACATGGACCGGAATATCCAGGAAGAGATGCAGCAACGGGAGGAAAAGCTGGGCAGAACGGGCGAACGGTCACTGGCCATAGTCGCCGGGCTGGTGGTGTTCATGCTCCTGCTGCTCGGGGGTTCCTACATGATTATACACCGGGACATGGCACGCATAAACCGCTACAAGAAAAGGCTGGAGGAAACAATCGGGCAATTGGAACATACCGTCGCCGAAAACGAGGAGCTGATCGCGGCAAGAAAAAGAATCATGCTGACCGTAACCCATGACCTGCGCACACCGCTTACGACAATCAACAGCTATGCTGAACTGCTCGCGACGGAGAAAAAGATATCCAAACGGAAAGAATACAACCGGACGATACGCCGGGTGGCGGGACACATGGAGGCCATGCTGAACACTTTGTTGGGATTTTTCCGGCTGGAGAGCGGAAAGGAGGAAGTCAATCCGGTTCCGTTCAGGCTGCATACCGTCATCGAGACGCTGGAAGCGGATTTCATGCCGCTGGCGGCGGACAAGAACCTCTTCCTGAATATGGAGAGTCCAAGGGACAGGGTGGTCATCGGGGACAAGAAACGGATTGTCCAGATAGGACATAACCTGTTGTCAAACGCCATCAAGTTCACGGAGCGGGGGGCGGTCACATTACGCATGCGGTTTGATAACGGAACCTTGCAGCTCTCCGTCGAGGATACCGGTACGGGGATGAGCGCGGAAGAGCAGGCACGCGTTTTCACCGCTTTCGAGCGGTTGCCCAACGCGATGGCCGAGGAGGGTGTGGGACTGGGGCTCTCCATTGTCAAGGAGCTGGTCGGACTGCTGGGAGGCACGATAGAACTGACAAGCAGAAAAGGGTCCGGAAGCTGCTTCACGGTGCTTCTGCCCGTGTCAACTGCGGAGGAGACGGCAAAGAAAGAAAACGGCACCCGGTCCCTCGTACAGCCTTTTACCGTCGTGGCGTTGGACAACGATACCGTCCTGCTGGCCGCCGTCAAGGAGATGTTCGCGCACCATGGGGTGATGTGCACGACATGCGGGTGCGTACGTGACCTGATGGAATGCATCCGCCGTCAGAACTATGACCTGATGATTACCGACTTGAAAATGCCGCAGATGAACGGGTTTGATGTGTTGAAACTGCTTCGCACAGCCAATGTGGGAAACTCGCGGACCATTCCGGTCATTGCGGCCACCGCTTCGGGAAGCTGCAATACGGCGGACCTGCATGAGGCGGGGTTCTCGGCCTGCCTGAAGAAACCGTTCTCCGTGGAAGAGCTGCTGCAAGTCTGTACGGGATGCCTGGGCGACGAAAGGCAGCAGGAGCAGGTCGATTTCCATGCGTTGCTGGAGTATGGCGACAGGCTGGAAATGCTGGAGACGCTTATCAGGGAGACAACGGACGATATCGCGGCGATGGCGGAAAGTGCGGAAAGGAACGATTACGAGTCGCTCAGGGAATGGACCCACCACCTGAGCAGTTCCTGGGAGATAATCCATGCCGGCAAGCCCCTGCGGGACCTGTTCATGCTGCTTCAGGGGAACGGGGAATATTCGGCGGAGGAGTTCGGCCGGGCGGTCCGGAAAGTACTGGACAAGGGAAAGGAAATAATTGATTTGGCACAACAGGCAAAGGAAAGCTATGAGAGTGATTGTGGTTGAGGACAATATATTGTTCTGCGATTATATCTGCAATTTCTTGCAGAATGCCGATTACCAGACAGTGAAGGCATACCGGCTGGCACAGGCGCGGCAGGTCATCGCCCGTTCCGTCCGGGAGGATGACATCGTGCTGGCCGACCTGAGACTGCCGGACGGGGAAAGCACCGCGCTGCTGGAATGGATGAGGGGACAGGGCTACACCCATCCGTTCATCATGATGACGAACTATGAGGAGATACACACGGCTGTACATGCCATGAAACTGGGAGCGGAGGATTATATCCTCAAACCGCTGCTCGAAGACAAGCTGCTTCCCGCACTGAAAAAGATAAGGATGGCGGACGAGGCATTCGCCAAAGTGATTTATGAACGCAAGAGCGCCGCTTTCCGCGAGCTGGACCGCTACATCCGCCTGGTTGCCCCCACGGACATGACGGTGCTCATACTCGGCAACACGGGGACGGGCAAGGAGCATCTGGCGGGCAAGATCCACAAGCGGAGCCTGAGGGCGAACAAGCCGTACATAACCGTGGATTGCGGAAGCCTGTCAAGGGAATTGGCGGCATCCGCCTTTTTCGGCCATGTCAAAGGGGCGTTCACGGGGGCGACGGATGAAAAACCGGGATATTTCCAGGAAGCGCGGGGAGGCACGTTGTTCCTGGACGAGGTGGAGAATCTGCCGGTGGAAATACAACAGATGCTGTTGCGTGCGATGGAGGAACGGAGGTACCGCCCCGTGGGCGGAAGGCAGGACAAGCGGATGGACGTGCGCGTCATCGCCGCCACCAACGAGGACTTGCAGGGTGCCGTCGCGGAAAAACGCTTCCGGAAGGACCTGCTATACCGGTTGCAGGATTTTACAATCACCGTGCCCACGTTGCAGGATTGCCTGGAAGACATACTCCCGCTGGCTGATTTTTTCCGTATCCAGTCTGCCGGACAACTGGGAAAGGAGATTCCGGATTTTGACGAGGCGGCAAAAAAAAATATTAGCTGGGCGTACGGCGTGGCCGGGGAAGTGTCCGTGAATTGAAACAGGTTGTCCATGCGGCGGTGC
>ENA-OQIT01000215-OQIT01000215.1-human-gut-metagenome-genome-assembly--contig:-NODE-215-length-13322-cov-4.441304_pt1 | contig 13322 bp, 18 predicted proteins | sample MGYA00242587_ERZ504752 | MGnify/ENA primary metagenome ERZ504752 (study PRJEB26092, sample SAMD00036352) | human gut metagenome | host: Homo sapiens | study: EMG produced TPA metagenomics assembly of... | reverse complement strand
GTAGAGGATGTCAATAAAAGGCATCCTATGGGTGTATAGCTCAGTTGGTAGAGCGATCGGCTGTTAACCGATGTGTCGCAGGTTCGAGTCCTGCTATACCCGTTGTGGACTACTGCAAGGTTCCTCCTTTTTCTTATAATTTTGATTGTGTATTTGGTTATTTTGGTTTTGTTGCTGTTATAATTCTTTCATTTTGCAGTAGTCCTAAATTCTTAGCATCCAGAGATGGGTGCTTTTATTATGTTTTAAAGGTGGTGGGTCGGATGGCAAAAGGTAAATATCAGGAATGGCTAGAGCCGGAAGGCTTGCTAAAGATAGAGGGATGGGCGAGAGATGGTCTGACAGACGAGCAGATAGCAAATAACATAGGGATATCGGTATCTTGCTTGAATAACTGGAAAAACAAGTATGTGGAGATTTTGGAGTCCCTAAAAAAGGGAAAAGAAGTTGTTGATCGTCAAGTTGAGAACGCTCTGCTAAAACGTGCGCTTGGATATGAGTACACGGAAACAACCAGGGAATACATACCGGAACTTGGTGAAATGAAAACTACAAAAAAGGTCACAAAGCAAGTAGCACCGGACACGACAGCCCAGATCTTTTGGTTGAAGAACCGGAAACCGGACAAATGGAGGGATAAGCAGGAATACGAGGACAGAACAGCAATTGAGAAGCTGGATGAAATCTTGAAAGGATTGCATGACAATGCAGCTAAGCAAAAAACAGAATGAATACATCATAAACGCAACTCATAGATGGAATATCAAGTCCGGAGCGGTTCGTTCTGGAAAGTCCTTTGTAGACACTGCTTATATTGTCCCAAAAAGAATCAGAGATAGAGCTGGACTCCCCGGCTTGAATGTAATCATGGGTGTCTCCAAAGAATCCATAGAGCGAAACGTACTCCAACCGATGAGGGAAATCTATACCAGTGATCTAATCGGGAACATTAACAACCGGAATGTGGCAAGAGTATGCGGAGAGGATGTCTATTGTCTCGGAGCGGAAAAGGTCAGCCAGGTTGCAAAGATACAGGGAGCATCCATTAAGTATTGTTATGGCGATGAGATCGCGAAATGGAACAAAGAAGTCTTCCAGATGCTTAAATCCCGTCTCGATAAGACATACTCCTGCTTTGATGGAGCTTGCAATCCGGAGAATCCGACACACTGGCTAAAAGAATTTCTCGACAACAAAAAATTAGATATCTATCTGCAGAGATACACGATTTTCGACAATCCGTTTCTGGCTCCAGATTTTGTAGAGAAGCTCTGCATCGAATATGACGGTACGGTTTACTATGACCGGTTGATTCTCGGTCTCTGGAAACGAGCAGAGGGAGCGATTTACCGCAAATTCGCAGACCATCCGGAAGATTTTGTCAAAGAGCCTGCTACAGTCGATCTGACAGAGATTGTAATTGGCGTGGATTTTGGTGGTAATAAGTCTGGCCACTCTTTCGTGGCAAGGGGTTACGATCGAGACAATAATGTATACGGATTAAAAAGTATCCGATACATGAATACGGATACGAAGCGGTTTAAAGAGGGAATTGATTCCAACATCCTGAATGATTTACTTATCCAATTTGTTAATGAGGTACAAGAAAAGTATGGAAAAGTTGATTTTATTTACTGGGATAACGCGGAGACCACGCTCGGCCAGAGTATCCGAAACGCCATGATAAAAGCACATCCGAATGTAATTGTGAGACCGGCTAAGAAAATTAGGATAAAAGACCGAATTGAGTGCGTCTTAAAGCTCATGGGAGCTGGGCGCTTTTTTATTACAGAGGATTGCGAAACATTATCGACTGCATTGCAAGAAGCAGTGTGGGATGAAAAAGCATTAAAAGACGATCGTCTGGATGACGGAAGTAGTGATATTGATACACTGGATGCATTTGAGTACACGATAGAACGCGACATTAAAATGCTGACAGAGTGAGGTGCAAGATGTTTAAGTTTATTAACAAGGTTATTACAGGAGTGTTTAACATGATAAGCAGGACAACGATGAAGCAGGTGTTGAGAGAATCTCCTGCAATTACAAGCACGATGGTGCAAAAAATAAATGAATGGAACAGTATGCTGTCCGGGAATGCAGACTGGTGCAAAGATTATGTAACATCCCTAAAAATCGAGCAGGGGATATGCAGAGAGTTTACGGATGTAGTTTTGTCAGAAATGGAAATTAAAATCTCAAATGACAAGCTCCTGAAGCTGTTTGAGAGCACCACAGAGAGCCTGAACGAGAACTTGCAGGACGGCCTAGGACTCGGTTCATTTTGCTTGAAACCCCTTGGGAATGGACAAGCAGAGTTCGTGACAGCGGATAAGTTCATCCCGGTGAGCTTTGGCAATGATGAGAAGCCGAACGATATAGTCTTTCTGGACTTCCGAGACATAGACGATGCAAAGTATTATGTTCGCCTGGAGCGGCACAGTATCAAAAAACGGATTCCTCGAGATCACAAACGAAGCCTACAGCTCATCCACAAGATATGGATTTGACCGGAAAATCTCTCTGGAAAGCTTAGAAGCATGGGCTGGACTGCCGGAACATGTAGCGTATCCGGGAGTTGAAGAAATGGATTTTGGATATTACCGGAATCCGATCAAGAACAGGATTGATGACACGCCTTGTGGTGTGTCTATTTTTGATTGTGCGATCGATTTGATCAGGAAAGCGGACGTGCAGAGCGCAAGAATAGACTGGGAGTTTGAGTCTGGTGAGAGGGCGATCCATGTGGATGCTGCGGCTATCAAGCGAGAGCCAGACGGACAGAACGGTATAGCGAAATTAAATAAAAAATTGTATCGAGGGATTGATGGCGAAGAGGGATTTTTTAAAGAATTTTCGCCGGAGCTTAGAGACCAGAACTTGATTAACGGTCTAGAGAACTACTTTAGACAGATCGAGTTTGTAGTTGGCCTTGCGTTCGGGGACTTAAGCAATCCGCAGAGCGTGGATAAGACAGCCACAGAGGTTAAGGCATCAAAAAACCGGAAATACAATCGTGTTAAAGCAATCCAAGATAACTTACGAGATTGCTTAGAGGATTTTGTGAGAGGTCTGGCGTTCCACGAAGGAATGCTTCATTCAGGATATGAGTTTATCTGCAGTTTTAAAGACTCAATTCTGACAGATGAGGAAACGGATCGCCAGTTGATGCTAAATGAGATAGCGGCCGGAATTAGATCGCACTGGGAATACAGGGTGCGATTCCTTGGAGAGGATGAAGAGACTGCAAAGGCGAATGTGCCGGATCAAGGTGGAGTAATGGAGTGATAGGTGATGAGCAAGCCAGATGTCGAAAAAATGTCTCTTAGGATGGAATCTATATGGATGGTTGCTGAGAACCGAATCATACAGGATATTGTTCGCAGAATCAGAAAGGCCGGAAAGATCACATCCACTGCCGATTACCAGATTAACAGGCTGGCGGAGATGGGAAAGAGCACAGAGGAGGTAGAAAAAATCCTAAAAGATGCTCTGAAAGCTGCATATCCGGAGATGTTTAAACTCTACGATGAGATAGCAGAGTGGAAGTATGTAAGGGATAAGGACTTATATGAGCAGATCAACCGGGAATTTATTCCGGCAGAGGAAAACGAACAGCTCAAACAGGTGTCGCAGGCCGTCAGGAAGCAGACACAGGATGAGTTGCAGAACCTTGCAAGGTCTTATGGATTCTCTGTGCTTATGGGAAATCGGCGTGTATTTATGCCATTTTCCGAGTATTACCAACGGTATGTAGATATGGCGATCATGGATGTATTAAGCGGTGCGTTTGACTATAACACAGTCATCCGGAGAGTTGTCACGCAGATGACAAACAGTGGGTTAAGGACTGTAGATTATGCCACCGGATACAGTAGCAGAGTGCATGTAGCAGTCCGCAGAAGCGTATTAACTGGAGTATCGCAGATCACAGGAGAACTGAATAGGATCAATGCCGAGAAACTGGGTACAAATTATTACGAGGTTGACTGGCATCCGGGAGCCAGACCGGAACACCGCAAGTGGCAGGGAAAAGTATACAGCAAAGAAGAACTGGTGTCCGTGTGCGGCCTTGGAACTGCTACTGGCCTACAAGGAGCTAACTGCTACCACGATTATTACCCATTTGTAAAAGGTGCGTCTGAACGGCAGTGGTCGGATGAATGGTTGAGAAAGCAGAATGCCATAGAAAACAAAACAAAGAGGTGGCAAGGCAAAGAGTTGGATGCTTACGGAATTACGCAGCAACAGCGGAGGATGGAAACCGCAATGAGAGCGCAGCGGTCTAGGATCATGGCACTCAAGACTGCCAGAGCAGATCCAGACAATATATTGACCATGAGAGTAAAATACAAAGCCCAACTGTACGAATACACAAGGTTCTGTCGGAAGATGGGCGTAGAACAACAAAGAGAACGGATATACATGGATATGTTAGGAAGAGTCGCATAGGCGGCTCTTTTGTTTTGTCCTGCCAAAAGACGAGAAACTGGGTACTGACTTGAGACATGTGGTGCGACCACGAGAAAAAGCGAAGCGAAAGGAAGATGAAGCATGAAAAGAGAGTTTTTAGAAGAAATGGGATTGGAAAAAGAACAGATCAACAAGATTCTGGATGCCAATTCCGCAGATGTCGGAAAAGCAATGAGAGATTACGACAACATCAAATCTGAGCTTGATACGACAAAACAGCAGCTTGCAGACGCAAACACGGCTATTGAGGGATTCGGAGATTACGAAGAAATCAAAGGTCAGGTAGCCGATTACAAAGCAAAATACGAAGCATCCGAAGCAGAGAAAGCGCAGATTAAACAGGATTATGAGTTTAATGGAAAACTTGAAGCCGCAGCTAAGAAGCACGGTGCGAGAGCTTTAAAAGCGGTTCTTCCGTACTTAAAAACGGATGATCTGAAAGCATCCAAAAATCAGGATACGGATATTGAAAATGCATTCAAAGACCTGAAAGAGAACGAAGAAAGCAAATTCCTGTTTGCGGATGATGAACCGATTAAAAATCCAGTGTTTGGAAGCGGAGCCGAGAAGCCAGGTGCGTTTGATGCGGTAGCTGCTGCTATGGGACTCACAGAAAAAGATTTTAAATGATAAGGAGATAAGATATGGCAAATTCAATCGAACTCAGAAAACAGTATTCCACGATGCTCGACCTAGTGTATAAGAAAAGCTCACTTACATCTATTTTAGATGGTCCGAGTGATCTGATTCGAGAGGGAGCAAATGCAAACGAAATTTTGATTCCAAAGATGTCCATGCAGGGACTTGCAAACTATGATAAGTCCTCTGGATACGTCAACGGTGATGTAACTCTTGACTACGAGACAGTTAAATGCGACTACGACAGAGGTCGTAAATTTAATGTAGACGCAATGGATAATATTGAGTCTGCTGGCGTAGCATTTGGGCGTCTTGCAGGGGAGTTTATCCGCACGCAGGTAGTGCCTGAGTTGGATGCATGGAGATTTTCCAAATATGCGCAGATTTCTGGTATCACAACAGCGGAAGGCGCACTGAACGATGGAAAAGCAGCGCTTGCAGCATTAAGAGCTGCGAGAAATGCAATTGAAGATGCAGAGGGAGATGTATCTACATGCTATCTGTTCATCAATCCGGCATTGGTTGGAATGGTTGAGGACTTAGATACAACTGCATCCAGAAGAGCACTGGAAGGATGGGCTGGCATCGTGAAAGTACCGTCCGCAAGATTTTATACAAAAGTTGACTTGACGGCAAACGGTGCTGGTGGATTCGCTAAGAATTCAGACGGAAAAGCAATCAACTTTATGGCAATTGACCGGAACGCGGCTATCCAGTACCAGAAACACACAGTTCCGAAGATTATTTCCCCAGACCAGAACCAGGCTGCTGATGCTTATATGTACGCATACAGAACAGTCGGAATGTGTAATGCCTACGAAAATAAAGTAAAAGGAATTTACTGTCATCACGTGGGGGAATAGCACCCCCTGAAGACCTCGCCTTGGTAGGCAGGGGGAAAGTCGGAAAGGCAAAAGTAGGTAAAGCAAAATAGCGAGGTATGAGTTATGGCATATACACCAACGACATGGAATGATGGCGACGTTATGACAGCAGAAAAGATGAATAAATTAGAGCAGGGCGTGAAGAACGAGCAGGTTGGACCAGCAGGACCAGCAGGAGCAGTAGGACCGGCAGGACCAGCAGGAGCAAAAGGCGAAAAAGGCGAAAAAGGCGATCCAGGAGTAGCAGGACCGAAAGGAGACAAGGGAGATCCGGGCGCACAGGGACCAGCGGGACCAAGTTACACTCTTCCAGCGGCGAATAAAACAACGCTTGGCGGCGTGAAACAGATGGCTTTGATCGAAGATTTGTCCACAGAAACAGCGACTGACCTGAAAAATAAAATCAATGCGATTCTTGCGGAGATGAAAAAACAGGGGATTATGGCGAATCAGTAAGGAGTACACATGTTAGTAGATTACAAATACTACATTGAGGACTTTGGTGGAGAGAAAATCTCCACTGAGTCCGCGTTTAAAAAGACTCGTGATCTTGCAGATGTTTATATGGATGATTTCACATCCGGAAGAGCAGAAAGCGACACGGAAAATGAGCACCGTATCAAATCGTGTCTTTGTGAGATGTGCGATGTCATCTATAATTCGACAGTAAATGATGGAAAGATCGTAAAATCCGAAAATACAGACGGGTACTCTGTGTCTTATGTGACAGAGTGTGTTGACGGACAGGATGCAAATAAAGTACTTGAATCCAAGCTGTACCGGATTGCGAAAACATATCTTGGCAATACTGGATTGCTTTATCGAGGGATATGTTAACGAACACAGATGTTACACTGTACAGCCGAAAATACAACCCGTCTACTCGGCTGGATGAGTGGGAGCGAACTTATATACCTGAGGTATGGTGGTGCAAAAATGAAAAGTCGCAGATCACGACAGATGGATTAAAGCAAGCAGACACCTACACGGTCAGAATCCCGGATACGAGCGTAAAAATCAAAAAAGACGATTACCTTGTAAAAGGCGATTGCAAGGTCGACATACAGACGATTAAGGACTTGGACGGACTGGACAAGGCTAGAATTACATCTGCAAACTACAATACTTTTGGCGGCAATCCGCATATTAAGGTGGTGGGAGTGTAGTGGCAAAAGGAAAGAAAAAATTCCAGATTGAGACACCGAGAGGTAAGATATCAACTTACACGATTTCCAAGGGAGATTTGAAAGGAAGGACAATAGCGAGACTCGACTGGAATCCGAACTTTAAACCGAATATGGAATCTGGTTTCGCAAGCGCACAGGAGTTTGTCGATTCTGAATGTATCCGGCGTATGAACCCGGAGACTCCAAGACGGACATGTGTGCTTGTTAAGTCAGCCACACTTGGAACTGTGATTGGTAGCGGCGAGATCAACCAGATTGCACCTTATGCACGTAGACAATATTATGAGCATAAGGAAAAATCACGATGGTTTGAGCGAATGAAAAATCGTCACAAAGACTCTATCCTGAAAGGAGCGGCGAAGTATGTCAAATCTCATTGACAGCGTAAGATCATATATTCTCACATGCCCATTTCTGAGTGATGGTCGTGTAAATGTGGACTACATCGGGACGGATATGGGGTATTCTGTTGACCCTCTTCCGTGCGATCCAATCATACAGAGATACATGGATGGAGGGGCGAAGAAGCAGTTTCAATTCGCCTTTACAAGCCAAGAGGAATATGATCAAGATGCAAGAATTAATATTGAAAATAGCGGATTCTTCCAAAGCTTTGAGGAGTGGTTGGAGCAACAGAGTTTTAATAATAACCTGCCGGAGCTCGGAGAAAAGAAAAGTCCAATATCAATTGAAACTTTAAACAGTGGTTACTTGTACGATATTAACGAGGAAAAAGCTAAGTATCGTATTGAGTGCCGCTTAATTTATATGCAGGAGGTATAAGTATGGCAGTAGCAGCAGCACCAAAATTAGTCGGCAGACATTTGCGTGTGGCATTCATGAACACGGATGCAACGGGTAGTTCGCCGAAATACGAAAGAATGACAAATTTTACCACAATGACAAACGGGAAAAACCCGAAAGAGTACTCCAGACAGTACGTGGATGAAAGCACCGAGAGATCAGATGTAGTTGGATATGCTCCAGCTACAGAGTACTCTTTTGATATGTATGCAGGGAATCCTGTACATGAGCGAATTGCAAAAATCCATGATGGAGAGAAAGTTGCGGATGATGCACATGTGGAAGTGGTCACGGTGGATTTTTACAAAAAGAACACGAAAGGTGACAAGTGTTACGCAACAAAGAGAACTTACGCAGTTATCCCAGATTCCGACGGAGATGGAACAGACGCATTGGTTTACAATGGATCGCTGAAAGCCGTGTCCGACATCGAAGAGGGATATGTTACAGAGGTGGATATTACATCCAAGACAGTTACTTACACTAAGGGTGATTACATGGGGGAGTAGCTGCCGCCGATTTTAAGGTGGCAAAAAACACAGGAAAGAATAGGAGAGTGAGCCAATGAGCCAGTGGAAATTTAATAATTTTGAAACAGACATCGATTTTACAGACGCAGATTTTTATGGAAAAATTTAGAGGGCTGCTACGAAAAAAATAGGTTGAGGAATCCGAAAAAGTGCCGAAAGTTGGAAAAGTGTCCGAGATTACGAGGGCGCAATGCAAGGTTTTTAATGATTTCTATGACCGATTATTCGGAGACGGAACAAGCGAAAAAATGTTTCTAGGGAAAAACAGCATGGACATGAGAGTTAAGGCCGCCAATTCACTGTTTGATTTACGGAACAGCGAGCAGTCCAGATATAACAGTATGGTAAACAAATATACACCAAACAGGAAAGCTAGGAGAGGGGCGAATAAGAACCGATGAACCTCTTCTATGAATCACTCCCGACATCGGTAATTGTAAATGGAAAGCCTGTGAGAATCAGAACCGATTTTCGAGAGTATATTTCTCTTTTGGACATGTTAAAAGATAAAGATGTCAAGTCTGTGGATAAGCTGTTGATTTTGAGTGAGTATTTCCTTGACGATATCGAAATATCACAGCCTGCAATTGACGCATTATGCGACTTTATGAGTGCTGATTTTTCAGACGGAGAAGTCAGTCAAACCGGAACAGTGAGGCAAAAGAATCTTTTTTCTTTTTCCATCGATTATCCCTATATATTATCAGCATTTTTGCGCGATTACGGAATCGACCTGATTGATATTAAATATCTGCACTGGTGGAAATTTCGAATGCTTTTTGATGGATTATCAGAGGACAATGAGATCAAGAAAAGAATTATGTACAGAGGGATTGATCTGAGCGAAGTTAAAGATCCGGAAGAGAAAAAGAGAATCCAGAAAATTAAAAACTGATCGAGTTAAAACAGGAAGAATTGACTGATTTTGAAATCGGTGACGCTTTTATGTAGGTGGACCATGAAAAAAGAACCAATATTAGTCCGAGATTGGATTAGATGCCCTGTGTGCGGCTGCAAACTTGCTATTGCAGACAATACAGCCAAAAGCCACGGTATCTACGTAAAATGTCGGACTTGTAAGAAAGAAATAGAAATTAAGAAATAAAGCACTTAAGTGAGCCTATGAGCCTGTGCTATCCAAGAATAGGAGGGATAGTATGGGTTATGATGGCTCATTAAAATTTGACACGGAAATAAATGAATCTGGATTTAATTCCGGAATTTCCAAACTTGGTGGAATAGCCAAGAAAGGTGCAGGAGTGGCAGTTGCTGCGGTTGGTGCTGTTACGGCTGCGCTTGGAGCTGGTGTTGTAGCCGGAGTAAAATACAATGCATCCATAGAGTCTTACCAGACATCATTTGAGGTTATGACTGGATCCGCAGAAAAGGCTGCGGAAGTAATCGACAAATTAAAGAAAGTTGGAGCGGAGACACCGTTTGAACTTCCAGACTTGGCAGATACTACACAGCTCTTAATGAACTATGGCTTTAGCGCAGACGAAGCTATGGACAGTATGATGATGCTCGGTGATATTTCACAAGGCTCTGCCGAAAAAATGTCCAGAATTGCTACTGCTTACGGTCAGATGTCCTCTGCTGGAAAGGTATCGTTGGAAGATGTCAAACAGATGATTGAAGCTGGATTTAATCCACTGCAAGAAATTTCTGAAAGCACAGGGGAGTCTATGGCGTCCCTGTACGACAGAATCAGTAAGGGGACGATCTCTGTCGACGAAATTGCAGCATCCATGCAGAGAGCAACGTCTGAGGGCGGTAAGTATTTCCAAAGTATGGAAAAGCAAAGCCAGACGTTTAGCGGTCTGATCTCCACTTTAAAAGATAATGCTCAACAGCTATTGGGCGAGGTCGTAAAGCCGATATCTGATGGACTGACAGAGTCTTTGTTGCCTGCGGCGATTAGTGCAATTGAGCAGTTGACGCAAGGATTTGAAGAAAACGGCGTTGCCGGTATGATTCAAGCAGCTGGAAATATCGTGAATGGACTATTTACCGGAATGATGGAAAATGCTCCGTTGCTTATCTCTACAGGAATGGAGCTGCTTAATCAGTTCTTACTCGGAATCGCAACCGGAGTTCCAGCACTGATTACCAAAGGGTTTGAAATCGTAACTCAGCTCGTTCTTGGTATTTTGCAAAATCTACCGCAGTTAATCACGCAAGGAGCGGCGGTTATCACGAACTTTGTGAATGGACTTCTGTCGTCTCTTCCATCTGTATTGCAATCAGGCGTCCAAATGATTCTCCGCCTTGTGGATGGAATTATAAACAACCTTCCGTCTATTGTATCAGCCGCAGCGCAGGCAATAGCGCGATTTATTGCGAGCATTGCAAGTAACTTACCAAAAATTATAGCTACCGGAAATAAGATTATCGCCGAGCTTGCTGTTGGATTGATTAAGGCAATACCAAACCTTGTGAGTAAAATACCACAGATTATATCTGCGATCAAAGACGCCTTTTTAAGTGTTGATTGGCTTAGTGTTGGAGTTAACATCATAAAGGGAATTGCATCCGGTGTCGCTTCTGCAGCCGGACAGCTAGTAGATGCCGCTGTGAGCGCTGCTACAGATGCCTTGAATTGGGTTAAAAGCAAACTTGGGATCCATTCCCCATCCCGTGTATTTAGGGATCAGGTTGGGAAAAACATGGCTCTCGGTATAGGGGTTGGATTCGAGGATAATATCCCATACAAAGACATGGAAAAACAGGCAAACAAGATGGTGTCCCGGATACAGGGAGCTGCTCTTGGAGTTACAACGTCTGCAAGCCCGACAGCAAGCGGATATGTCGCTTCCAGATCGGCGGTCAGAACGACAGATAATAACGAGCTACTCTATGCAGTAGACCGTCTATCCAGACTTGCCAACAGACCACTAGAGATTGTTAATAAAATTGACTCTGTAGAGACATCCAGAGTACTTGCAACACCAATGGAAAAACAAATAGAAAAGAATTCAAGTTTTCGGAAGATGTTAGGAGGGGATAGAAATTGAGCCTATCAGTAAAATTTGACGATCAGGAACTCGGGCGATACTTAAGTGTATTGTCCGGGTTCTCTCCGTTTAGTGGAGCAAATAGAGAGTCGGGACTCCTTGACGGAGCAGAAAGTGCAAAAGGAGAGGATTTTGGCTATACAACATATAAATCAAAGACGCTTGAAATGCCCTTTGAAATTAAAGGAGACATCTTAGCAAGCTATGACGCGATTCAGAAAATCCTAAACGTCACAGAGCCGAAAAAACTTGTTTTTGGGAATTATCCAGATCGCTACTTTTATGCGATACCGGACGGAAACCTTGATGTGACACAGGTTGCGATTTTTGGGAAAGGCGCAATCACTTGGCTTATCCCGGATGGGGTAGCGTACTCTGTCGGCGAATTTGATTTTGACGGTGTACAGCAAGACGGATACCAGACCATTACCATCCAAAACAACGGCACCGAATGGGCAGACGTGGATTATGAGATCACGCACCAGCACGAAAACGGGTTTATCGGACTGGTTAGCCAGTATGGAGTCATCCAGCTCGGCAAACAGGAAGAAGCAGATGGAGAGAACTACGAAGCGTCCGAAGAACTGTTTAACGGTTACGGCTTGTTTCAAGACGATCATGGAACGTCTTACCAAAATCCAGAGAATACCACACAGGGGACGCTTGAAGTAAGGAATGTTGCCGGATATAACGTGATGGCATTAAAAGGTGGACAGGCAACATCTGGATACTGGAACGGTGGAATGAAAACCCTTACTATCCCGGTGGACAGCGAGGGCAGACGTGGAGCGAAGAACTTTTACTGTTACACCCAGCACTGGTTCGAAACCGGCTTGATGGGGCAGACAGGAGCACAGACCATTGCATTCCTGACTGGAGATAACAAGGTGATATGCGCCATGTCTATTAACAAGAGTGATACGGTTGGCAATACGGCACATGTGGACTGGTTCGCACCACAAAACAAGAAGATCAAGACACTGGATTTCCAGCCGACAGCTTATGAGGGAAACCCGTTTAATTTAAAGATGGGTGGCGGGCATAATGATTTTTTAAAAGAGGGTGACAGGCTACGGATCTTTTGGTACGGTCAGTATTATTACTTTACTATCCCGGAGATTAAAGACATGGTGTGTGAGAAGATACAGGTCTGGATCGGGCAGTGGGGAAGTAGAGATCTTGGAAATCAGCTGGTCACACACAATTATTTAAAAAGTATCTGGTTCCGCAAAGATAACGTGGAAAAATACAGAGATGTGCCGAACCGGTATCGTGCCGGTGACGTGGTGTCTATAGACGGAGAGAGTACAAAGGTCTATGTAAACGGGATGCCGGCAAAAGGAGATGAGATTAATGGATCCAATTATCCAAAAGTTCCACCGGGGACAACGGAAGTCCAGTTCTGCTATTCTTCCTTTTCATCTCCACCGCCGCATATTAAAGCAAAAATACGGGAGGTATATTTGTAATGGATAACATCAGAATTGCGATTCTAAGCACAAATAACACGCCAGTAGCGTACATGGACAACGGGCATAAAAAGTCCATGCACTACTGGAATGATGATCTACACGAATACTTACAGGGTACGGCGAATGCTTACACTTTTACGGTAAATGCAAAGCATCCAGACGCACAGCATATCAAAGCTGGGAATAAGGTGGCATTTACTTACAAGGGGAAATCATACTACTTAAAACATTGTAAATACCGATAAAACGGAACAGACGATTACTGCTACGGCATGGTCTCTGTCGTTTGAGCTTATTAACGAGGATGCTGGCGAAT
>ENA-OQIT01000214-OQIT01000214.1-human-gut-metagenome-genome-assembly--contig:-NODE-214-length-13350-cov-2.130228_pt1 | contig 13350 bp, 15 predicted proteins | sample MGYA00242587_ERZ504752 | MGnify/ENA primary metagenome ERZ504752 (study PRJEB26092, sample SAMD00036352) | human gut metagenome | host: Homo sapiens | study: EMG produced TPA metagenomics assembly of... | reverse complement strand
AAACATCTGAAATTACTTCAGGTGTGCGACTTATTGACCTTATGAAACGGCCTCAGCTTGGTTATGATGCACTCAAGAACATTGACAAAACAAGACCGGAGCTTGATCCAAATATCTTTGAACAGGTTGAAATTGAAATTAAGTATGAGGGTTATATTCAAAAACAGCTTAAACAGGTTGAACAAATGAAAAAGCTTGAAGTTAAGCAATTGCCAAAGGATTTTGATTACAATGAAATTGAAGGTCTTCGACTTGAGGCAAGGGAAAAGCTTAATAAGATTAAACCGCTCAATATCGGACAGGCATCAAGAATTTCGGGTGTTTCTCCTGCGGATATCAGCGTACTTCTTATCTGGCTTGCTCAGAACAACAGGAGGCAGTAATGGCAATTAAAGATACTCTTACTACCGTTACTGATGGTTTTAAAACCAAACTTGACGATGAAATGCTCCAAAGGCTTGAAATCTACTTCAAATTGCTTGTTGAGTGGAATGAAAAGATGAATCTTACTGCAATAACCGATGAACACGGTGTTGCGGTCAAGCATTTTGCCGACAGCCTTACACTTTACAACTTTGTGGATGTAAAGAAGAATGCAAGCATTATTGATGTGGGAACAGGTGCCGGTTTTCCGGGTGTTGTGCTTAAAATTGCAAGACCTGACATTAAACTGACGCTTCTTGACAGCCTTAACAAAAGACTTACATTTCTTGACACAGTTCTTAACAATACAGGACTTGATGCAGAGCTTGTTCACAGCAGGGCAGAGGAGGGCGGTAAAAATAAGCTTTATCGTGAAAAGTTTGATATTGCCGTTTCAAGAGCAGTTGCAAGGTTGAATGTTCTCTGCGAATACTGCTTGCCGTATGTCAAGGTAGGCGGTTTGTTTGTTGCGATGAAAGGACCGAATGCCGATGAAGAACTTGACGGAGCAGAGAATGCTTTGAAATTACTCGGCGGTAAGGTTGAAAAGGTTCACAAGTTTAATCTTCCGTGTGACGAGGGCGAGCGTACAATCATTGTAATCAAAAAGGTAAAATCCACACCAAAACAATACCCGAGAATTTCGGGCAAAATAAAGTCACAACCGTTGTGATAAATATCGACAGCTTTTTTGATAAATTACCATTTTATGGTAAAACTTCTTAAAAAAGTTGCTCACAAAGCGACAACAACCGCACCGTGTCTATGTTATTATAATAGCACAGGGACAACCCCTGATGCTAACGAACATTGAGGCGATGCGGTTGAATTTTATGCTCAAAAACGATAACAAAGTTTTAGAGATTCCGATTATTAAAATCAGACCGAACAAAGCACAACCTCGCAAAACCTTTGACGAAACCGAACTTGCCGCTCTCTCCGCATCAATCAGCGAAAACGGTATCTTGCAACCGTTGTCGGTGAGAAAAATCTCGGCTGCGGAGTATGAACTTGTGGCAGGTGAGCGCCGCCTCAGGGCATCGGTTTTGGCAGGATTACGAAAGGTGCCGTGCATCGTTTTAAAGTGTTCGGAAAAGAGTCAGCCATTTATGCTCTCCTTGAAAATCTCCAGCGAAGCGACCTCGGTATATTCGAGGAAGCTCGCGGGATTTCAAAGCTGATCAGGCGCTATGGTCTTACCCAAGAGGAAGCAGCGAACCGACTGGGCAAAAGCCAATCAACAATTGCAAACAAGCTAAGACTTCTTCGCCTTACATATGAGGAGCAGGAATGGATTGTAAATGCAGGATTGAGCGAAAGACACGCAAGGGCTCTTTTAAGAATTGAAGATGACGCTTTAAGACATGAGGCTCTGTCAAAAATAATTTCGGAGAATCTCAACACAAGTCAGACTGATGAACTCGTCGGCATTTTAATTAATTCAGTACCAAAAACAACAAAATCCAAAGGTACAAGCAAAGCGGTGATAAAAGACTTACGAATTTTTCTTAACACAATCAACAAGGCTATTGATACAATGCGTCTTGCAGGAATCGACGCACAATCAGACAAAAAAGACACAGACAATTTTATTGAATACACAATTCGGATTCCTAAAAGACATCAAGAGCCTGATGCAGAAAAAACTGCTTAATTCACTTTTCAGAGGGTGCGAAAGCATCCGTTCCACTCATACCCATTTCCTTATCTAAACCCCTTGCAAAGAGTCGCACAGTAATGTGCGGCTTTTTTGCGTTGTATAGTTTTTATTTTTTTGGTTACACAGGAAATGTTTCACGTGAAACATTTGCTTTTGATTAAGAAAAAAAGTTGCATTAAATCCCAAAAAATCTTCAAAATAGCTTTAAAAATGGTGTGCATTATGATATAATTTTAAAGTAAAAGATATAAAAATCATAAAAACAAAAGACAAGGTGATTTTTTGGCAAAAATAATTGCAATATCAAACCAAAAGGGAGGTGTGGGAAAGACCACAACCTCCGTTAATCTTGCGGCTTGTCTGGGAAAAATGGGAAAGAAAACATTGCTTGTTGACGCTGATCCACAGGGAAATGCCACAAGCGGTGTCGCTATTGATAAGAGCAAAGTTAAGTTTTCAACTTACTCAATTCTTGTTGACGGTGCAAAAGCCGAACAATGTGTTCTTACAACCCCGTATGACAATCTGCATATTCTTCCGTCAAGCCTTGATTTGGCTGCCGCAGAGCTTGAAATTGCAGAAAAACCGCACAGAGAGGCACTTTTAAAGAATGCTTTGCTCCCGATAAAGCAGTATTATGATTACATAATCATCGATTGTCCTCCGTCACTCGGACTTATCACGGCAAATGCGTTGACGGTTGCCGACACATTTCTTGTGCCGATTCAATGCGAATATTATGCACTTGAGGGATTGTCACAGCTTATCAATACGGTAAGAAGAATAAAAAGACAGTACAACGAATCAATTGAAATTGAAGGCGTTCTGCTAACAATGTATGACGGACGACTTAATCTTACACAACAGGTAGTAGATGAAGTGAAAAAATTCTTCCCACGAAAGGTTTTCAAAACAGTTGTTCCGAGGGGAGTAAGACTTTCCGAAGCACCGAGCTTTGGTATGCCTGTTATCTACTACGACAAATCCTGTAAGGGCAGTCAGGCATATACGGCACTTGCCGAGGAAATAGTCGGAAAGGAGAGAGGCTGATTTGGCAAAAAAACTCGGTGGTCTTGGAAAAGGCCTTAACGCAATATTTATAGAGAACGATTCCGAAACAGAGGGCGGAACAGTAACACTTAAAATTTCGGAGATTGAACCGAACCGCACTCAGCCGAGAAAAGAATTTGACGAACAGGCTTTGTCAGAGCTTGCAGAGAGTATTTCACAGCACGGACTTTTACAGCCGTTGCTTGTTCGTCCGCTTACACTCGGCGGTTATCAGATTGTTGCAGGTGAGAGAAGATACAGAGCAAGCCGTATGGCAGGCCTTACCGAAGTCCCTGTTATAATAAAGGAGCTTACCGATACCGAAACAATGGAGATTGCTCTTATTGAAAATCTTCAGCGTGAGGATTTAAGCCCTGTTGAAGAGGCGCTCGGCTACAAGGCTCTTATTGATGAACATGGTTTTTCACAGGAAGAAGTTGCAAAGTCGGTCGGAAAATCCCGTCCCGCAGTTGCAAATGCATTAAGACTTCTTAAACTTCCCGATAACATAATGGAATATCTCAAAGACGGCAAAATCTCGGCAGGTCATGCAAGAGCATTGCTTACGCTTGAGAATGAAGAACTTATGACGGAGCTTGCAGATGAAATTGTTGCAAAAGATCTTTCGGTAAGACAGGTTGAGAAAATCTGCAAGAAAAAACCGACAGTTCAGAAGGAAGAGAAGCCTGAGAAAAAGCCTTCGTTCTACAGCATGGTTGAACTTGCACTCTCGGAAAGCCTTGGACGAAAAATCAGCGTTTCAAAGAGCAAGGGCAAGCAAGGCGGTGTTCTTCAGATTGAATTCTATTCGGACGAAGAACTGACAGAGCTTTCAAACAAACTTAAATAACATTACATAAAGAGGTATTTTAGAATGATAGATATTAAATTTTTAAGAGAAAATCCCGACGCAGTAAAAGAAAATATCAAAAAGAAGTTTCAGGATTACAAGCTTCCGCTTGTTGATCAGGTAATTGAGCTTGATGAGCAGAGCAGAGCCGTTAAAAAACAGGCTGATGAACTCCGTTCAAACAGAAACAAAATTTCAAAGCAGATTGGCTCTCTTATGGCTCAGGGCAAAAGAGAAGAGGCTATGGCTCTTAAAGAAGAAGTTACAAAGCAGGCACAACAGCTTGCTGAGCTTGAAAAGCAGGAATCAGACCTTTCTGCAAAGGTAACGGAAATCATGATGCAGATTCCAAACATTATTGATCCGTCTGTTCCGATTGGTAAGGATGACAGTCAGAATGTTGAAATTGAGAAGTTCGGCGATCCGTTTGTACCTGATTTTGAAATTCCTTATCACACAGAAATTATGGAAAAATTCAATGGTATCGACCTTGATTCTGCAAGAAAGGTTGCGGGTAACGGTTTCTATTATCTTATGGGCGATATTGCAAGACTTCACAGTGCAGTAATAGCATATGCCCGTGATTTTATGATTAACAGAGGTTTCACATACTGTGTACCGCCTTTTATGATCAGAAGTAATGTTGTAACAGGCGTTATGAGCTTTGCCGAGATGGATTCAATGATGTACAAGATTGAGGGCGAGGACCTTTATCTTATCGGCACAAGCGAACATTCAATGATTGGTAAGTTCATTGACACAATCAACAAGGAAGAAAATCTTCCTTACACTCTCACAAGCTATTCGCCTTGCTTCAGAAAAGAAAAGGGTGCTCACGGCATTGAGGAGAGAGGCGTTTACAGAATTCATCAGTTTGAAAAGCAGGAAATGATTGTTGTTTGTAAGCCTGAGGACAGCAAAATGTGGTTTGACAAGCTTTGGCAGAACACAGTAGACCTTTTCCGTTCAATGGATATTCCTGTTCGTACACTCGAATGTTGTTCGGGCGACCTTGCTGACCTCAAGGTTCGTTCACTTGATGTTGAAGCCTGGTCACCTCGTCAGAAAAAATATTTTGAGGTTGGTTCATGTTCAAATCTCGGTGATGCACAGGCTCGCCGCCTTAAAATCAGAGTTACAGGCGAGGACGGCAAGAAATACTTTGCACATACTCTTAACAACACGGTTGTTGCACCTCCGAGAATGCTCATTGCGTTCCTTGAGAACAACCTTAACGAAGATGGCACAATCAGGATTCCTGAGGCTCTTCGTCCTTACATGGGCGGTATGGAAGTTATCAAGTAATCAACATACTGTGTTCTCACAAAAATCAGCAAACTATAGCAAATATCTAAACAAAATTATAAAATTATATTGACATTGTACCATACTAATGGTATAATTTACCTTGCTAAAATCCCTTGAAAGAGGTTAACGGAGGTAATTATTATGAAACAGAGAAGTGTAGGTATTGCAATTCTTCTTACAATCATCACTTGCGGTATTTACGGAATTTACTGGCTCATTATGCTCAATGACGAAACAAACTATGTTTCAGGTCATCAGCAGGACGGTACATCAGGCGGAGTTGTATTCTTGCTCACACTTGTGACTTGCGGTATTTACGGTTATTACTGGTGCTACAAGCAGGGTGAAAAGCTCAATGAAGCAAAGATGCAGAGAGGTATTATGGTTGATTCAAGTGCTTCGGTACTTTATCTTATACTTTCAATCTTTGGTCTTAGCATTGTTTCTTATGCTCTTATGCAGAGTGAGCTTAACAAGATGCTTCCTCCACAGTAATCAATGAAAAAAAGATTATTAAAATTTTCAACGGCTGCGATTATTTTGGTCGCAGCCGGTGTTTTATATTATTTAATTGTTTCGTTTACCGGCTTTGCAATTCCGTGTGTATTCCGAAAGATAACGGGACTTTTATTGCCCAGGCTGCGGTGTTACGGGAATGTTGACTCATATTGTAAGACTTGATTTTAAGGGCGCTTTTGAGTGCAATCAGGTTTTGTTTGTAATCTCACCGTTCATTCTGTATCTGCTCGGAAAAATGCTTTACGGCTACATAAGGTACGGCAGGCTTACTCTGAAAAAAATTTGACACGGTTCTGACATTTGTGCTGATAGGAATACTGCTCGTTTTCGGAGTTGTCAGAAATCTTCCGCCTTTTGACATTTTAAGACCGTATGGATAAGATGTTAATAACTTTCTGAAAATTAGAAATCCCCGAACATTTTTGTGTTCGGGGATTGTTGTTATGATGTTAAGAAAATACGAAAAGTTTTCAACATTGAATCAACGGTGATTCATCACTTTAAATCACTGAAAGAAATTCTTGAGTATGTATCATTGTTGAGTGTAAGAGTGTCGCCGTCAACAGAGTATGTGTATTTATCTGTTGTTTTTTTGTCGGAGGTTGTGTATGTTGAAACAATTTTACCTTCGCTTGCCGTGTAGTTTGAATATGCAAACATATAGTCAAAAAGATTCTGATACATAATTCCGCTCTTGTCAAAGCAGAGATACTCACCGCTTTCTGATTTCCAACAGCCTACAAGCTTATCATCAATTGATGCGTCTTTGTCGGGGGTGGGAATAAAGTCGGGATCGTCTGTTTTCTTGAGCGTTGAAACCGCCTTTGTATCCGTATTTGTCAGCTCGGCAGTTTTTTTGTCATCTGAAAGCTTGTAGGTGTAAGTTCCGTTCAGTCCGAAAACAAGCTTTGTGGTAAATGTCGGATTGTTGTCATCATCGGTATCGTAGCTGTATTTGCCGAAATATCCCGAAGTTCCACTGATGAGTATAGACTTGCCCTCGCCGTTAAACATATAGTAAAAGCTTGCATACTGCGAACCCTCGCCCGAGGTTATCTGCCATGTGCCTACAAGGTCATCTTCGTCATTTTCTTTGCAGGTATGCAATGATTTCAAGTCAAACGATTCATTCGTCGTACCGGATTTTGCAGTGCCTTCAGTAGCCTGTACGGTTGTCTGAGCTTCAGTGGGTTTTGTGGTATCAGCTGTTGAAGAATTTGCCGAGTCGGAACACCCTGCAAATACTGCAATCGAAAGAGCGATTGTACCGACTAAAACGTCTTTTTTTGAAAATCTGTTTTGTTATGTTCATTTTATACCTCTGTTATCACATAATAAGCCTGTCACGGTAACCAAAATAAAGCAAATATTCAGTAAAACAGGTAATACAATACTATTTTATAATTTACGGAACATATTGTCAATACAGAAAAATGAATTACAAATTTTTTGTTTAAAAAAACTTTTTCTGTCTTGATAATCACAGGTCGATTTGTTATAATAATAGGTAACAATAAAAATCGAATTTTTGTAGTATGGAGGAATAATATGCTGAATACAAGTTATGACGAAAAATTTGGCAAGAAGGGCCTTACATTCGACGATGTTCTCCTTATTCCGGGCGAATCAGATGTTGAACCCAAGAATGTTGATGTGTCAACTCATCTTACCAAGACCATCAAGCTTAACACTCCGCTTATGACTGCCGCTATGGATACCGTTACAGAAACAGATATGGCAATTGCCATGGCTCGTGAGGGCGGCGTTGGTATTATTCATAAGAATATGTCAATTGAAAAGCAGGCAGATCAGGTTGACAGAGTAAAGAGAAGTGAAAACGGTGTTATCGTTAATCCGTTCTTCCTTTCTCCCGAGAACACAGTAAGAGATGCAGAATGAACTTATGGGTAAGTACAAAATTTCAGGTGTTCCGATTTGCCGTGACGGCAAGCTTGTCGGCATTATTACAAACCGTGATATGCGTTTTATGACAGGCTCCGATTTTGCACAGCCGATTTCTGCTGTTATGACGCACGAAAACCTTGTTACCGCCCCTGTCGGTACAACTCTTAAGCAGGCTCAGCAGATTCTCCGTGAGCACAGAATCGAAAAGCTCCCGATTGTCGGCAAGGACGGCAGTCTTAAAGGACTTATCACAATCAAAGATATTGAAAAGAGCGTTCAGTATCCCAACTCTGCCCGTGATGACAAGGGCAGACTCATCTGCGGTGCCGCTATCGGTGCTACAAAGGATGTTCTTGACAGAGTTGCCGCTCTTATTGAGTCACAGGTTGATGTTGTTGTTCTTGACTCAGCACACGGTCACAATTCAAATGTTGTTCAGTCTGTTGCAAAGGTTAAGAAAGCATATCCGAACCTTCCTCTTATCGCAGGTAACATTGCTACGGCAGAAGCAGCAAAGGCTCTTATTGATGCAGGCGCAGACGCTATTAAGGTTGGTATCGGTCCGGGTTCTATCTGTACAACAAGAATCGTTGCAGGTATCGGTGTTCCTCAGATTACAGCTATCTATGACGCCGCTTGTGAAGCGTCAAAGTACGGTATTCCTGTAATCGCAGACGGCGGTATCAAGTACAGCGGTGATATCGTTAAGGCACTTGCCGCAGGCGGCAGTGTTGTAATGGTCGGCTCACTTGTTGCAGGATGTGAGGAAAGCCCGGGAGATACAGAAATCTATCAGGGCAGACAGTTTAAGGTTTACAGAGCATGGGCAGTCTCGGAGCAATGGGCAAAGGCAGTGCAGACAGATACTTCCAGGCAAGTAACAACAAGTTTGTTCCCGAAGGTGTTGAAGGTCGTGTACCTTACAAGGGACCTCTTTCAGACACAATTTATCAGATGCTCGGCGGACTTCGTGCAGGTATGGGTTACACAGGCTGTGCAACAATCAAGGATCTTCATGAAAAGGCAAGATTTGTTCAGATTTCAGGTGCAGGTCTGCGTGAAAGCCATCCGCATGATATTCAGATTACAAAAGAAGCTCCTAACTACTCTTATCATTCATAATTGATAAATCATAAATATTTGCATAAAATAAAAGAAAAGGATGTGCCGACAGTTTATGTACAGACTCGGAATTGATCTGGGCGGAACAAACATTGTAGCCGGTGTTGTTGACGAAAATTACGAAATTATCGCAAAGGCAAGCTGTAAAACAAATGTGCCCCGTCCCGAAAGCGAAATCTGCGACAGTATGGCAGATGTTGCATTAAAGGCAATTGAAAAAGCAAAACTCACAATTGATGATATTGAGTCAATCGGTATCGGTGTACCGGGTGCGGTTAATCCGAAAACAGGCGTTATAGAGTATTCGGCTAATCTTTTCTTCCATAACTGGCAGGTTGTCAAGATGATGGAGGAAAGACTCAATACAAAGATTTGCGTTGAAAACGATGCAAACGCTGCTGCCCTCGGCGAGTATCTTGCAGGCAGTGCAAAGGGTGCAAAAAATGCGATTGCAATAACACTCGGCACAGGTATCGGCGGCGGTATCATTATTAACGGCAAGATTTACAGCGGTTCTAACTATGCAGGTGCTGAGCTTGGACATATGGTTATCGTTAAAGACGGTAAGGAATGTGCGTGCGGCAGAAAGGGCTGTTGGGAGGCGTATGCGTCTGCAACAGGTCTTATTAACCTCACAAAGCAGGAAATCCTCAAGGAGAACTTCGATTTCAGCTATATGCTCAAGTCATGTGACGGTGATATTAACAAGGTTACAGGCAAGACTGCGTTTGATGCTGTTCTTGCAGGTGATGCAAATGCCAAAACCGTAATTGACGAGTATATCGGTTATCTCGCTTGCGGCCTTGTGAATATTATTAATATTTTCCAGCCGGATATCCTTTGTATCGGCGGCGGTATTTCAAATCAGGGCGAGAATCTTCTTGCTCCGCTCCGTACGATTGTTGAAAAGGAAAGATATACAAAGCATAACGATAAGCAGACAGTCATCTGCAAGGCAAGCCTTGGCAATGATGCGGGCATTATCGGTGCGGTCTTTTCTTGAATAATTGACAAACTAGTTAAAATTTACTTCGTGATTTCGGGACGGAAAAATGTATTTTCTGACCCGAAAAGCGGTAATTTTAAAATAATTAAAACTTTTTAGAAAAATTTAAAAAAAGTGTTGACAAATCGTCCTTTTTGCCCTATAATAAATCTTGCTGATTTCGGTTAGAAATCCTCATGTATTACATGGCGGAATAGCTCAGCTGGCTAGAGCATTCGGTTCATACCCGAAGTGTCGTAGGTTCAAGTCCTATTTCCGCTACCATATTTGGCCCGGTGGTCAAGCGGTTAAGACACCGCCCTTTCACGGCGGTAACACGAGTTCGATTCTCGTCCGGGTCACCAAATATATTTGCCGGTGTGGTGGAATAGGCAGACACAAGGGACTTAAAATCCCTCGGTCATTGCGACCGTACCGGTTCAAGTCCGGTCACCGGCAACCAAAAAACAGCCACGAGGGCTGTTTTTTTCGTTTCGGTGATTTTTTAATTGTATAGTTGTTGCTGTTTAAGGACCATCCGTTTTGGATGGTCTTTCTTGATTATTTGTGAATATATCATTGACAAGATATGTTTATTAGTTTAAAATTAAGGCAGATAGTATAAATACTTTTTTGTTGCATACAGATATTTGTATGCTAAAGAAAAGGGTGTGGTGTGCTATTAATAATACGAAGGAGGAAACTAATATGGCTGTTCTTGCAGTACCAATGGATAAAACATTTGAAGTTGCTGTTGATAAGGTCGAAAATTTCGATAAAAAAGCAAAAGAGCATTCCGGAAAACATCTTCTTCAGGATAGGTTGAAAAAGCACAACAAAGGTGATGTTGAGTGGGATTTGAAGAAGTAAAAAAGTTTAAATATAAATTTAAGAGAATTTCCTCAATTAACATTGAATTAATTGAGGAATTTTCTTGTGGTTTAGAAGAACTTGACAAAAAGCTTATACAGATGAAAGAAAACGACGAGGGAACTACATTTGTTTTTCTGGATGAAACAAATGGTCAGATAATCGGATATTGTACCTATTGTGCATCAGGACTGAAAAAAGCTTATGAAAATGATTCAATAACTTATCCTGCAGCAGAAATAAAATATTTTGCAATAGATAAAACCTATCAGCATAAATCTTATGACGATGATTTTAAATTCAGCGATTTAATGTTGTGTGAGGTTTTGAAAAAATTGATTGAGATTTCCGAAGAAGCAATTTCTTTTGATTATATCTTATTGTATTCAGTACCCGAGGCTGTAAACTTTTACAAAAGAAATGGATTTTGTGAATTTACAGAGTTTATGAAAAAGGATTCTTACAACTATATTGACGGGTGTATTCCGATGTTTTTTACATTATAATTAAACACAACAAAGCCTTGCAAGTAAAAAAATTGCAAGGCTTTTATAATTTGGGTGGGAACATAAACTTATGTTGAAACAGTTTTTATTCTCGACTATAACCGACGGAACAGCGAGATAGCTTGCGTAGCAAACATAGTTTGCCAACGGCAAATATAACCTGCCAACGGCAGATATATATGAAAATGACCTACTGAAAAACAGCAGGTCATTTTCGGAGAGAGTATATTTTAAGAAGAAAGATTTATACGATTCTTCGGTGTTAATAAAATTGTATTTATGTATGTTTGGTGGAGAGAAAGGAAATTTGTATCAAAAAAATTTATGAATAGGATCTGCACAAATCCATGCTGTAAACCATATTGTCCTTTGAAACCATGGTTATGGGGGTTGTGGGGGAAAGCTCGTTAAACTTTACAAGAAAGCTGTTGTCTTTTCCGTCGTGCATACCCGTTACAATGCGTTCAACATTGTTGTCACCTACAAATTCGGCAGTAACCTTTGGTGCGTCATCCGAAAACATCACGGTCATATCTGCACCCGATTCCTTTGCAATAAGGTAAAGATACTCGATTTCATCACTTACTGACGAATAGTCTGACATCGGTTTTAAAACGCTCATAACTCTGAGTTCGCAATCAGAGCTGTCGGCAATTTCTTTGGCAATTCGGATAATTCTGTCACAGTTGTACTGACTTGTGACGCAGGCAAGAACTGCCGACTTCGTGTTTTTCAATTTTTTCACCTCCTTTTTTATTGTGACTATATCATAACAGCCGTTTTTGACGGAAAAATATTCATATTGTGAACTTATTGTGAATTTTTGCTTTTTTAATAAATGTGCGCAAAATTTAAAAAATTCAGTATTTATCGGCATTTTCAGAAAATTATTTTAAAAATAGTATGTGAGTATACTAGAGTATATGAGAGTAAACAAGCGTATTTGAGAGATTGTTCAAAGCTAAATTAAATTTTTTCAAAAAAGTGTTGACAATGGGCATAAATTGTAATATAATCAATCTCACAGTGAAAAAATACAGGAGGATATTGTTATGTCAACTTTTTTAGCTAAACCAAACGAAGTTGAGCGCAACTGGTATGTAATTGATGCAGCCGGCAAGTCACTCGGTCGTGTAGCAGCTCAGGCAGCTACTCTCCTCAGAGGTAAGAACAAGGCTACTTTTACTCCCAATGTTGACTGTGGTGATCATGTAATCATCATCAACTGCAAGGACGCTGTTCTTACAGGTAACAAGCTCACACAGAAGAAGTGGCAGCGCCACACAGGCTATATCGGCCATCTTAAGGAAACTCGTTACGATACACTTATGGCAACAAAGCCTACAAAGGCTATGGAGCTTGCTGTTAAGGGTATGCTTCCTAAAAATACACTCGGCAGAGCAGCTCTTTTAAGATTAAGACTCTTTGAGGGTGCAGAACACAATCATCAGGCTCAGAAGCCTGCAATGATTGAAGACTAATTGAAGGAGGCAAAAGATAATGTACGATAAGACACCTTATTTTTACGGTACAGGCAGAAGAAAAAGTTCTGTTGCTCGTGTAAGACTTTATCAGGGCACAGGCAAAATCACAATCAACGATCGTGACATTGACGATTACTTTGGTCTTGAAACACTCAAGCTCATCGTAAGACAGCCTCTCGCTCTTACAGAAACAGACGAGAAGTTCGACATCGTTTGCAGAGTATCAGGCGGCGGCGTAACAGGCCAGGCCGGTGCTATCCGTCACGGTATTTCAAGAGCTCTTCTTCAGTATGACACAGAGAATCTCCGTGGCAAACTCAAGAAGGCAGGACTTCTTAACTCGTGATCCGAGAATGAAAGAGCGTAAGAAATACGGTCTTAAAGCAGCTCGTAGAGCTCCTCAGTTCTCAAAGAGATAATCAAATTTATATTGCTTATCAGCTCCGAAGTTTCGACTTCGGAGTTTCTTTTTGTGCTGACTTCGGGTCCTCGGAGCAAAGCTCCTGCGGCGCAGCTAAAAACAGTCCGCAGGACTGTTTTCTTAACGCTGCTACAGTTCTCAAAGAGATAATCAAATTTACATTGCTTATCAGCCTCCGAAGTTTCGACTTCGGTAGTTTTTTTAACAAAAATTTCGTAGGGCGGATATTATGCGCCCGCCACAATAC
>ENA-OQIT01000209-OQIT01000209.1-human-gut-metagenome-genome-assembly--contig:-NODE-209-length-13537-cov-3.294333_pt1 | contig 13537 bp, 14 predicted proteins | sample MGYA00242587_ERZ504752 | MGnify/ENA primary metagenome ERZ504752 (study PRJEB26092, sample SAMD00036352) | human gut metagenome | host: Homo sapiens | study: EMG produced TPA metagenomics assembly of... | reverse complement strand
GCGTCACAGACAGAAGATTTTCCACCAGATTGATCAGCCACATGGAATCATCATAAATTCCTTTATAAAGCTGTTTTTGCTTCTCTTCACCAAGCGCTGACGCACTGTTCAGAAGAATCCCTGCATTTCCCGAAATACTCGTCAGAGGCGTCCGAAGATCATGAGAAATCGAACGCAGGAGATTTGCTCTTAACTGCTCATTCTTTGCCTGTGCAAGCGCTTCTTCCCGTTTTCTGTTATAGCCCTCTTTTTCCAATGCCAGTGCACATTCCCCTAAAATGGATAAAATCAGGTTCTGTTCATAGACATCCATCATCATCCCTTCCAGAGCAATTCCGATCACGCCATAGACCATGTCTTCGTTTCGGATTGCCAGATACAGGCAATGTGCATCCGGATACTGATCCATTCCTGTTCCTGCGCGTTTTCGATTCTCGAACGCCCACTGCGCAGCCTGCCGTTCCCGCTGCTGCAAGTATAACATCTTGGCTGCACCAGGTTCTGCCATACAAAACCTGGGCTCAGAAAGTATTCCATCCTCTGCCCGATAATATATCACATTTTTTCCCATCATGCGCATCAGATGCCTTGCAGTCTCTTCAATCATCTCATCCGCATTCTTCGCCTTCTGGAGCATCTGATTCGTCTCCAACAGGATGCGGGTACGTAAAGCCATCTGCTCAGCCCGATACCCCTGCTTACGGATTTGTATGGTCAAATTACTGACGATCACGGCTGCAATAAACACAGTCACAAATGTCACTGGATACCCGTAATCATACGAAAAAAACGTAAATCTTGGATCTGTAAACAAAAAATTAAACAACAACACACTGAGCAGCGAATAGCATACGCTCCATCCTCTGTTGACCGTAATGATTGCAATGATCAGAACCCCTAAAATGTATACAATAATGATATTTTCTTCTGAAAATCCAAGATACCGGAATAAATATCCAATTCCAGTTGCTATAAAAAGGATCCCTGTCATTACCAGCAGCCCTTTTAAAAATCTTTCCCAGATTTTCATCTGTTCCTGTTTCATATTTTCGCTCCCATATTTTTCACTTCCTGTCAAATTTAACACTTCATATCTAAAAACTGCATGAAAACTTTTTTGGTTCCATTAAAATCTTATAAAGATTCTTTCTCTGCTACACTAGTATATTTAAATATGAAGACAATATCAACACATTATGACAGATAAAAATAAAAAAACGGTCATGCCGAATATAACATGACCGCTGTATACTATATTATGACAGAAAAAAATATTGTGCTGTCCCTTTTCCTATTCTTCGATAACTCCGCCATTTGCTTCGATCAGACCATTGATATACGCACTTCCCAGCGCCCGGTCAAAAAGACCATATCCCGGCTTTCCGCTCTCTCCCCAGATCATGCGTCCATGATCCGGACGGAAATATCCTTCAAATCCCGTTTCAACTAGCGCCTTCACGATCGCATTCATATCCAGAGAACCTTTTTGCGTCAAGTGACCTGACTCTTCAAACGATGTGTCCGGAAGAATCTTCACATTCCTGATATGCATAAAGCCGATACGCCCCATTGCGGAATATTTACGCACCATTGCAGGGATATCATTGTCAGGGGAGCTTCCAAGCGAACCTGTGCAAAGACACAGACTGTTTGCCGGGCTGTCCACGATCGACAGATAACGATCAATATTTTTCTCACATGTAATCACCCTCGGCAATCCAAAAATCGGATACGGAGGATCATCCGGATGTAATGCCATCACGACATCGCATTCTTCTGCCACAGGGATCACCCGTTTCAGAAAATATTCAATATTCGCCCACAGCCCTTCTTCTCCAAGCTCTCCATATGCCCGGATCAATTCACGCACCTCATCCTGTGTGTAGCTGGCATCCCAGCCAGGCAGATGGATATCATCTTTCAGTGGATCCAGCCCTTTCAGCTGATCCCAGTACATCACAAGACTGGTAGATCCATCCTCAGCTTCTTTATCCAACTGGGTTCGCGTCCAGTCAAAAACCGGCATAAAATTATAAGTAATACATTTGATTCCGTACTTCGCACAGCGCTGGATCGACTCACAGTAATTTTCAATATGACGGTCGCGTTCCGGTCTTCCAAGTTTAATCTCTTCTGTGACAGGAATAGACTCTACCACATCAAATACCAGACCATTTGCCGCACATTCATCAACCAGATGTTTGATGCTCTCTTCCGGCCATACTTCTCCCGGCTTCACATCATACACAGCAGAAACAATCGAACGCATTCCCGGAATCTGACGGATTTTATCGAGTGTGACCGGATCACTGTCTCCATACCAACGAAATGAACTCTTCACTTGAACTACCTCCTATACTCTTACTTTCACCACAATTTTCTTTACGTGACAGGAACCATTTGCTGTCATTCGTCTCGGAGCATGTCCGTCTTCCGGCGGCACGATTGCAAAATCCCCGGCTTTTAAAATGACACTTCCAAAATCCGCAGGTTCCTGATAAAAAATCAGATCCTTCTCTGCATCATACTCCACGGACGGAATCAGATTTTCTACCGGCTCGTAACCGAAACATTCTTCTCCTTCCACTACATATTGTACATCGAAGTATTCTTTATGACTTTCAAACGGACAATCTGCAGCATCCATTGTAGAATAACTCTGCACATTCGCATACACTTCGTTCCCGTCAATCGGTACATTTCCAACCGGCAGAGCGGCAAGATCGGTATCTCTTAAAAACGTAAACGCTTTTTTAAATTTCTCACTGAGATAATCGTATTTCTCAGCCAGTAAAATATTTGTCGTCAGCATCTTTTTTCCTCCTGATTTTTATCGGACAATACTTCCCTGTTCCATTTCCAGATTTCATCATACAGACCATAAGAAGTATTTTTATCATAGGAATATACAAGCAGTACGTCCAGCATATACGGAGAAACACTCAGCCCTGAAAGTTGTCTGGCAAATGCCATTGCCGCAATTTCTGACAGGCATGAGATCACAGAACGGTTGGAGAATGGTTTTCTCCACAGCTCAATTTTCTCTGTTCTGGTAAAAATTTCTCCTGCATATTGTTCCTCCACTGCATGAAACAATTCGTGTGCCAGCAAAATTTCCAACAGGCGCTCCTTTTTAAGAAGCGGGCAGCCGCACTGTTTTTCAAGCGCAGCCGCCTTATCTACGCAGTCTGTAAAGATTGTGATCTCATCTGGCTGTACATACTGTGCAAACAAAACCACCCCTCCTCCGGTCGGAACTTTCGGCATCTTTACTTTCATGCCCATTTTCCCGGCCAGAATCTTCGGATCTTCAGTCCCATATTTTTCACTGATGCGCTTCGCCCATTCCCGTCCGCAGGCATTTGCTTTCACAGTGTACGCATCTTTTTCCTGTGACGTAAACTTTCGCTCCAGGGGTTCTCTTGCAAATGCATAGCGTCCCCACGCTTCTTCTGTCACACCCTCCAGTGTCTGCACCATATCTTTCAATGGAATTTCCGGAAACTTTTCTGGTTCTTCCTGTACATTTCTGCCTGCCAGCGCATCCAAAAACCGGTTTCTTTTACCACTCTTGTCCATATTGCTGCATATTCCCTTCTATTATTACAGACTGTTTTTCGCTCCCACAATGATCACATCATCAGATGGATTGATCATCTGCATCTCAACTTCCATCAGCATCATAATCTTATCCAGATCAACAGATCCTGAAAAATCCATCACCCGGGCTCCGGCGCAAATATAGTAATCCGGGCGCAGGATGGCATCCTGCTGATAAATCGCCAGTTCTTCCCACATCTGAGAGACCACATTCCGGTAGCTTCCCGCTTTACAAAGAAGAGCTTTTCCATCATTTCTCTGCACTTTGATAAATCCTTTTTTATCCAGAATACGAACCGGATGTTTTCCTTTTCTGTCTGTACCAAATACATAGAAATTCTTTGTTGCACATTCTTCCTTGATTGCAGAAGGTTCTTCTTTTAAATCCTCTGCTGCCAGCTGACGTGCTTCTTCTGCTGTACATTCCTTCAAAAGATCGGTTGTCTTTACTTCTGTGGAGCCCAGCGCGATCGCTGTCAGCTTTGAAGTCTGAGGATCGATCTCGATATGAACATCCACACTGTCCGCTGCGGCACCACTTTCCACTGCTTTGTCAATTGCTTCTGCTTTGATCGAGCGGATATCTTCCGGTGTCGGGTTTGGAACCACTCGTTCCACTACATCACGTACCATTGCAAGTGCAACACCGATGGAAGAAATGACCTCTGCATTATCCGGAATGGAATAGCGAAGTCCCATTTTATCCGAACAGAATCCAATCAGGGAAGCGGCTCCTCCGCCGACTCCTACCAGACTGATCTGATCTTTCTCCAGGCGATATTTTTCTGCCAGTTCCATGATGATCGGTTCAATTTTCTCATAGGCTCTTGTCAGAATCTGTTCTGCAACCTCTTCCACTGTTTTTCCCATGTAATCTGCCAGAGGCTGCATTGCCTTGCGCGCCGCATTGGCATTTCCATAGGCAAAATATTCTGGTTTAATCAGTCCCAGCACATTCGCTGCACAGGTATTTGTGATCGTGATCCGCTTTCCGCTTTTCAGTTCGATCGCTACATAGTCCGCAGGATCTCCCTCTTTCGGGCTGAAGAATACGACTTTCGGATCCACGATTTCTTCTTCCGGAGTAAATACCGCATAGTCCATACCTGCAATATGTGCGGAACGTGGTCCCACATCTTTGACACCGCTCTTATCTGCCCGCACCATACTTCCTCCGGCAACACCGAGGACACGCACATCCAGACTGCTGATATATGTACGATGTCCGCCTACATTCGAATAATCAATGGCAGGACGTCCGTCTTTGATTACACCGATATTCGTCGTTGTTCCTCCAACTTCAAAATATACACCATTTGAGGCACGCAGATACATCAGACTTCCCATCACAGAAGCTGCAGGACCGGACAACATCGTAAGGACCGGACGTTTTTTCATTTCACTGATCTCCATAACACCGCCGTCACCTCTCATGATCATCAGAGGAACTTCTACCCCGGCGCTTTTTACACTCTGTTCTGTAGAATTTGCTGTATTGAGCATTTTCGGCAAAATGGACGCATTGATTGCAGCTGTACGTGTACGTCTGGTCAGTCCATAAAGCTTGGTGATCTCACTGGCTGCTGTCGCTTCCAGACCCATATCTTTTGCAATCTTGCAGATGCCGGTCTCATTTTCCATGTCATCCACACCGTAAGATTCACTGGCCACGATAACCTGTGCACCATCACCCACCAGAGATTTAATCGTATCTGTCACAAGCTGGTCAGACAGATTTTCATCACAGATGAAGCGGTTCTTAAGCCGGATAAAACGCCCGGATCCAAGGTTGATATCCTTCATATTCGTCTGCGCTTTTGCGATCCAGCCGCCCACACCTTTCGGACCGACACCGATCACTCCTACATTTGCCACATCTCCTTCGATCAGAGCGTTGGTCGCCTGTGTCGTAGAATGTGCAACAAAGATCACATCTTTCGGATCGATTCCATTTTCTCTCAGGCAATTCTGAAATGCCTGTACAACTCCGGTCGCAACCCCTGCCTTGTCATCATGTGTTGTTTTCACAGAAGACTTTCCGATAATTTCATGGGTCGCATTGTCGATGGCAACGGCTTTTGTATGTGTTCCGCCGACATCGATACCCATACGTACTTTTCTATCACTCATTTGAAACTCCTCCTTAACCAAACATAATGTAAGTGATGGCCTGCATGATGATACAAACAATCCATGCAACCGGCAATGTCTTTTTCAGATGTTCTCTTGTTGATACTTTTGCGTAGCTGACTCCCCATGCGATCCAGCTCTGTGTCATACAGATGGAAACATTCATTGTAATAGAAGGAATGACCATCAGCGCAAACAGATATGGAGTTGAGAATCCGATTCCTTTCAGGATTCCCAGTGTTGCTGCTCCACAACCGAAAAGTGTCAGCGGTCCACGGAACAATCCAAGTGGTGCTAAAAGTGCAAACGCAATACTGATCACCAGTGTATTGTGCGGAATTACATTTCCAAGCAACGCATTAAAATAAGGAACACAAAGTTCTGCTGCTTTATTGAACATCGGAATCATAAGCAGAAATCCAACCAACGGTGCTGTATCAACTACACCATCATAAAAATCTTTATTCAGCACACGGCAGGCACCCCGGAAAGATTTCAGTTTTCCACAAACTGCCAGTGCATAAAAACTTCCAATGATAAATCCGAGAATGATCGGAACATTCAATACAACCAGCAGTAAAACCGGAAGGATCGGTGCGATCAGCGCAACTGTCGGAACATATCCCGGACGTGCTTTTCTTGCGGCGGATGCACTCCATGCATGAACAGTTTTCTTCTTTCTCAGAGAAAACATGCACATCACGATCACCATGATCAGCTGTACAGCAAGTCCGATCCCTGCCCAGCGAAGACGTGCCGGATCATCATAGGTGATCAGCTGTTTTCCGTCTTCTCCCAGGAAGAATGCCAGAAACTGTCCGGTAAGTACCGGGTTCAAGTACATTCCGGCTCCTACACTTAACATAAAAGAACCGATAGAAAGTGTCTTCGGAATACCAAGACTCATCAAGATCGGAAGAATGATCACTCCAATCGCAACAACTGCCCCTGCACCAAATAATGTAGAGAAAATTGCCGTTGTTACTGTAGAAAGCAGGACGCAGATAATGACTGGTTTATCTCCTCCAAGCTCAACAGCCTTTCGAATCAATGCATCTGCAATTCCTGTCTGAAGCAGTACACGACCAAACCATGCACCAAACACAACATTGACAAGAACACTTCCCCATCCTTCCGGACCGGACTGGAACACTTTCGTGATCGCATCTACAAAACTAATGTCCGTAATTCCCGGATATGCAGCGATAAATTCCGGATTTGTTGCAAAAGTATTTCCAATCAGTGGAAGCACTGTCCAGATAATACCCATGATCAGCATACCCATCATCAGGTTGCCGCCGCGAACTGCGTAAACGGCAAGACCTACAAATGAGACGAGCAGCAGGATTCCTATTACATATTCCATGATATTTCCTCCCTAGTTCTCTCTCTTTTCTTACATTTTCAGGATGGATTCCCAAACTTCTTCAATTACCGGGATTCCCTGTTCTTTGTTCTCTTTGATATTTTTCAGCTCCAGTTCTCCCGGATAATAAACCTCTCCGCCTTCTTTGATCGGTTCCGAAGATTTGACATCTGCAAGAATCTCTTCTACTATCGCATCTGTCTCTTCTACTGTATTGAATTTTGTCGGATCAACAGCGATCATGATCTGAGTCAGTCCGATCTCATCTCCAAATGTTCCGATCTTCTGTACAGAATTTCCATTTGTCAGAACGGTTGCGATCAGATCAAGCACGATAGACAGTCCGCTTCCTTTCCAGTATCCCATTGGAAGGACTCTCCATGTTTTTTCGATTTCCGTAGGATCTGTTGTCAGCTCTCCTTTTGTATCATATCCACCCGGCACCGGAAGCTGTACACCTCTGAGACGGCAATCTTCAATCTTTCCATAAGAAAACTGAGAAACTGCACAGTCAATCATCGCATGTTCACCATTGGAACGAGGCACTGCCATGATCAGCGGGTTGTTTCCTATTTTACGGTTCAAGCCGCCCCATGCCGGCATGTTCGGCATTGTGTTGGACCAGCAGATACCGATACATCCATGATCTGCTGCGAGCCATCCATATGTACCGCCTCTCATCCAGTGGTTATTGTTTCCTAATGCAACGCATCCGACTCCGTACTCTTTTGCCAGTTCACAGGCACGATCCATTGCTTTCTTTGCATTCAAAGGCCCGAATCCACGATGCCCGTCCCATCTCTCGATGGCTCCCATCTGCATTTCACAGGTTGCTTTCGCATTCGGATCGATCTCCCCTTTTTCCAGATAGCTGACAACACGCGGAAAACGGTTCAAGCCATGTGAGAACACACCTGCAAGGCTATTCTGTGCAAAAATAACTGCTGCATTTTCTGCATCCTCATGATTGAATCCCCTTTTCTCCAAAACTCTTGTAAACTCCTGTACCATAACATCATATTGAACTCTCATGATAATCTCCTTTCAGTTTGTGAAAATATTTTGAAAACTCATAAAAGCGCTTTCTCTAGCTTTCATTATAGTTATCTGTCTGTTTTTGTCAATATAAGATATCAACTACACACTACTTTCAGCATATAGTATAATTTTTAATCTGATTTTCGTGCAAATCGCTGATATTTTTTTAATATTATGCAAGCGTTTTCTTATATTTCAAAAAAATAAGAGAAAGACTTTCAGATATTTTTCCAAAAATCTTTCTCTTATGCTTCCGCCAGCCTAAGTTGTCTGTCCTTCCACTAACTCCGGCTGAATTGTGCAGGATGAATATACCTCTGTCTTTTCAATCAGACTAGTCAACAGCTGAACACTCATCATTGCCACTAATTCCGGCTTATTATCAATTGTTGTCAATTGCGGTTCACAAATTTTTGCATATTCCGAATTATTATAACCGGTTACTGCTACTTCCTCCGGCACCTTGATTCCATAATGTAAAAGCGCTTTCACAACTCCTGCTGCCGTAATATCCTCTCCGCAAACAATTCCCGTAAATTTTTGCTTTCTCCGGATCAGCTGTTCGACCGCTTTTATACCACCTTCAATACTTGATGCGGTCTCCAGCACCTGCTGTCTTGCATTTTTGAGACCACATTTCTCCATCTCCGCAATAAATCCCTCACATTTAAGCTGTGCACTGACTGTATCCATATCTCTCAGATAATAAATCTCGCGGTGTCCCTTTTGAATCAGATGTTCCACAGCAAGCGATACTCCATACCTGTCATCGACCAGAACCGAATATGAATTTGGCAGTTCCAGCTTTCCATTGGCAAGCACAACCGGTATATTCTGCAGCAACCCGCTGATTTCCGCATTTTTACAAAGCGTATTAAACACAGAACCTACCAGTACGATTCCATCCGTCTTTTTCTCCCGTGCTGTCCGCAGATACTTGATCGTCTCTTCCAGCTCCCCGCCCGTGTTGCACAGAGAAACCTCGTATCCACGACGGCTGAACTCTCTCTCTATGGTATAGGCCGTTCTGGCATAATGCGGAACACGGATATCCACTGTTAAAACAGAGACGGTCTTCATCGATTTGCTCACCATTCCGCGTGCGATCGCACTTGGCGTATAATTATTTTTTTCCAGAATTTCTTCTACTTTTTTTCGGGTTTCCGGATTTACATTTCCCTTATGATTCATAACCCGCGAAACGGTTGAAATCGAAACCCCTGCTTCTTTTGCAATATCATATATATTCATAACTTCCCTCTTTCCAACATTCCATACCTTCATGAAAGGGCTTTTACAAAAGCATACGTGATAAAGCCAAGATTTGTCAAGAAAATTTCCAACAAAAATTCGGAGTTTACATCAAGATTTTTAATACTTTTTTCTACATACTATTGACTTTTCTTCCAACTGTTCATATACTGTTTATACAAACATATACAGTTGATAAACAGTCAACTGATACAAGGAGGGATACTATGGAATACCTGTTGGAAGTACAACATCTCAACAAAAATCTTAACACCTTTGCTCTGCATGATATCAGCTTTACACTAAAACCTGGATTTATCACAGGTCTGATCGGACAAAATGGCTGCGGAAAGACCTCTCTGATCAAAACTATTCTGAATTTGTATGAAAAAGATTCCGGAGCAGTCTTTGTAACTGGTCATTCCATGGAAAACGAAGAAATTGCTGCAAAAGATCAGCTTGGCGTTGTTCTGGATGAATGTCTCTTTGATGCAGACACCCGGGTTGAGACGAACGCCCGCTGCTTCGGTGCTCTCTATAGTCGATATGATCACCGCTTATTTCTGGAATTCTGCAGACGTTTTGATGTGGACCCAAAGAAAAAAATCGGCAAACTCTCCAAAGGACAAAAAGCACGTTTTCAGCTTGCCTTTGCATTTTCCCATGACGCAAAAGTGTTTCTTATGGATGAACCTGCGGCCGGACTGGATCCTCTGTTTCGCAAAGAACTGATGGGATATATGCAGGAAATCGTGGAGGACGGCACGAGAAGCATTCTTTTTTCCACCCATATCACCGAAGATCTGGATCAGATCGGAGATTACATTCTTCTGATGGATTACGGACGTCTGATACTGGATTTAACGCGGGAAGAACTTGCAGATCGCTATCTCCTTTTACATGGTACAAAAGAACAACTGGAGCAGTTAGATTCTCAAATGGTCGTTTGTCAAAATTTCAGTGAATATCGGAATTCCACACTGATCGACTCTGCCAAAGCAGAATCACTCCATCTTGGCGCTCTGACCGTCACCAGGCCTTCTCTGGAAGATCTGATGTACTGTTTTCACAAAGGAGGTGTAATCCAATGACAAAATTGATTATCCAACACCTGTGGTCTGATTTTAAAAAACACTGGCTCGGGATTCTTGTGACATTGGTATTGTGTTATATTGCTACCATTTTTGTTGTTTACCTTTTGGATTCTGGTTTTTTCATGGTGGATTCAGAAGCTTACTTACTTTCAGAGGCTGAACTGAGGAAAAATGATACTGAACGGATCGGAGACCTATACACTTTTATACTTTATTGGCACTGCCGGCATTTTGTTGTCTGTCATCCTGATTTCCAGAAAATTTCCCGTCCGGCTGTTGAAACCAATCTATTTTTGTCCGGCAGATATGAGATTAAAAAGAAAATCTTTGCGCTCTTATTTTTGGAGCAAGGTTTCTTTTTGTCTGATTTTATTTGTATTACTCTGTCTGAGCTTTACCGGAAATCTGCTGATATTTTTCCAGACTCCCGAGCTTACATTGCTACTTTTTTTGTCCTGCTTTATCCTGATTGATTTTTCCATGAAAGCAGATCCCGGCAACCGGATTCCAAATCGTAAGCTTGATGAAGCACTGGAAGGAAAAGGAATGAGCATCGTCAATGTCTACTGGTTCTGTCTGCTTGCTTTGGAATATGTTGCTTTATTTTGCCAGAGCTATCTGCAGACCTCATGGAATAGCTGGATCATTGCACTTTGGATCATTGCTATGATCGGAAATGTTTTTGCAGCAGTTTACTGCATCCGTACTTTTTTAAACAATATGATTTCTTATGAAAACTTATATTTCCCAAAACAGGAGGTAACTGTATGTTGACGCTGATCTTACAAAGTCTGTGGTCTGATTTTAAAAAACACTGGCTGAACTTCTCCATTTTATTTGCATTGTGGACCATTTGCTATTTCACATTTGGATTTTCTACTCCTTCTGCCTCCATAGGCTTAGGACTTGCTTTTGTACTTCTTCTTTCAGTAAAATTGCCGATACGCTCTTTGAAAGCACTCTCTTTTTGTCCTGCTGACACAAAGATAAAGCGTCGGTTGCTTTTGATGTACCTGTTGGTTAAAATTTTGATCTGTCTGCTGATATTCTCATTGTTTCAAATTCTGGGCGGAGGTTTCCATTATTGGATAATAACTGTCACACCTCGTGAAACAATAACCTACTTGCTGCTCCTTCTCCTCCTGATCATCGCAGCTTGCTTAAATCATGCCATGCCTTCTCCAATTCAGTTAACCGAAGAGGGGCATCAGCAGAAAATTTTCAATAGGATTCTCAATTTTGACTTTCTGAATTTTATCTGGATCCTGCTGCTTGTGGCCGAATTTGCACTTTTTAAATATGCTTCCCCCAAAAATATTCTCTGGTTTCTGATCATGAGCATAAATATACTTGTAACCGCTTACTGCATTCACAGTTTTCTAAACAGCATCCTTTCTTATGAAACTTGCTTCGAACTGCAGGACTTGACAGAAAGGAGGCCTGGTACACATTGAACATTCTTTTAAAACCGGATTCCTCACTGCCGATTTACGAACAGCTTGTACAGGCATTTAAGGAATCCATGTTAAACGGGGAGCTTTCTCCAGGTGATATGCTTCCTTCCATCCGAAGTCTGGCAAAAGATCTGGAAATCAGCGTGATCACCACAAAGCGCGCTTACGAAGAACTGGAATCCGAAAACCTCATCTACTCTCATCCGGGAAAAGGATTTTTTGTAAAGCAGGTAGATTTTCGTACTCTGCAGGAAGAACAGCTTGTTCAACTGGAACATGCGCTCTCTTCCTGTATCGAAGATGCAAAAAAACTGTCTCTTTCTTTAGATGAGGTACAGGACTTGATACAACTTTTATGGAAAGGCAGGGATTAGGATATGTCTGAACTAATTTGTAATGAACTCGCAAAATCTTACAGTCACTTTCAGTTATATCCGACTTCTTTTCAACTGGAAAGCGGATATCTGACAGTACTTGCCGGGAAAAACGGCTCCGGAAAATCCAACTCCTTTTACGCTGCCTTGCCGGGATTGATCCGGCCTGCACCGGTGATGTGACGCTGGATGGAATTTCTTTAAAAAAAGAGCCTGACAGCTACAAAGATCAAATTGGTTATGTATCAGAGGAACTCACTTATTTTATGGAAAAATCCGCTCTGGAAAACGGAGAGCTTCTGGGCCCTTATTTTTCCAACTGGTCCATGGAACGCTATTATACGCTGATGGACCGGATGAATTTTTCTCCCTCCAAACAGCTCTGGCAGCTCTCCAAAGGCGAATACATGAAAATGCAGACCTGTTTTGCACTGGCACATCATCCACGTTTTCTGATCTTGGATGAACCGTTGGAAGGCTTTGATCCTGTCTTTCGCAAAAACTTTCTATCGATTATGCAGGATATTTTAAATGAAGATGTAGGAATTTTTATTTCCTCCCACATTACAGAAACATTGAAAAAACTTGCCGATTACCTGCTGTTTGCCGATAATGGAATTATTACGTTCCACTGTCCGGAACAAATGGATGCCTTTCTTGCCGACAAATTAAAACGCTCTCATACACATATACGAGACCTGCTGTCCCGTAATTCTTAGGAGGTGACTTATATGAACCACAATGTTTACCACATAGAGAAGCAAACCTTTCATTTTGGAGGATACTGGCTGTTAACAGGAACCTTGTTTTTCCTTTATCTTCCGACCTCCCAGTTTGAGATGCAGAACGCCTATCATGCTCTTTCAAAAGGATTGATCCCGGATCCTGCCACCTTTCTCCCTGTCTGGTTTATTTTCGGTATTTTCGGACTCTGCTGCTATCTCTGTTATGAGCTTTTTCTCATCGCAGAAAACGGAGTGATTTCATCCCGTGTTACCAGATATCTGACACTTCCGCTCAGGCGACAGGATTATTATAAGATCAAAGCACGGATCTTTTTTGAAAAATTCGGAGTGCTGCTTCTGACACTGGTCGCAATGTTTCATATTTCCTTTCTTGGATACAGGCTGCCTCTTTCCCTGTGGAAGCGCTCACTTCCGGAACTGATTCTCACCTGCTGCTTTTTGTTTTTGTCAGCGATTCTGATTTTTGCCGGATATCTGTTCCACG
>ENA-OQIT01000207-OQIT01000207.1-human-gut-metagenome-genome-assembly--contig:-NODE-207-length-13603-cov-4.917706_pt1 | contig 13603 bp, 13 predicted proteins | sample MGYA00242587_ERZ504752 | MGnify/ENA primary metagenome ERZ504752 (study PRJEB26092, sample SAMD00036352) | human gut metagenome | host: Homo sapiens | study: EMG produced TPA metagenomics assembly of... | reverse complement strand
ACTATTAGTTGGTGATACTTCTATTCTTTTTTATATTAGCATTGAATAAATAGTGTGTTAAGCTCTGAAACATTGCTGAATCTATATAAAATAAATAAAAAAAGAAATGTTAAAAGTGTTGAAAAGTAGTTTTTGTTTGTTGAATTTCACTATTTTTCCCTCCATATATTTACTAAAGATATACAATATGTTAAAATATAGACAAAAGTTACTAATAATATAACACAATAACAGGAGAATATAAATGAAAGAATCTAAATTTAATGTATTTTATGAAGCGAAATCTAATTCTCAAAAAATTTTGGCATATAATTCTAGGTCAAATGCTTTGGCAACTATAAATCTAGATGATTTTTATAAATTTAAGTCGTGCGCTTCATCTGGTAATTATGACAATTTGGATAAAACATTTAAGAAAGACTTAGAAGCTGGATATTTTATCATTGAAGATTCTGTAGATGAATTGGATATATTACGATATGAGCAGCAATCTGCCCGGCATAATAGCCAACATTTAGCATTAACAATTGCGCCTACTTTAGGCTGTAATTTTGATTGTATATATTGTTATGAGAAAGAACATGGGGATTTTCATGTAATGAGTCATGAAATTCAAGAAGCTATATTGGATTTTATATCTCAGAATGCTTCAACAATAAATCAATTATCAATAACATGGTATGGTGGTGAACCACTTTTGTCATTTGATTTGATAAAAGATTTTTCTAAAAAAGTAATAAATCTATGTCAAGAGTACAATATTGCATATTCTGCGGTTATTGTTACTAATGGGTATTTATTGACTGAAAAAATTTCCAAAGAATTTAAAGAACTTAATATTGTAGGTGTACAAATCACGTTAGATGGTCCTGAAGATATTCATGATACAAGAAGACCTTTACAAGGTGGACAAGGAACTTTTACAAAAATCATAGAGAATTTGAAAAAATGTATAGAATATTTGCCAAATACATCCTTAAGAATTAATGTTGATCAAGCTAATAAAGATAGAATTTATGAAGTTATGGATATTTTAAAGGATAATGGATTAACAAAAGTATTTCCTTATTTAGGTTATGTAGAACCTACAAATGAGCAATATGAAAAAGAACAATGTCTAACTGTAAATGATTTTGCAAAATTAGAATACAATTTTGAAAATAGTATAGGTGATGAATATTCAAACAATAAATATCCTAGGTTAGTTTCAAATAATTGTTGTGCAGACAGTAGAAATGCATTTGTCATAGATCCTTATGGTAACTTATATAAATGTTGGTCTGATATAGGACTAGAAGAGTATTGTTTGGGTAATGTTTTAAGTGGAATTGATAATAAATCCAGAATATATGAGTATGCACTTTATGATCCTACGATGGATCAGCAGTGTAAAGAGTGTAATATTTTGCCTATATGTATGGGGGGATGTCCAAGGAGAAGAATTGATAATATTGATAATAGATGCTCTGTTTACAAATATGCTTTAGAATCCTACTTACAGACCATATTTAATAATTCAATACAATAATTAAATCGAAAGAGTTAATTATAAAAAAATTTTAAGGAAAGGAGAACAGATATGGAATATTTAGTAAATCCGACCACCCCACAAGATAAGAGAGACTGCTGCTTTTTGGGAAATAAAATTGAGTGCATAGCTAATGCTTGTGCACAATGTCGAGATCTTTGTGGAATAAAATGTACAGAATTGTGTGGTGGACAGTTTTTGTGCACCTGCCAGAATGGATCCTATGTCTGGCAAATAGAAATTAAAAAAGATAGGGATATTTCCCTATCTTTTTAATAGTAAGGGAAAATATATGATAAAATATATAAAAACATATTTTTTAAAATATAAAAAGCATATTATAAGTTTATCAATTTTAATAACTATATCAGGCATAATCTCATTGTTTATGCCTACATTTGTTGGAAAATTTATTGATTTGTTAGTTTATCAAAATGATATGTATTTGGTAAAAGTAAATATATGTATATTTGTCATATTATCGTTGGTAAATATAATAAATTCGTATTTAACAAGTATAACTATTGCAAAAGTTCAGACAAAATTAAGTTTTAGTATTAATTTTGACATAATTGAACATTTGAAAAGAATTTCCTATTTGAAGGTTATTTCATATGATCCAGTGTATCTTAATCGGAGAATCAATACAGATTCTAATATACTAATTACTTTTTTTTTTAAACAATTATCTGAATATATTTTTTAACTTTGCTTCCTTAATGATTTCGATTTGTATTTTATACAATATAGATAAAATAATAACAGGGATATTACTATTTTTTATTCCTATATACATTTTATCGTATATTTTATTAAAAAATCAGTTTTATAAATTAAATTTAAAATGTAAAAACTCACAAGATTTATTTTTTTCAAAATTGACAGAACAGATTACAAATATTAAGGCTATAAAAATAGACGCATCTTTTGAATTTTATAAAAAAAATGCAAAAGATTCTTTTGATAAGATGTTTAAGGATTTGATATCATTTTCAAAAATATCTTATTTTACATCTGGATTAGACCGCTTACTTTCAACTATTGCAAGTGCATCTATTTTTTTGGTAGGTGGGATAAAAGTTATTAAAGGTGATTGCTCTATAGGGGAATTTACAATAATAATTACGTATTTCAATATAATTATAGGAGCGATTTCTTACTATTTGAATATAGGAAAATCCTTCCAAGACTGTAAAAGTTCTTTTGTAAGAATACAAGAACTTTTAAATATTCCAGAGGAAAAAAATGGGCATAAGCTTATAGATAGTGTTGAAAAAATTGATTTGCAGAGAATATCTTTTCAATATGATGGACATTTTATATTCACTGATTTTGTGTATACTTTTAAAAAGGGATATATTTATTGCATTAAAGGGCATAATGGTACGGGAAAAAGCACCCTATTAAATATTATAATTGGATTGATAAAAGAACTTGACTCAGGAAATGTGTATTACAATGATATAGAAATTTCTCAATTAGAGATATATAAAGTTAGACGGAAGTTATTTTCAATAGTTCCTCAAGACTATATGTTAAATGATGTCGAATTGGAAGTAGTTTTTAAAATATATTAATAAGCAACAAGTTCACTTTAATAATACAGCCAATTCAGTTGGTGATAAGAATAATATAAATAAATTACTTGAAAAAATTAGGATGATTCCTGCTAAAGATGGAAAGAATATTTATTCTGGTGGAGAGAACCAAAAATTGTGTATTGTTAAAGCTTTATTGAAAAATTCTGATGTTTTAATAATGGATGAACCTACATCATCGTTAGATATAGCTAGTACAAATATATTAAAGGAAATTCTATTCAATCAAAAGAAAGAAAAAATAATTATATTAATATCTCATGACAAATATTTAGAGGAAATTTGTGATCAAATTATAGATTTAGATAGTATGAAAGTAAACGCAGAATAGGCAGTATTTGTTCAAAATTATGATATGTAGATAATATCAAATCACTTCATATTAAGCGCTTAATTTTCAGCTGTTGGTGAAAATTAAGCGCTTCGCAATTCCTGTTAATCATCCGTTGCGTTTCTACAGATTTCAAGAAAATCTGGCTTAGCTCGTTCTTTTAATTTAGCTGTAAAGTTTTCATTTAGGAATTCGACATATGAAAAGGGTAAGCGCTTAATTTTTAGGTATGATAGAAAAATCCCCGACTACTTTTCAGTAGCCGGAGCACCTTGACAATTCACATATGATTGATTTGATTCGTTTGCACGACGTTCGATCTCAGCTTTGACAGTTTCATTCCATGGCGCCAGAAGTTCTAATTCATCATCACTCATCCTGTCATCAGGCAGTTTTTCCAGCAGATAAGTAAGATAGTGATAGACGTTTACTCCATTGGCTTTTGCCATTTCTACCATTGTGCACACGATAGCGCTGGCCTGGGCTCCGTTTGGTGTATCGCAGAACAGCCAGTTTTTACGGCCTACTGTAAACGGGCGGATCGCATTTTCGCTGAGATTATTAGAAAAACTGCAGCGGCCGTCTTCCAGATAAGTGGACAGATAGGAGCGGCGATTCTGAATGTAGGTGACAGCTTTATCCATTCTGCTTCCACGGATAGGGCTTTGCTGATCAAGCCACGACAAAAAGCCTTCTACTACCGGCTTTTCTTTTTCAAGACGAGCCTTTTTGATAGCATCGAAGGAAGAATACTTTGATCTGATCACATCTTCCAGGTGGAAGAGCTGGTTAATGTACAGCATTCCCTGTACGGATGGCTGGGTATAATCCAGAGCCTTTCCCTTGGGAATGGCATCTGTCAGATATCTTCTGATGTGTGCCCAGCAGGCTGTGCGTTTGGCATCTGGAACTTTATTGTATCCACTATAGCCATCACACATCAGATAACCCTTGAAGCCGTGAAGAAAATCTACGGCATTATCCCCGGCCCGGGTCTCCGAGTATTTATAGAGGATAATAGGTGGTCCTCCGTCTTCACCGCTGCGGAACAGCCACATATATGACTTGGTCTGTGCACGGCGTTCCGGTTCATGCAGAACTTGAAGTGGCGTTTCATCTGCCATCGCGAATCCCCGTTCCAGAAGTTTCCTGTGGAAGTATTCATACATAGGAAGAAAAAATGCTTCAGAATTTCGGATCACCCAGTTTGCCATAGTAGCTCTGGTGATCTCCACGCCATACTGTTTCCAGTCTTTTTCCTGACGGTAGTATGGAAGACCATTACAAAACTTCTGGTACATTACCCAGGCAACCGTTCCGGCAGAAGCCATTCCATAAAGCATATGAGATCTGCCATCTTTTCCTTTTTTGATAACCGGAATATCCTGAAGCCTGCACTGCGGGCACTCATAGCTCTTACTGTAGTATTCATATACTTTCAGTTTTGCCGGTACAAAAAACAGTTCCCGGCGGACAAACTCTTCCCCGATTTCTTTCAGCGGGGTACCACAGACAGGGCAGAGTTTCTCTTCCTCAGAAAGTTCCAGATACTTTTTTTCAACAGGAACTCCCTTAAAACGCTCCGCATCTGTAGCTCTTGCTTTTCGCTTTTTTGCTGTTTTTTCCGGAAGAATTGCTTCAAGATCCTCTGCTTCTGCTGCTTTCGGATCCTGTTCCAGTTCCGCCTCATTGAAAAAGTTTAACTGGCCTGGAATATCGAGGGACCTTTTTTCACTGGAGGTGCCAAACAGTTTTTTACGGAGAAGGTCTATCTCTGCTTTCAGATTATCCCGCTCCTGGGTGAGAGCCTCTTCCCGTTTATTGGCAGCATCGACAGTTGCCTGAAGTGTTTTTTATCATCTTTTTTGAGATCGTTTATCATGTCCTTCAGCTCACGGAGCTGGATATCTTTGGAACTGTCTGCCACTGCTTTTTCCTCCTGTTTCTGATGTTTCCATTATACCAGAAAACAATGGCTTTTCCCAGCAAAACAGCGGATTTACCAGACCTTGAAAGTGCCGAAAATACAGCAAAAAACAAGAGTTTTATGTGCATCTTTTTTACGTTGCCTTGATCGCTTTTGGCTGCTCAATATCAATGCCAGACATCAGCCAGTCGAACTCCCGCCATGTAAGATTCCGGACCTCAGATTTATTCCTGGGCCACCGGTAGGATCCCTGGGCGGTCAGTCTTTTGTAGATCATAACGATCCCGTCAGGTTCTTTTAAAATAGCTTTGATACGGTCGCATTTACGACCGCAGAAAAGAAAAAGTGCATGGTCGATCTCCATCGAAAACTGTTCCTGGATGATCGCACATAATCCATCAATGGACTTGCGCATATCTGTTCTGCCACAGACGATATAGATCGCATCAACACTTGAGATGTCCGCTAACATAACGACTCCTTAAGCGTATCCATAAGCATCTTCAGAAGTAACGGTTTGATCTCATTACTCATTCGTATAAGCAATCCGTCTGCTTCGATTTCAATCGTATGTGAATTGTCAAGGTGCATAGGACTGATCCCATTATCTGAGATCAGTCCTGCCGGAGAAGACTCCGGTTCTATAGCAATCTGGACTACATCCTGTTTATGGGATGTAAGGTCAAGAGTGCTGGCTTTTCCAACTGGATCCGGTATCTGACAGGCTTTTTTACGGAGACGGGTAACTGCATTGTAAAAACAGCTGGGAGATATCCCATGCTCATTACACCATGCAGCATCTGTCAGGCCGCTTTGTCTGCATTCGGTTACCAGTTCCATCCATTCGTCCAGGGAACGTCCTGGAGCACGTTTCTTACTCATAATGAAACCTCCAAATGTAGTAAATTTCTATCTCCTATCAAGCGGAGTGTAGTAAAAATCTATTTACTATCATTATGAGTTTAAAAACGTAGACAGTAAAGCTACCCAAGATTTAAGCGCTTACTGAAAAGGATCTGCCAAGCAATTTTTCGATATATTGTTGGGTATATTTTCTATCGTCCTCTTCTAACATTACAGTTCCTGTATATACTTCTAATACTGCAGCTTCTCTCTTTGTCATTGAAAAAATTTCCTCCCTTTAAATAGTGTCTGTTAGTTAGTGTCTGCTGATTAAGCAGCTATCTGTAACTTCCAACTCTTACATCTGTTCCGGTCAAGTGTATGCAGTACTATTTTGGGTTGCTATAGTACATATATGAAATTTATTATGAAAGGCAGATTTTATAATATTTGCAAGGTGTTTTTTTAGCACGCTTTTTGCCATAAACCCATATCCGATCTTCAGCAGACAGTTTTTTGATTGACTGAGTGATAATGAACGCCTATTATCCCATGTGGTTGAGAACACGGTTATCTTTAGAAGCAAGTTCTACACCACTACAAGAAACTAAACTTTTTCGCAATCAAAACTGCTGGAAGAATTCTTATTTTACTAAAGTAATTTTAAAGATTTGTATCCGTTCTGATTTCCCGGGAAAAGAGAAAATGCCAGAGGAATTCCGTTACCATCTGTAGAAAACTCCCATTTGAATGATATTCTTTACTATTTCCGTATTTTTTTGTCGCAATCCTCCTGCTAAATTTCGAAGTGGTTTGTACAGTTATAATAAAGAATGCTCCATTCTGTTTCTAAGAAAGAAACTGTTTTTATAAACTTACGATTGAATAAGATCTATTTCTATGGCAAGAACAGAAAGAGCCTGATATACATCATGAGATTTATAAGTTGGCGGCTGTTGATTTTTCTGCTGATAGAATCCATCTTAAGTCCATAATAAATGGATTGGAGAAAAAGATATCATCAGAAAAAAGTGTTTGCTTGTGGTAATCCATGAGTCTGTTAGAGGGAGATATAATCATGACAGTGGTACCATCTTTTTCACTTTTGTATTTCAAAGTTTCAAGACAAGCCTGCTCGTTTGCCCATGCTATAATTTCTTCACGCTCCTTATGGAATTGTTTCGATAATTTAGACAAAATATCTAACTTCAGAAATGTTTTTGAAGTAACTTTTTGATTTTGATATATCAAAATCCGATGAAATGATAAAAAGGTGTACGAGTTATACAAAAATATTGACTAAATAATTACAAAGTTGTATAATTTGTATTGAATTGAATGGGCTGTAATATCTTGGGATTTTAAATAATTATTATCGGTTACATATGGAACGGTCAAGGATGCTCTTGAGACACATCAGCTATTAAAAGCTGAGTTGTTGTTGAATGAATTTTTATCAAATCAACTAAGTTTGGAAAGAAACTATTGATTCTCACAAGATAGAAAGTTGCGCTTTGCAGTGTATTGTTAATTCGTATACGAACAATAATGCAAAGAGTGGAAGGCGATTTTTCCAAAAGTTGTTTGTGTGTTACGCGAAAGGAATGATAAAGTATATGAATAAAAATAACATTTTTGTTAATGGGAAAAAAGGAGTAATGAATATCAATGGAAAATACTGGAGAGATTTGATGTCAGATGTAGTTAGCGATGATATATTAATGTTTAATAGTGAGCATATAAAATATAATATGAAATATTTTAAAACAATCTCGAGCAAGATATTTCCTAAAAATATATGTGCGTTTGCTGTAAAAGTAGCACCGCATGAAAAAATATTAGAGACTATTAAAACAACAGATGAGAGCTTTGGGATGGAAGTCTATAATTTGTCTGAATTAAATATAGCATTAAAGATGGAGTGCCCAATTATAGTTGTAGATGGGTATTATAAACCATACGAACTACTTAAAAAAAGTGTAGAGAATAATGTTTTTCTTATCAATGTAGATTCGTTTGATGAGATTAAGCAGCTTAATGATATTTCAGAAGAGTTGGGGAAATGTGTGGATATAGGAATTCGTATAAAAGAAAATCAGATATCTAAAATGGGGATTTCTATAAACGAAATTAGGGAAAGAATTGCAGAACTTAAAACATATAAAGGGGTAAACATAGTTGCAGTGCATATGCATCCAGGATCTAATAGACAGGATATTGTTAAGACAGGGCCGTTATATAGTAATCTGTTGCAAGCGTTAGAATTATTAGTTAATAATGGCATTTGCATTAAATACATTGATATTGGAGGTGGATATGGAGAAATTAGCAATGCAGGATGTTTTTTAGAGAAGTATTTAACTGAAATAAAAGAAATATTTTTAAAATATTCAGATATGACATTCATATTGGAGCCGGGAAGGGCATTAGTATCTGATGCGGGGATTTTATTTAGTAAAGTAACATCTGTTAATCATTTTGATAAGGTGGTCAATTTGGGAATTGCATTAAGCCCATTTTTATGTACTACTAGTGCTACTTTAGAATTGGATTTTCCTGATTATTTATTTTTGGAGGAAGGACTTGATTATTCTATTGCAGGAATTTGGCCTATTTCTAGTGATATAATAACACAAGATAGACTAAAACTTAGAGTACCCAAAAAGATTATGGAAGGAGATTATGTAGCAATCTACAATGCGGGTGCGTATGTATTAGATCGTTTGCCAGAATATTCATTTGCTTCAGTAGATGTGGTATTTATTTAATAAAGACATAAATGATTTTTCGATTACAAAATTATTATTAATGGGAAGGTAGAGGATAGTTATGCTTTTTGTTTTTTCAATAGGATGGAGTAATTATACACCCTATTTAGCAAAAGAAATTATAGGAAATACTCTGAAAAAATGTTCCATAAAGACAAGAGTGATTGATTTGAATAATTATTTTTTTAATGAATTGCTTTATAGAGCTGATTATTATATACAAAACAGCAATGCCAAATTTAATATTATAGAACAGATTGAGATATTAACATCTTCAGAATGTATTGATAATTTTGATGCTTTTTTATTAGCTAAAGAAAATGTGAATCAATTTCTATTGAATTATTCTAAATTAGATAAAACAATGGAGATATCTTTGGATGGTATTGCTTTTATCGGTGTGACTGATAATATATATAAAGTGAATTTGGATGATATATTAGATTACGTTGTTAATGAACGTTCAATATTGTTGAATAGATTCTTTTTAAATGATTTAATAATGGACTTTTTAAATGAAGATATAGTTGCATTTTCAGTAACATCATTAGGTCAATTTGTTACAACATTGTATTTATCTAATATTTTAAGAAAAAGGACAAAAAAAAATTAGATTATAATGGGTGGTAATTACCTAAGTCGAATATATGATGGCATTGTTGAAGATGGAAGAGTATTTGAATTGGTGGATTATTTGGTAAAGGGGTGTGGAGAGGAAATTCTGCCATTGTTGTATGGACATATAAAAACACACCAGGGTGCATTGGGAGACATTCCGAATATAGCGTATTTTGATAGTGAAAGAAAAATGATTGTAAAAAACTATTTAGAGCATAAGGAAACTTTTCATGAATCTGCATTTGGAGTAGAAAATTGTAAAGTAAATTACTATTTACCTAAGAAAGTAGTTCCGATGTATATTACAAGAGGATGTGCTTGGAAAAAATGTGCTTTTTGTTCGATACCAAATATAAGTGGGAGGTTTCGCATTAGAAGTATAACTGATGTAATATCCGATATAAAGCAATATGTTAAATATGGAGTTATTCATTTTAGCTTTATAGATGAAGCGCTTACACCGTTTCTTATGAGCCGGCTTTCAGACGAAATACAGAATGAAAAATTAAATATAAGGTGGGGAGCGTTGGCTCGTTTTGATGGAGCATTAGATTTGGAGCTATGCAAAAAAATATATGCCGCTGGTTGTCGAAGACTGCAATTTGGCCTAGAATCTTATAATGAAGATGTTTTGTTAAAAATGAATAAGGGAATTGATTATAAAGAAGTAAAAAATGTTATTCAACATTGTATACAATGTGGTATATCAATTAACTTGTTTTGTATGATTGGTTTTCCAGGAGAGACAGAGCAAGAAGCGAGAAAAACAGTTGAATTTGTGTTAGGGATAGTAGAAGAGGCATTACGTAAATATGGAATCTTAGTAACAGCTGATTTTTCGGCGTTTCTGTTAGATGTAAATTCAAATGTGTATTATAATCAGAAACAATATGGAATAGTAAGTGAGCCAGTTAGTGATACTAGAGTTTCACTATATACACAGTATCAGCCAGTTAGTTTTGACAAAAATGCCGTGGTATATGATGCAGAACAAAGATATAGTAAAATAATATATGATTATTTTGGACAGGGTGATTTTGAAGTAAGGGAACCTTTATATATAAGTGAGACATATTGGTTTTTGAAGGCGTGTCAGATGGAAAATTCAAAACAATAAAATAATTGAGAATTACCAATTGCCAGTGGATGTCGTAGAAGTTAATATAATTAAAAGGACATTACTCTCCCCAGCTATGCAGGGGAGAGTAATGTAAGTGGAAACGGTGAGGATATCAGGATGTTGAGAAAAAGCTTCTAACTTTGAGGGGATGCGAGAATGTGAAACTTTTTCTGTATATTGGCAGAGTGTTGCTTTTATGCTGGTTTCCATAGCAAGTCCCAGTACTGCAGAATCGAAGCAATCAAAGATTGCGGAAACATAAAGTTTTTCGTCTTTCCCCTTGATTTCTGCGGTATCTGTTACATATTTAGTTATAGACTTATATACTGTAAAGTCTCTCTCAAGGAGATTATTAGATTTACGAGCTTCTGGATTCGGTTTTGTAATTCCTCTTGGATTACGCTTTGAGCGGTGAATAAGACCTATTTCTTCATAATACAATACGGACAAGTGCACGCTGGAAATATGAACGCTTTCCAGCTGCTTAGATGTTAATGTGTGGAACATACGCACATAGACATAGCTGTCATTGTAGGTATCCTCAATATTAATTTAAAGGATACCATCCCTAAGATCCTGATTTTCCAGAGTGCTATAGCTACGTCCGGTTGCCGCCCGTAAATCCATACACCCTTTTGTCAAGGCGATTTACCCAGTTGTAAAAGGTTCTGAGCTAGCTGTCGTGTTCTACCACCATTGGTGATTTATAAATCCCCTTTGACGGCATTCCATGATGAGACGATATTATTCTTCGGTAGGTGTTCTTTTGTTTCTCCTGAACAGTCCTCTATAAATCAAATAGAGTAAAATGCTCGTTAGCAACAGAGGATGAAGCAGAACACTTGTATTCTCTAATAATTATTATGGACTGAGTTTTAGGGCAAAGCAACCTGTCGAATTATTTTTCGCTTACTTATCTTGTTCCTTAACACGTTTGGGAGCATAGTATAATGAAAAAGTAATTATATCCCCCATTTGAAATGGGAGCCGAGGCAAAGCCGTAGTGTTACCTAGAGTATAGAAAAACTCCTATGTTATAATGATATTGGTTTCGCAGGCCATATCAAAAGCATAGGGGGTATCCAATAGATAATCAAAGTATACAACATACTCGTTGGAATTGCACGTACCATATTGTTTATTCCAAAATATCGAAGAAAAATAATGTACGGAGAGACTAAAAGAGATTTAGTCGAGATTGTAAAGAAATTATGTGAGATGAAACAAGTACAGCTTATAGATGGAAAGATATGCGGTGATCATAATATACACATGTATGTTGCTATACCGCCCAAACTGTGTGTTTCAGAATTCATGTCATATCTAAAGTGGAAGAGTACCTTAATGTTATTTGACAGACATCCAGAGTATCGATCCAAATGGGAAGATAGACACTTTTGGGCAAGGGGATACTATGTTTCAACAGCAGGTAATGTAAATGAAGAAACGGTAAGAAAGTACATTCAAGAACAAGAAGAAAATGATAAGTTAGAGGACGGAAAGTAGTGAGCCCGATCTAGCGGGCAACCAGTAAAAGTGGTACTGAGAGACCCGCCTCTGGTGGACCCAGTATTATACCCCGGAGGGGGGGAAAGATAAACCCCCATTTGAAATGGGGGTTGCTAACTAGATGAAAGGATAAAAGTATTATGGATAATACAATAGAAAAATTTTTTATAGAAAATGTTTTAATTTGTTACCCCAAAAAGACTAAATTAAGGCGCATGGTTTTGGAAAAAATTGTAGAGAATTTTGAGAGAAATAGACAATATACGGAAAAAGAGGTTAATGAGATATTAAAAAGTGTATATGATGATTACATTTTGATTCGTAGAAGTTTAATTGAGAGTGATTTGTTAAGGAGAACAGATGATGGAAGACAATATTGGAGGAATAAGAAAATAAAATTGATAATTATAAATTGCTTTTGGAAAATAATTATAAAACTATAAATGAGCAAATTTGAAAAATTGCACAAAGCTACACTGGAAATTTTATAAATGAATCAAAATCATTACTTTCCTTTGCGCATTGAAAAAGATAACGATACTTTTCCAGCTGAATGGTATCACAGATTTCGTGATATCCAGTTTCAAACGAGCAGAACCTACCAGTACCCACTGCACACATGAAATGTGCCAGTGACATAAGCAGCCAGTACCTTTTGATTCCCTATGCAGAGCGTATCTGATAGCCGTCCAGTGCCAGTTTATCCTTACACTGGCGGAAAAATACTTCAATCGGCCATCGACACACATACCAGGAAAGAATCTCCTGTGTAGATAGGGCTGCGTTTGTACTGATGAAAGCACGCAATGCTTTGGGATTACCAAATGCTTTTTCCGGATAACTCAAAAGAACTACCGCATTTTCTATGCCGTTGAGGTTTCCCTCGTACCGGTACACATAATAGTTTCGTTTTTTGACTGTCACAAGGTCAAATTCACGATGTGTAACAGACAATTCGGCGGCCAGTTCACGAAGTTTCTTTTTCATTCCCGATGGATACAGCAAACGGTTTGTTTTCAAAGCACCGATGGTATGGAACCCTCTCTGTGCAAAGGTATTGATTATCTTTTCAGAAACATACCAGCAGTCACAAAGAAAATAGGACATTACCGGTGGAACAGGCAGCTCCTTTGCAATGCTTTGTACAATGTCAATCTTGGAAATTGACTTATTGTACATTACAAAAGCATAGTTCAGAACAATGCCATTGCAGGAAAGCATAACAGCAACTGCCTGATGCCCGTAATCCTGTTTTCCCTTTAAATGGGATTGGTGAAAATACGCATCTTCAATCGGATGTAAAGCCTGTGACGAAGGCTTTGTCTTTGAAGCGATCGTATCGTCCACAATACAGAGAACAG
>ENA-OQIT01000201-OQIT01000201.1-human-gut-metagenome-genome-assembly--contig:-NODE-201-length-13782-cov-4.302673_pt1 | contig 13782 bp, 15 predicted proteins | sample MGYA00242587_ERZ504752 | MGnify/ENA primary metagenome ERZ504752 (study PRJEB26092, sample SAMD00036352) | human gut metagenome | host: Homo sapiens | study: EMG produced TPA metagenomics assembly of... | reverse complement strand
GAGGAATGATGTATAGTATTTGCGAGGGACACCTTCTTTCGTAAATGTTGCAAATGTTTGTTTTGGCACTTTCATTATACAACACACGGAATCGAGGTGTCTTTCTTTTATGCAAAATCACGAACTTGCTCATTTATAGTTAAGAGAATGTTTAGGAGGAAAGAAACATGTATAGGAAAAAGTTAATGCGCGCATGCTTAACAGGACTTATGGTTGTGACTGTTGCAACAGCAAATGTAGCGCCAGTATTTGCAGCTGAAGCACCAGCAGAAGAGACAGTACAGGAACCAGGCGCAGGAGCAGTAGGAGCAGATGTAACAGTTAAATTTGTAGATGAGAGAGGCAATGTAATTGACGAGAAAAACCTTAGCTTCGATGAAGGCATTTACAATTATGAGATGTTGGATCAGTATCTTCCAGCTGGATATGAAAGAAAATCAATGGGAGATTTCCATGCGTTACAGGGTGCTGTGATTGAAGTTAGAGTTATGCAGAAAGCACCTGTAGAAGAAGTACAGAATGTAAAGATCAATTACTACGATGAAGCAGCTAGGAAAACAGGTAGCAGAAGTGCCGGTACAGGTGTCCAGCAATGCATCAGTAGTAGATATGGCGATTCTGACAAGATATCTTCCAGCAGGATATACACTTGAAGGCTCTGATTGTGAAATTAGAGGAGGATATGTATATGTATCCGTAGCGCCAGCAGAAGAAGTACAGAATGTAAAAATCAATTACTATGATGAAGCAGCAAAGAAACAGGTAGCAGAAGTACCGGTACAGGTGTCAATTGATACATCATGCGTAAACATGGCAATTCTGACAAGATATATGCCGGAAGGATATGCATTGGTAAGTTCAGACTGCATCATCAGAGATGGATACGTATATGTTTCTGTAAAGAAAGATGTAGAGATCAGAGAAGCAGTGCTTCACATTACATTTGAAACTCCGAACGGAGAAGTTGTTACAACAGAAACAGTAACAGCAGAAGGCGCTGATGGAGAAGACGCGGTATTCAGACTTGGTGTAGACTTCAATCTTCCAACAGGATACAAGCTGTCCAACGACAGAGATCAGGTAACAGAAATCACAATTCCATTTGGATCCACAGGCGGACATACAATGGTTGTAGAAAAAGGTGATCTTTCTTCCATCGTAAAAATCCAGTTTGTAGATGCTGAGAATAATGATGAAGTAGTAGCAGGCGGAGATTACTTTGTTGATGGAGACGGAGACGGAATCTTCCACACAAGAGAGATCACAGAGTGGGTACCGGAAGGATATGAGTTACAGGAAGTTGGAGATTTCCAGGTAGAGCTGTACAAAGAGACACCATTACAGCTGAGCGTAACAAAGATCAAAGAGGATAAACCGGAAACTCCGGATCCAGAGGAGCCAAATAAACCAGAAGATCCTGACAAAGAAGACACAAATAATAAAGACGACAAAAAAGAGGATACTAAGAAAGAAGATAAGAAGAAAAATTCTCCAAAGACCGGAGATGAGACAAGTGCAGCAGCTGCAGCATTACCGGCAGGTGTCAGTCTTGCAGCAATCCTTGCAGTATTAGTAAAAAAATTCAAATAATCTGAAAAACGAATAGACGGTTTTCGGTTATAAGAAATGAGAATATTGCCAAAAATGCAGTGCGTTTTTGGCAATATTTTTTTAAAATTTTCAGATTGTACTAAATCAAATACAAACGAGAATCATTCCTGTTTTCTCTTGTCTTTCTTTTAACATAATGGTATACTAAGACCCGTAAGAAAGAGAAAATTATTCATGTACATTGAAGGAGGATTTTAAACGATGGCACAGTTTGAACAGTGGTCAGGATTTAACGGAAGACTCTGGAAAGAGGAAGTTAACGTTCGTGACTTCATCCAGAACAACTACACACCATATGAAGGTGATGAATCTTTCCTGGTTGGACCTACAGAGGCAACTGACAAATTATGGGGAGAGCTTCAGAAACTGCAGAAAGAAGAGCGTGCAAAAGGCGGCGTTCTGGATATGGAGACAGAAGTAGTTTCTGGACTGACAGCGTATGGCCCGGGATATATTAACGAAGAAATGAAAGATTTAGAGCAGGTTGTTGGTCTTCAGACAGACAAACCGCTGAAGAGAGCATTTATGCCATACGGTGGTATTAAAATGGCTGAGCAGGCTTGTACAACATACGGATATGAGCCAAGCCCGAAACTGCACGAGATCTTCACAAAATATCATAAAACACACAATCAGGGAGTATTCGATATCTACACACCTGAGATGAAAAAAGCCCGTCACAGCAAGATAATCACAGGACTTCCGGACACATACGGAAGAGGACGTATCGTAGGTGACTACCGTCGTGTAGCTCTTTACGGAATCGATTACCTGATCGAGCAGAAACAGAATGATTTTATCGAGGGTGAAAGACACGGAATGAAAGGAACAGATTTCCGTCTTCGTGAAGAAATCGCTGATCAGATCAAAGCATTAAAAGAAATGAAAGAAATGGCTGCTGTTTACGGATTTGATATTTCCAGACCAGCTACAAACGCAAAAGAAGCTGTGCAGTGGCTGTACTTCGGATACCTTGCAGCAATCAAAACTCAGAATGGTGCTGCAATGAGCGTTGGACGTATTTCTACATTCCTTGACATTTATATTGAAAGAGACTTAAAGAACGGAACACTGACAGAGACAGAAGCTCAGGAACTGATCGACCACATCGTTATGAAGTTCAGAATGGTTAAATTCGCAAGAATTCCATCTTATAACGAGTTGTTCTCAGGAGACCCGGTATGGGCTACACTGGAAATGGGTGGTATCGGAATGGACGGACGTTCTATGGTAACAAAGAACGACTATCGTTTCCTTCATACACTGGAGAACATGGGACCTTCACCAGAGCCAAACCTGACAGTATTATATTCTTCTAATCTGCCAGAGAACTTCAAGAAATATTCTTCTTATATTTCTATCAAGACAAGTTCTGTACAGTACGAGAACGATGATGTAATGCGTCCAGTATGGGGAGATGACTATTCTATCTGCTGCTGCGTATCTGCAACACAGACAGGAAAAGAGATCCAGTTCTTTGGAGCACGTGCAAACCTTGCAAAATGTCTGCTTTACGCAATCAACGGTGGTGTTGATGAGAAGACAAAAACACAGGTTGCTCCAAAATACAGCCCAATCACATCAGAGTACCTTGACTATGATGAAGTAATGGACAAATATGACCAGATGATGGAATGGCTGTCTAAACTGTATGTAGATACATTGAACATGATTCACTACATGCACGATAAATACTACTATGAAGCAGCAGAGATGGCTCTGATCGATACAAATGTAAGACGTACATTTGCTACAGGTATCGCTGGATTCTCTCACGTAGTAGACTCTTTAAGTGCGATCAAATATGCAAAAGTTAAAGTAATCCGTGACGAAAACGGACTTGCTGTTGACTACGAGACAGAGGGAGACTTCCCAAGATACGGTAACGATGATGACCGTGCTGACGAGATTGCTGTATGGCTGTTAAGAACATTCATGAGCAAACTGAAAAAATGCCACACATACAGAGACTCTGAGCCAACAACATCTATCCTTACAATTACATCTAACGTTGTATATGGTAAGGCTACAGGATCTCTTCCAGACGGAAGAAAAGCTGGGGAACCACTTTCACCAGGAGCAAACCCATCTTACGGTGCAGAGCAGAATGGTCTGTTAGCTTCTCTGAACTCAGTTGCAAAACTTCCATACGAAGAAGCACTGGACGGAATTTCTAATACACAGACAATCAGCCCTGGAGCACTTGGACATGATGACGATGAGAGAAAAGTAAATCTGGCTAACGTAATGGACGGATACTTTGATCAGGGAGCACATCACCTGAACGTAAACGTATTCGGAACAGAGAAACTCATCGATGCTATGGAGCACCCAGAGAAAGAAGAATATGCAAACTTCACAATCCGTGTATCAGGATACGCTGTTAAATTTATCGACCTGACACGTGAGCAGCAGTTAGACGTAATTGCAAGAACATGCCATAAAGCACTGTAATTTGTAATTCACAGGGACGTAGTACAAACAGGATGCTACGTCCCTTTTTAAATATCAAGAGAAAGGGAATCAAGCAAATGAAAGGATATATACACTCAACAGAGAGTTTTGGATCCGTAGACGGACCGGGAGTCCGTTTTCTTATTTTTGTGAGCGGATGTCCAATGCGCTGTCAGTTCTGCCATAATCCGGATACATGGAGTATGAAGACAGGAACGCAGATGTCAGCAGATGAATTGTTGGACAAAGCATGGAAATACCGCAGTTATTGGGGAAAATCCGGTGGAATTACAGTCAGCGGAGGCGAGCCGCTTTTGCAGATCGACTTCTTATTGGAATTGTTTAAGAAAGCAAAAGAAAAAGGAATCCACACAACAATCGATACAAGTGGAGCACCTTTTACAAGAGAAGAACCGTTTTTTAGTAAGTTTGAGGAACTGATGAAATATACAGATCTGCTTCTTTTGGATATCAAACATATTGACGATGAGCAGCACAAGATTTTGACTGGTCATACGAATCAGAATATTCTGGATTTGGCGAGATATTTAAGTGACATCAATAAACCGGTGTGGATTCGTCACGTACTGGTTCCGGAGAGAAGTGATAATGATGAATATCTGAAAAAGCTGGATGCATTCATTCAGACACTCTCCAATGTAGAGAAAGTGGAAGTACTTCCGTACCATACATTGGGAGAGTATAAGTGGAAAGAACTGGGGATGGAATATCCGCTGGAGGGGATCGAGCCTCCGACAGAAGAGCGGATCCGCAATGCGAATGAATTGCTTCATACAGGAAAATAAAAAAGAAATCGCTCATCATCCGCCTGAGATGATGAGCGATACTTTTTATGCATTATTCTGTTTCAACAAATGCGTCTTTTCCAAGTCCGCACAGTGGACATAACCAGTCTTCCGGGATATCTTCAAAAGCTGTTCCAGCCTCTACACCGTTGTCTGGATCGCCTACTTCAGGATCATAAATGTATCCACATGCTTCACATAAATATTTTTTCATAAAAATAGTCCTCCTTTAATTTTTAACGAAAGCATTTAACATATGTATTATAACCAAAACAAAACGATAAGTCTACTAAAAAATAGAAATTTGTAATTAATTATAATAATAGTAATTATTATTGATATAAGAAGAGCTAATAAAATAATGAAACAGTAAAAGAATGGAGTAATAGGAGCATGGTAAATAGAAAACAATATTGACATCCATACAGGCTGTCCATATAATATAATTAGCAGTTGTATCAAAGGGTTCTGGTTGTTGCAGGACCCTTTCTTATATTCTGGAGGGAGAAATTTATTATGAATAAAAAAGAAGTATTAGAAATCCGTAAGCAGTTTACACCGGCAAATTGCGCGATCACAAGAATTGCCGGCTGCTATGTGGATCATGAGAAAAATAAAAAGATGGAATCAAAATCGGCATTTTTTATCTTTGCCTGAGGAAGAGGCGTTTAAATATTTTGACATTTTTAAAAAGACACTTTCCGGGACGATGGGGAAAAATATGTTGAATATGGAATTCCCGATCGACCAGGAGATGCCAGGCGGGACACAGGAATTTTTAATGAAACTAAAAGCCAGTAAGCTGGAAGATGACATGCTCCTGGAAGAATTTTATGACAAAGTAATCGCTACATATGAGTATGCGGAGAATTATTATATTATTTTAATCCATGCAATGTATGATGTGCCGGGCAGATCGTCTGACAATCTGGAGATGTTTGACGCATCCGATGAAGTGTATGAGTATTTGGTGTGCAGTATCTGTCCGGTTTCGTTGTCAAAGGCAGGATTAAGTTACAATGCAGAGAGCAATTGTATTCAGGATCGTATCCGGGACTGGGTGGTAGATATGCCGGACAAGGGATTTTTGTTTCCGGCTTTTAATGACAGAAGCACGGATATTCATGGAGTACTCTATTATACGAAGAAATCAGAGGATTTGCAGCCGGAGTTGATTGAGCAGCTGCTGGGAGCAAGGATGCCGATGTCAGCCAACACGCAGAAGGAGACATTTCAGATGCTGATCGAGGATACTCTGGGAGAAGACGGAGATTATGAGACGATCCGCAATATCCATGATACTTTGAATGACATGATTGAGGAACATAAAGAAGAACCGGAACCGCTGCAGCTGGATAAGACCGATGTACGCAAGGTATTTGAAAAGAGCGGCGTTTCTTCGGAAAAAATGGAGTGTTTTGATCAGAATTATGAAGAGACAGCAGGGGAAAAGACTTCTCTTCTTGCAACCAATATTACGGAGACAAAAAAGTTTCAGATTGAAACGCCGGATATTGTGATTAAAGTCAATCCGGAACGGGCGGATCTGATCGAAACGAGAGTGATAGATGGAAGGCAGTGTCTGGTCATTGCTGTAGATGATCATATTGAAGTTAATGGAGTAAATGTAAGGACTCTGAAGCGACAAAAAAAGCACAGAAGAAGAGGAATAAAATAGAACATAACGGGATTTTTATCCGGCGGTCTCAGATGTTGATCAGAGACTGCTTTTTTACGAAATGAAAATAATTAAATATCTAACTAGTTTATTGGCATAAATATTAAAAAAATGTGAAAAATTATATTAATGCTTGATTTTTTTGGAAGATAATACTAATATATCGATTAGATATCTAACTAATTAAAAAGGAGGTATAGCAATGCGCTGTGATCTGGATAAGGTTCCAAGTGTCGGACTCTTTGGGATGGTGGTTCATCAGGGCGGACTGCGGGCACAGAAGATGTTTGACAAGTATGGGCTGAATAAGAGTCAGGCAGGCATCCTGTTTATGCTGCATCATGAGGAAGCTGTTTCTCAAAAGCCTCTTTCTCAGAAGGAGCTGGCAAAAAAGTTGAATGTGACGGCGCCGTCTATTACATCTGCGATTCAGAAGATGGAGAAGGCTGGATTTATCAAACGGCAGCCGGATGAAAAGGATCAAAGAATCATGCGTCTGTATCTGGATGAAAAGGGAAAGGCTTGCATTGAACATGTAAAGGAAGTAGCCATGCAGATGGATGAAATCATGTTCCGAGGCATCAGTCAGGAAGAGAAGCTTCTTTTGCGAAGAATTATGATTCAGATTTTTGACAACTTAAAAGAAGAACCAAGGTTTCATACATCAGGAGAAAGTAAAACAGAGAGATAAGGCAGGAAAGGAGAGCGTATGAAAAATTTATTTAAGTATATTCTGCATTACTGGCAGGCGGTGATCGCAATCGTGGCGATTTTGATCGTACAGGCATATTGCGATCTGTCGCTTCCGGCATATACGTCGGATATTGTCAATGTCGGAATCCTACAGGGCGGAATTGAAGACAAGGCACCAACAGCAATTTCAGAAGAAGAATGGAATAAGCTAATGCTGTTTGTGTCAGAGAATGATTTACAGACCGTGAAGGATGCTTATCAAAAAAATGAGGATTCTTATGACAAACCGGCATTTGTGCTCAAGGAAGCTGTGAAAGAAAATGAGACAGAGCTTAAAGAAGTGGAAGACGCATTGGCGCTTCCAATGATGATCACTTCCGGATTTGAGTCCGGAAGCGAGAAGACGCAGGAAGCGGAAGAGATGTTAAAACAACAGATTCCGAAAGAAATGCTGACAGAAGATACGACAGTATTTGATATTTTGCAGATGCTGCCGTCAGAAGCAAGGGAGGAGCTGACGAAGGAACTTCAGAAAGAAATGAAGGATATGCCGGATATGATCCTGGAGCAGGCAGCGATGAGTTATGCAAAAGGGGTTTACAAGGATCTGGGAATTGATGTGGAGGGACTACAGTATCACTACCTCTTTGCTACAGGAGGAAAAATGATCGCATTGGCACTTCTTGGAATGGCAGCAAGTATTCTGGTCTGTTATCTGGCAGCCAGAGTGGGTGCCAGAGTGGGACGCGATATCAGAGGAAATGTGTTCCGAAAGGTGGTCGGATTTTCCAACAATGAATTTGACCATTTTTCTACCGCATCCCTGATTACCAGAAGCACGAATGATATTCAGCAGGTACAGGTACTGTCAGTGATGATTTTGCGGATGGTTCTGTATGCACCGATTTTGGCTATCGGAGGAGTGTATCAGGTATTTCAGACGAATGTTTCTATGTCCTGGATCATTGCATTTGCGGTTGGTCTGATTGCATGTGTGGTATTGGTGCTGTTTGTAGTTGCAATGCCAAAGTTTAAGATTTTACAGAAATTAGTCGATAAGCTGAATCTGGTGACAAGGGAGATTCTGACAGGACTTCCGGTGATTCGGGCATTCAGTACGGAAAAGTATGAGGAAAAACGATTTGATGCGGCAAATATTGATCTGACGAAGACCAGTCTGTTTGTCAATCGTGCGATGACGTTTATGATGCCTACCATGATGTTCATCATGAATGGAATTTCTGTGCTGATCGTATGGAATGGAGCACATGGAATCAGTGACGGCCAGATGCAGGTTGGAGATATGATGGCATTTATTCAGTACACGATGCAGATTATCATGGGATTCTTGATGATCTGTATGATCTCGATCATGCTTCCAAGAGCAGCGGTATCTGCAGATCGTATTGAAGAGATCTTGACAAGCAAATCTGTAATTGAGGATCCGAAAGAAGCCGCAGAGTTCCAGAAATCGGAAAAAGGTGTCCTGAAATTTGAACATGTATCCTTTCGATATCAGGGAGCGGACGAAGATGTGCTTCACGATATCCATTTTACAGCAAAGCCGGGAGAGACTACAGCGATCATTGGAAGTACCGGAAGCGGAAAATCTACGCTGGTTAATCTGATCCCGAGATTTTACGATGTGACAGAAGGATCGATCACTCTGGATGGTGTGGATGTCCGGGAAGTATCCCAGCATATGCTGAGAGATAAGATCGGATATGTTCCACAGAAGGGAGTTCTGTTTTCCGGAGATATTGCTTCTAATATTTTATTCGGAAATCCGGATGGTGGCGAAGCTGTGATGAAGGAAGCTGCACAAATCGCACAGGCGGAAGAGTTTATTGAAGCAAAATCGGAGAAATATCACAGTCACATTGCACAGGGCGGTTCCAACGTATCTGGCGGACAGAAACAGAGATTGTCCATTGCAAGAGCGATCGCGAAACATCCAGAGCTGTTTATCTTTGATGACAGTTTCTCGGCGCTGGATTATAAAACAGATGTTATCTTGAGAAGAGCATTGAAAGAAAAGACAAAAGACAGTACGGTTTTGATAGTGGCGCAGCGAATCAGTACGATCCTGCATGCAGATCAGATCATTGTGCTGGACGAGGGACGAGTTGCCGGAATCGGAACACACAGCGAACTTCTGGAAAATTGTGAGGTATACCGCCAGATCGCGGCTTCACAGCTTTCGGAGGCAGAATTGAATCTCAGTGGGAAGGAGGCGGGAGCAAATGCCTAGACATGGACATATGGGTCCGCAAGGAGCGGATGAAAAAGCAAAGGATTTAAAGGGAACACTTAAGAAATTGCTTCATTATATGAGTGTATTCAAGGTGCAGATGCTGTTGATCGTGATCTTTGCAGTCTGCGGAACAACATTTACGATTATCGGACCAAAGATTCTTGGAAAAGCAACAACGGAAATTGCCAACGGTCTGATGAGCAAAGTATCCGGCGGAAGCGGGATGGACTTTGAAAAGATTGGACAGATCCTGCTGCTGACACTTGCATTATATCTGGTCAGCACATTGTGCTCGTTTATTCAGGGATATCTGATGACGGGGGTTTCTCAGAAAACAACATACCGTTTGCGAAAAGAAATCTCAGAGAAGATCAATCGTATGCCGATGAACTATTTTGATACAAAACCAGTCGGAGAAGTGTTATCCAGAGTGACCAATGATGTTGATACACTGGGACAGAGTCTGAACCAGAGTGCGACACAGATGATTCAATCCGTGACAACGCTGATTGGGGGTGCTGATCATGATGCTTACGATCAGTCCTTTGATGACACTTGTGACACTGATTATTCTCCCGATTTCCATGCTGCTGATCGGATTTGTCATGAAGTCCATTCTCAGAAATATTTCCGCGGACAGCAGGAGTATCTGGGAAATGTGAATGGACAGGTGGAAGAAGTTTACAGTGGTCACAGTATTATCAAGGCTTTTAATAAAGAAGAAAATGTAATTTGATGAGTTTGATGCAACCAATGACAAATTGTATGACTCTGCATGGAAATCGCAGTTCTTTTCAGGAATGATGATGCCGATCATGCAGTTTATCGGAAATCTTGGCTATGTAGTCGTTGCGATTCTGGGAGGATTTCTGACGATCAAGAAAACGATTGAAGTGGGAGATATTCAGTCTTTCATTCAATATGTCAGAAGTTTTACACAGCCGATCCAGCAGATCGCACAGGTTGCAAACATGCTGCAGATGACAGCTGCGGCGTCCGAGAGAGTGTTTGAATTTCTGGAGGAAGAAGAGGAAGATCAGACTGTGGAGCATCCGGTATCGGTAGAAAATCTGGAAGGAAATGTAAGCTTTGATCATGTTCATTTTGGATACAATGCGGATAGGATCATTGTCAATGACTTCTCAGCAGAAGTAAAAGAGGGGCAGAAAATTGCAATTGTAGGACCGACCGGAGCAGGAAAGACAACGATGATCAAGCTTCTGATGCGATTCTACGATGTAAACAGCGGTGCGATCAAGATTGACGGACATGACGTCAGAGATTTCAACAGAAGTGAACTGCGTGAAATGTTCGGAATGGTGCTGCAGGATACCTGGCTGTTCAATGGAAGTATTTGGGACAACATCAAATACGGAAAACTGGATGCAACGGATGAAGAAGTGATCCAGGCAGCCAAGGCAGCTCATGTGCATCAGTTTGTGAAGACACTGCCGGGCGGATATGATATGGAACTGAATGAAGAAGCAAACAATGTGTCTCAGGGTCAGAAACAGCTGTTGACGATCGCGAGGGCAATTCTGGCAGATCCGAAGATCCTGATTCTGGATGAGGCGACAAGTTCTGTAGATACAAGGACAGAGGTATTGATCCAGAAAGCCATGGATAACCTGATGAAGGGACGTACCAGCTTTGTGATTGCTCATCGTCTGTCAACGATTCGGGATGCAGATATGATCCTTGTTATGAAAGACGGAGATATCGTAGAGCAGGGAAATCACGAAGAACTTCTGGCAAAAGGCGGATTCTATGCGGATCTGTATAACTCACAGTTTGAGAAAACAACGGAAGTGGCATAATATAAGAACCGGCAGGAGAGGAGACTTTCCTGTCGGTTTTGTGTTTCGTGAAAAAATATGTTATACTAAAAAATATGACAAAAAAGGGGGCAAAAGAGTATGCCGTTGACACATTTTGATGCGGAGGGAAAAGCCCGCATGGTAGACGTGACAGAGAAAAAAGAGACGGTAAGAGAAGCAACAGCAACCGGAAAGATCAAAGTCAGCCGGGACGTGTATGATGCGATTGAAGCCGGAACGGTCGGAAAAGGCGATGTGCTTTCTGTGGCGACCACAGCCGGGATCATGGGTGTGAAACGGACGGCGGATCTGATTCCGATGTGTCATATCCTGCCGATCACGAACTGTAAGATCCGTTTTGAAAAGGATCCTAAAAATCTGGAGATCACCTGCTTTTGTACGGTAAAAGTGACCGGAAAGACCGGAGTGGAGATGGAGGCGCTGACAGGTGTCAGTGTGGCGCTCCTGACGATTTATGATATGTGTAAGGCTCTGGATAAATTTATGGAAATACAGGATATTTATCTTTGTAAAAAGACTGGAGGAAAGAGTGGAGAGATCGTAAATCCGAGAATGGAAGACAGAGGAGAAGAGGGAAGATGAAGGCAGCAGTTGTGACATTGAGCGACAAGGGATTTCGAAACGAACGGGAAGATAAAAGCGGAGAGCTGGTACAGATGATGTTGAAAGAAGCCGGATATGAAGTGGCGGAATACAGGTTACTTCCGGATGAGCAGACGCAGATCGAGACGGTATTAAAAGAGTTGAGTGATGAGAAAGAGATGGATCTGATCCTCACGACAGGAGGAACCGGGTTTTCGCAAAGAGACTGTACACCGGAAGCAACGATGAATGTAGCTACCCGAAATGCGCCGGGATTGCAGAAGCAATGCGGTATGCGTCACTGGCTATTACCCCCAGAGCGATGTTGAGCCGCGGGGTATCGGTGATTCGAAATCAGACACTGATCATTAACCTTCCGGGTAGTCCGAAAGCGGTGAAAGAAAATCTGGAGTATATTTTGCCTACACTGTCACATGGACTGGAAATTTTAAAAGGAGTGACAGGAGAATGCGGGATCAGTTTGAAAGAAACATAAATTATATGAGAGTATCCGTCACGGACTTGTGCAATCTGCGCTGTGTGTATTGCATGCCGAAAGAGGGAATCAGACAGATTTCTCACGATGAGATCCTTACGTTTGATGAGATCGCAAGGGTGTGCCGGATCGGGGCAGAACTTGGGATTTCCAGGATCAAGCTGACAGGCGGCGAACCGCTGGTGCGAAAGGGTATTGAAGACCTTGCAGAGATGATCTGCCGGATTCCGGGAATCGAGCAGGTGACGCTGACGACAAACGGAATCCTGTTAAAAGATCAATTGCCTGCACTCAAAAAGGCTGGGATTTCTGCGGTTAACATCAGTCTGGATACGATGGACAGAGCGCAGTATCAGGAATTGACAGGAAAGGACTGTTTGTTGCAGGTAATGGAAGGCATTCGGGCGGCACTGGAGCAGGGGATGCGTGTGAAAATAAACTGCGTGGCGCTGAATGAATGTAATGAGTTTCAGTGGGGAAAGCTTGCAGCATTGGCAAAAGAGTATCCGCTGGATGTGCGTTTTATTGAAATGATGCCGATCGGTCTTGGAAAAGCTTATCAGGGAAGTATGCAGGAAGTGATACAGAAGAACCTGGAAAATATATATGGTGCAGCAAAGCCGGATTCAGGGGCAGTGCGTGGAAATGGTCCGGCAGTATACTGGGAGTTTCCTGGGTTTCAGGGAAAGATTGGATTTATCAGTGCGATCTCCCATAAGTTCTGCAAAGACTGCAACCGGATTCGGATGACGGCTGAAGGTTTTGTGAAGCCCTGTCTGCAGTTCGCACAGGGAGTGGATATGAGATCCCTTTTAAGAGGGCAGACGGATGATAAAGAACTGAAGCAGGTATTCGAGCGGTTGATTTATGAAAAGCCGCGCTGCCATCAGTTTGAAACAGAAAAAGCGGACGAAAGTCTCGAACAGCGTGAGATGTCAAAAATCGGAGGATAGGTTGAAATGGGAATTGTAAGAGCAGTGTGTACGAGCCCGGCAAAGGGAACGCAAAAGACGAACGTGAAAAGTGCGGAATTTATAGAAGATTTTGGAATCAAAGAGGATGCCCATGCGGGAAAGTGGCATCGTCAGATCAGTCTTCTTTCCTATGAAAAGATTGAGGCGTTTCGGGCAAGAGGAGCAGAGGTTGCAGATGGTGCATTTGGAGAAAATCTGGTGGTAGAGGGATTTGACTTTAAAAATCTTCCGGTGGGAACCCGGTTTCAGTGCAACGAAGTTATTTTAGAGATGACACAGATTGGAAAGGAATGTCATCACGGATGTGAGATTTTTCAGAAGATGGGAGACTGCATCATGCCAAGAGAAGGTGTATTTGCAAGGGTCATTCACGGCGGACGGATTTCCTGCGGGGGA
>ENA-OQIT01000200-OQIT01000200.1-human-gut-metagenome-genome-assembly--contig:-NODE-200-length-13814-cov-3.327975_pt1 | contig 13814 bp, 20 predicted proteins | sample MGYA00242587_ERZ504752 | MGnify/ENA primary metagenome ERZ504752 (study PRJEB26092, sample SAMD00036352) | human gut metagenome | host: Homo sapiens | study: EMG produced TPA metagenomics assembly of... | reverse complement strand
ATTGCTATGTTATTTTTCGTATTTCATACATATCTCCACCTCAAATTCTAATTTGTTTATTTCTCTTATTCTAGCATATTCCCCAATCTTAACATTATTTTTTTAAAAAATTTGAGGGCATATTGCAAAATGCAATACACCCTCAACATTCACAGCGTTCCCTTTCTATTTTTAAACAACAAGCAAATTCCTCGTTAAGAGGTTGGGTAATTTTCTTTACCCAATACTCTACCCAATCTGTACCCAAAATAGCACGATATTTTATGAGATTTTACAGTAGTTTATAACACTTGTCAAAATAGCTAGAAACCGCTTAAATACGCTATTTAATTCGCTTTTTATCAGTCCAACGATTGATAAATTAGTTTCCCATCTGAGCTGCAACTTCTGCTGCAAAGTCTTCCTGTTTCTTTTCGATTCCTTCACCTGTCTCAAAACGAACAAATCTCTTAACAGTTACGTTTGCATTGTTTTCTTTTGCAACTTTTTCTACATATTTAGCAACTGTAAGGTCACTGTCCTGAACATATGCCTGATCTAACAGACAGATTTCTTTCAATTCTTTATTCAGACGTCCGATGATCATTTTTTCAATGATGTTTTCCGGTTTTTCCGGATTCTCTTTCTTAGCTGCTGCAAGAAGGATTTCTTTCTCGTGATCCATGTATTCCTGAGAAACTTCTGCACGAGATGTATATTTTGGAGACATAGCTGCTACCTGCATAGCTACGTTCTTTAAGCATTTTTTGATTTCATCGTTTACTACGTCTGCCTCTGCTTCGATCAGAACACCGATACGTCCGCCGCCGTGGATATAATCTACAACACATCCGTCTGTTACGATCTTTTCAAATCTTCTGATGTTCAGGTTTTCTCCGATCACTGCTACTTTCTCAATAAGAGCATCTTTTACAGTCTTTGTTGTATCAGCTGCCCAAGCTTCTGCCATGAATGCATCCATATCTGCTGCATCAGAATCTGCAACCTGATTCACAACTGCATCTACAAATCCCTGGAACTCTTCGTTCTTAGCTACGAAGTCTGTCTCAGAGTTTACTTCTACAATTGCTGCTACTTTGTCGTCTTTAACAACAGCTTTTACGATACCTTCTGCCGCAATTCTTCCAGCTTTTTTCTCAGCTTTTGCCTGTCCGTTCTTTCTTAAGAACTCGATTGCTGCATCCATATCTCCGTTTGTTTCATTCAGAGCTTTTTTGCAGTCCATCATTCCTGCACCTGTCATCTCTCTTAACTCTTTTACCATGCTTGCTGTGATTGCCATGATTTTTTCCTCCATGAATTGAAATAGTTTACCAAAAATGCTCCAACCTGATGTTCAGGCTGAAGCATTTACGTTCATAATTATTCTGCTTCTACAGTCTCTTCAGCTACTGCTTCTTCAGCTTCCTCATAATATGCATCTTCTGCTGCTCCCTGATTTGCTTCGATAACAGCATCAGCCATTTTGGAAACAATTAATTTTACTGCTCTGATTGCATCATCGTTACCTGGGATTACGTAATCCAGTTCTTCCGGATCACAGTTTGTATCACAGATTCCGATCAGCGGAATTCCCAGAGTGTGTGCTTCCTGTACACAGATTCTTTCTTTTTTAGGATCTACGATGAAGATCGCATCTGGAATCTTTTTCATTTCTTTGATTCCACCAAGGTTCTTCTCCAGTTTTTCCCACTCTTTTTTCAGCTCGATTACTTCTTTTTTAGGAAGTACATCAAATGTTCCGTCTTCTGCCATTCTCTCGATGTCTTTCAGACGTGCGATACGGCTCTGGATTGTCTTGAAGTTTGTCAGCATTCCACCTAACCATCTCTCGTTTACATAGAACATTCCACAACGCTCTGCTTCTGTTTTGATTGCATCCTGAGCCTGTTTCTTTGTTCCTACGAAAAGGATTGTGCCGCCTTCTGCTGCAATATCAGAAACTGCTTTGTAAGCATCGTCAACCATTCCTACAGATTTCTGCAGGTCGATGATGTAAATACCATTTCTCTCTGTGTAGATATATGGAGCCATTTTAGGGTTCCATCTTCTTGTCTGATGTCCGAAATGAACACCTGCTTCTAAAAGTTGTTTCATTGAAATAACGCTCATGTTTTTTCCTCCAAATTGGTTTTTTACTTCCGTATACTTTCTTTACACTGAGACCGGCTTGTCTTATCGTCAAACTTAGGCACCTTCAGTGATACCACGCATACGTGTTTTTTCGCAACGCTAGTAGTATATCATAGAAAATACTGGATTGCAAGGACTTTCTATGGTATGCTGATGGAAAAGGAAAAGAAAGGATGTACTCTATGAAATTTACATTTGCACACAACAATTTAAATGTACTGGATCTGGATAAATCTCTTGCATTTTACAAAGAAGCTCTGGATCTGACGGAAGTTCGCAGAAAAGACGCTGAGGATGGAAGCTTTACCCTGGTCTATCTTGGAGACGGAACTACTCCACATCTTTTAGAGCTGACCTGGCTGCGCGATATGGATCGCCCTTACAACCTGGGAGACAATGAGATCCATCTTGCGTTTGAAGTGGATGATTTCGATGCAGCTCACAAAAAGCACAAAGAAATGGGATGTATCTGCTACGAAAATCCGGGAATGGGAATTTACTTCATCTCTGATCCGGATGGATACTGGCTTGAAATTGTTCCCCAAAAACTGATCTAAGAATCTTAAAGCCCTGATGACACGATGACCATCAGGGCTTTTCTTTTGTACTTTGTATATGAATTTTTCTTTAGTAACGAACGTAGATCATACCGCTCTGAACCGGTCCTACAATAACACCGATTCCATAATCTGCTGCATGGATCATCTGGCCACCGCCGATGTAGATTCCACAATGCTCTGCATTTACTGCCACATCTCCCGGCTGCGGGTTGCTTACCTGCGGCCATCCAAGGAATGTATACGTTGTACCAAGACGAGCATAATTGCCAGTCAGACAATACGCTACAAAACCGGAACAGTCAAACGCTCCCGGACTGCATGCTCCCCATACATATTCCGCTTTTCCTACCCAGCTGTATGCACGATCCACGACTGCATTTCCGGTAGACGGATTGTAATTTGGTTCCGGTGTCGGTGTCGGAGTTGGTGTCGGATCCGGAGTTGGTGTCGGTGTCGGTGTCGGATCCGGAGTTGGTGTCGGTGTCGGCTCTGGTGCCGGCGTTACAATTCCACCGCTATTATCTCCACCGCCTGACGGTGTATTGGTATTTTCATTATTTACCGTGTTGTTCTTTTCCTGTCCTTTTTCGCAGCTTCTACTGCCGCTCTTGCAGCTTCCTGAATCATTGCATCCAAGTTAGACACTTCTGCTCTCTTGGACTCAATCGTACTTGACAGCTCTGCTGTCTGTGTCTTGTACTCCTCATCCAGATTCTGCAGTTTTGTCATATCTGATTCCAGAGATGTCTTCAGATCTTCTACTTCCTGAACTGTCTCTGCATATTCCCGCAACTTATCACGGTCATATGTATGTACTTTCTCCACATATTCCGTCTGAGTAAGCATCTCTGAGATACTTCCGGAAGCTACAATACGTTCTAATGCTGAAGTATCGCCTTCCTCATACATGTATTTAATACGAAGCTTCATATCTTCATACTGCTGCTGCTTTTTCTCTTCTGCTACAGCCAGGTCTTCCTGAGCCTTGGTAATCTCCTGCCCTTTGTTGATCAGCTGTGTTTCCAGATCATTTGTCTTTGTAAACAATTCATTCAGCTGTGCCTGAAGACCGTTCACTTCATTCTGAGCTGATTCTTTCTGATTCTGAAGACTTGTTGTATCATCTGGTGCCGCCATAACAGGTGTAACTATCATGGAACACGTTAATGCTGCCGCAAGCAGTACACTTCGTACTTTTTTCATTTTCATACTTTCACCTATCCTTAATATTCTTATTTATGTCCCCACATATTCTACATAATACCTGATTTTCCGCACTTTTTCAATACAGTTTGTGGTATTTTGAAAGGATTGTGTGGTATTATCGTCAAGTTTAATCATACAATAAGAATTATATTCGATACGTGATGAAAAAGCAATAACTTTTTAATATTTTTGTAATATTTTTCCTTTTTAATCTGCCTTACTGCCGGTTTTCTCATAAACAGCTTCAAAATCCATATCGCCTTTCGCCTGCACTGTCCCGATATTTTCTTTTGTATATATGGTGTTTTCCGACTGGCCGACAGCTCTCCAGCCTTTCACTTTCTCATCTCCACTTTCATTTTCAACCGGCAGTATTTCCTTTGGCAGCAAAATCCCCTCCGGAACTACCACCTGCTTTACAATACGTTTTTCCTCGCCTTTATTATCTTTGTATGATTTCCAGAATGATATCTTAGAGAAAACCTCTTCTTTTCCTTCTACATCATCCAATATCACAGTTTTTCTGGCAACTGCCTTTCCCGTTCCCCATATCTGTCGATAATATTCCGTCACCCGCACATCCAGCAAACCTTTCTGCGCATCTGCTGTCAGTATCTCTACTTCAAATGTCGATTTGCTGGTTGTTCGCATGAGCATATTCTGAATAAAATCTGCTGCCAGCTCTTTTCCTTCCACCTCTTTCCCGATCGAATATGTCGGATTAACTGTCAGAATCTCCATCGATTCTTCCATTGCTGCTCCCAGAATACTGTCCAGCTCATTCTGATGCATCGTCTTTGTCTCCGCCGTATAAATCGATGCTCCTGCAAAAATCAGCATAATTAAAATAAAAAATCCCATCACTGTCATGTCTCATCCGTTCCTGGCATACTCTCCTTTCCCCTTTTTCTATTTTGCATATCCTGTGATCTGATGCTCCAAAAGCATATTCAAAAGTGGAATCGTGTACCGGTATGCCAATGTCACTTTTGCATATTTGCTTCCTGCCGCACTGGTCACAACCTGAATATCCAGATTTTCATATCCGTTTTCCAGCGCTTTCTTTTTACATTTCTCCAGAACCTCTGCATTATAATCACTCGCTTCAATCTCTGTTACAACTGTAGAATGATAAGCCTGTGCCTTCTGTGTATTCAACGATGCGCTGATATAGGCAGTACTCAGCACTGCCATGAAGGCAATCAGTACAACTCCCACCATTGTTTCGATCGCACCTTTCATTTTTCTTTTCCTTTCAACCGCACTTTAATCTACTGTAACCCGACATACCTTTGTTACTTTTCTAATATAAGCCCCCTGATAGTTTTCCTCTGCCTGATAAGTAATCTCATAAACACCTCTCTGCGCTGTCCAAAACGCCTCTGGATTTAGTTCCTTTTCCAGCTGACTTCCATCTGGAGCGATCAGTTTTATCACGCTGACCGGAAGCTCTCTTCCATCCGCGTCCACAGCCCTGGCACTGATTTCTTTTCCATGAAGAAGGTCATATCTTCTTTGATACTTCAGTTTACTGACAGATACCGTCAAGACCGGATCCGGTCTCGGTTTCAGCTGTACAAGAAAATCGGAATTATCGGTTGCTTTTAAAAATGATTTTGGCTCTGCCTTTGAAAGCGCGCCCAGATATCCACGATCAGTACGATTCCAAACAAATGCAAATAATACGGCCAGGATAATTGCCATTGCTGCGATTTTTCCATATTCTCCGATCCAGCTCTTCACATCTGCCCTCCTGACATTTTTTATCCCTATCCCGTCAAAAAAACAGCTCTGCCAGCCTATGCAGCTGACCTCCTGAAGCAAGCAGCGAATACAAAAGTCCAAGCAGCATGATTCCCAGCATACACGTCACGATCACACCGCCATACTCTTCCATAAATTCTTTCATTCCGCTATTCTCCTTCTCAAACAGAACTTACCTGTATTAAAATCTTCCATAAACCGGACATGACCGCATATCCGATGATTGAAATTACGATGATCGAACCGTATTCTTCCAAAAATTCTTTCATGATATCGCCCTCTTTTCTCTCAAACCTTCTAAATTGTATTTACAACAGACAAAATCCCCAAAATGACCAGTACCAGATCTGCGAGCATTTTTACGACTCCCGTGATCATTGGAAGCAGTACAAGAAACCCAACACCTGCCATCAGCTCTTCTTCCTTCAAACGCTCTGCCCGATCCATCATAACGGTATTTCTCTGTACCAGCGCATCAATCTGCCCTCCCATATCTCTAAATTCCAAATTCTGCCATGGAATACAAGATCTTCATTGCAGAAAGCACATCCGGAATCTGGAACTCTCTCATAAAGCGGATATACGGCTGAAGTGCATTCGGCTGCTGTTCGATTTCTTCTACCAGTCGTGTTAAATCCTGTTTTAAGATAAACGGTGCGTCCGGTATTGTCTTCTTTAAAGATACATGCACATTATCCGTCTGAAGCTGCAGGGACAGATTCATCAGCCATTCCGGAAATTGTTTTTCCACCTCACGTAATACACGTTTTCTGGCATGTTTATATTTTCGCTTCTCCTGCGTCAACATCCAGATTGCTGCTGCACCCGCCGCACCTGCTGCCGTCATCCCCACAGTATTCCCCAGTAAGATCGCCGTCACACCGAAGATACATCCAATGATACTATATTTAAACCTTTCCTTTTCCCGGTTTCCCTTCACAACATACTTATATTTTTCTCGAATTTCCGCTTCATCGACATCTTCATCTGATAAGATCAGACTGCCGGAAAGTTTTTTTCTGCGCTGCATACCAGATCAGCATATTGAGAATCACCACTCCTGTCGTGACCGCCTGAGAAATTGGATTCTGTGTGATATCAAACTCTTTTGGCAGCATCAGAATACTCATGGCACAGATCAGAAAAGACAGCCCGATCCCGATTGTTACCTTTGACCTTGATATTCTTTTTTTTCTTTCTGCAGACCATAAATCCTCTCAATCCACATTTTTTCTGTCATTCAGCAAAATCTCAATCGCTGCATCCGGGCTTCCTCCCGACTGCTCTACCTGCATCAAAAAATCATGGATCTTATACAATCTTTTACATCCATACTCTTTTTCAATTTCTGAAAATGCCTCCTGATAAATGTTTCCCTCACTTTGTGCGGACTGGATATGCTCTACTGCATATTCGATTCCATTGTATAAACGGCTCTCTCCCTGACGGAACAATAATTTTGTATCTTCCAGCGCCGTTAAAATCTTTGCCCTGCGTTTAAACGAATATAAAAGCTGTTCCATATAGGCAGTCAGATCTTCAAACTTCTTTTCTTCATACAGATTTTTATAATTCATTAAAAATACCGTTGGCACAAATATCGATGCCGCTGCCATTACAATCACTGAAAAGAAAACCTGCAGTTGAAAAAGATAGGCAAATCCTGCAATTCCCAGATAGACCGCCAACAGATATTTCACATAGGACGAAGCACTGAATGTGTATCCACACCGCTGAATCTCCAGATTCAGCAGTTTCGGATTCCAATAGTGAAACATGTGCCTTTTTCGCCTTTTCTTTTTTTGTTTTACCTGCACACCATTTTCCCCTCACTTTCTCCCAAAAAGGGGGATCTTATTCCTGCCCATTGAAATTTTTTTCTAATATTCTCAGAAATTTCTCTGGACACTACTTTTCCATTTTCCACGATCAGATACTTTCGGTTTTCTTCTCCGATTCTGTCAAACAGGCAGATCTGATCGACAAACCGAAAGACCTTTCCATTTCCGGTTGCCTTTTTGCAGAGCAATATTCCTACATTCAAAAAACTATAGATGTCATTTTCCATTCTGGATGCCGCGTAAGAATCCTGCATCATATTCTGAATCCGGTCAGGAATCTTCCTCGTATCATCTGTGTGTAGTGTCGTCAGTCCGTGAAGACCTGTCGAAAAGCATTCTAAAAGATACTTCACTTCTGTAGAACGCGCTTCTGACAGAAGCACCCATTGCGGATTTTGCCGAAGTGCAGATTTGATTGCTTTCGTATAGGAGAAAAATTCTTCATCTACTTTCAGTTCCACACAGTTTGCCCCCGGATTAATATCCCGATAATGAATCTCAAGGTTATCTTCAATGGTCATCACCTTTTCGTGCTTCGGTATAAATTGTGTTAAAAATTTCAGCAATTCTGTTTTTCCTGCTCCCGGACACCCGCAAAAGACCATATTCAATTTTGCTTCCATACAATTTCTTAGAAACAGAAGCACCTCTCTGGAACAGTATCCATCGGCCAGCATTTTTTCTTCTGTCATACGCATAACCGCCGGTGTTTTTCGAATAGAGATGGAATACCCTGTATTTGTCACGCTTGGATGAATGATCGAAATCCTGAGAGTGTCCGTCTCCGCTTCCAGAACATTATTAAATTTATTGATTTGTTCACTCACAATATTAGAAATCAGAACGCTAAATCGGCCTGCGAACTCCGGTGTCAGATTCACCGGAGCTTTTCGAATCCCATATTTTAAATGTTCGATCCACACATCAGTCCCGTTATAATTGATGTCTGTAACCTGCTGATCTTTTACATATGGGAGCAGCGGTCCGAAGCACTCCTCTTTCAAATCCCATGCTTCCCTGGATATTTTCATTAGCTGACTCCATTTGCATCTGCAAGTGCGTTCGTCAATTTCTGTACTGCTTCCATAATTCCGCTTTTAATGCTGTCTCCGATTGGTGATGCTGCTACTACAATGATCATGATGACGATTGCTGCTACTACGATTACTCCATATTCTTCCATAAATGCTTTCATACTTTTCTACTCCTTTTGATTCTTTTTCATGATTTTGTTTACTTTTTACCGGATTTTTATAGAATTTCAGCCTTTTTCATCTTTTTCTCTTCTCATCAGACTTCCTCCTTTCTTTTTCTGCACATATATTGCCGATTTTATATTGTTGTATTATTTAAACTTTGAAAGTTTAAATCGATAATTATTTTCTGCATTCCGGAAATCTGTAAGATCGTAAGATAAAAATAGAAATGATTTTCTCAGACAGGAATATCAGAACTGAGCCTGTATCTTCTACAGACTATTGCCATATATGATTCATTATAAAACACTTAAAATAACTGAAATCTGTTAGAAATTAACACTTGATTTCTTGACTGGATCTCATTACGATCCATGGAACTTATAACCTCTGCCGGAAGAACTTCCGTCGATTAAGTTATGTATGAATTATACGTCTCTGACTCCTGAAAGTCAATGTATAAATTCTTAAATATTAATAAACAAAAAAATTACGATTCACCCCCACCGGCGTAAACCGTAATCTTTTTCCTAAAAGCTTTATTCAACAGGCGGTACTTCTTGCTTCTTCATCCCCCTCAAAAGCACATACATGGAAGAACCGACAAAGGCACTGACTATAACCGCCCCTCCAAGACGCATGATATCGCCTTGGATCCAGGCTCCCAGTGCACTGTCTGTCAGAAGAATTCCCATCACATTCACTGTAATATGAAGCAGGATCGGCACCTTGATCGTCCCACAAATCTCATAGGAATAGGCAAGCACCATTCCCATCGCTCCGACATAGAGGATTTGCAGCAGATTCCCGTTCATCAATCCGAAAATCAAAGACGAAAGCAGCGCCGCACTAAAGAATGTGCTCTTTTCACGGAATCTTTTAAAAACAAGCCCCCTGAACATCAACTCTTCCGCAACCGGCACGATGATCCCCATACAAATCAACTGCACGACCACATTCGTCTGCATATCCACATCGCTGTACGCGAAGGAGGACAACGCCAGGGCAGACAACATCATCAGACAATTTAATCCGATACAAAATGCACTTCCCAGTCCGAAAACGACCAGATACTTCTTGACTCCCGGAACTTTCACTGCCTGTTTATAAAGTATTCGTTCCTTCTTCCGGTCTTTCAAAAACAGCGGTACCGTCAAAAACAACGTACAAAGCGCACTGAACGCAAGAATCGGCATAATATATTTACCCACGATCTCGTACATTCCCTGCACACTGCTCATAATCGCCTTGGTCATCTCTTCTGTCGTAGTGCTCTTTTCCAGTGCGTCATAATCCATAACCTGACCGATATGCGGAATCATCACCGCAAGCTCTGCCACTAACTGGGCAACAAACTGAATCACCCAATACAATAAGAGTGGACCACATACATGCCAGAATTTCACCGGTTCTGAATTTCTATCCATTCATTTTCCTCGCTTTCTCCTGTATCCATGCCCTTATCTCACTCTCATTTCCCTGCACACTGCCCTGGACCATCTCCGATTTTCCGCCGCCTCTGCCATGAAATGTCTCATTCAGTTCTTTTGCAAGCGGTCTCATATCCAATATCCTGCTTCCGATCACATAACGGAAACCATGCTCCTCATCTCCGCCAAATACTGCACAGAGCCGTTTGCCATGATCCAGAACAAGATTCATCAGAATCCTCAGCTCTTCTCCCTCCAGATCATCCGCAAACACAATCACATCCTCCGATTGCCCGGCCAGCCTTTCTGCACGAATGGCAAGCATGTCTCGCTTTAACTGCGCATATCTCTGCTTCCATTCTGTACAGTCATTTTTTAATTTTTCTACCCCCTGCGCCACGTCTTCTTCTTTCACACACAGAGCAGAAGAAATACACCCTGTACTCTCTGCTTTCCTGCGGTAATCCTCCAACGCACGGAATCCACAGAGCATGGTCACACGGACGCCGCCTTTATAACGCTGCACTCCCGTCAGACGGATCTGCCCGATCTCCCCTGTTTGTTTCACATGCGGCGCACAGAACTATATGATTGCTGCTCGAAGAAAGAATGGGGTGTCTCCCTCGGAAACTGTTGAGGATCGAGCTGCTCAGGACTTTCGGAACATGGTCCGCAGTCGAGGAAGCCGGACGCATCAGAAAAAAAACAACCGTCTGATGTATGTAGCAAGTTCCATACTTATACTGGTGGCAGTTATTATGGGAGTTACCACACTCAATAATTTCGGGAAAATGAAAGCTGTCCAGAAAGTGATGAGTCAGGCGTCGTCAGCGGTCTTACAGGAAAATAATACAGAGGAGGTGCAGCCGGTGAGCGGTGAAGTGACAGAAGCATCCAATGAGGGAGACGTAAAAAAAACAGGAAGAAACACCACCATCAGAAAAGGATGCATCAGATCCGGAAATAAAACAGGAAGAAGAAAAAGCAGATGATATTGTCCAGGAACAGGAGAGTACAGAAGGAGAAGGTGATTCCTCAGAGGGAGTGTACGTAGTGGAGCAGGGAGATACACTGGCGATCATCAGCAAAAAGGCCTACGGAGATGTTTCGCATGTAGATTCTATCTGTCGGATGAACGGAATTACGGATGGAAATTTGATTTATGTAGGTCAGAAATTGCTATTACCATAAAATAATGCTATAATCGGAAAATAAAACAAAATGATAAGGGGTCGGATATGAAGCAAAAGAAAAATCCGCGGTTTCGATTTTCTGGATCCATAGATATGGAGATCATTCGGAGGCAGGTCAAAAGGCACAGAAGAAGCGTGCTGGGACAGTGGACGATCCGGATCGTCGTGGCAGCCATGATCGTGACAGGAACCTATCTTGTGATTGAAAATCAGACGTATACGTCCGTTGCAACAGCGGACTCACATAAGAAAGATACAGAAGACAGCAACCAGTATATCGCATTTTCGGACGGTGTGATCCGATACAGCAGAGATGGCGTTGTGTTTCTGAATAAAAAGAATAAGGAAAAATGGATTCAGCCCTGTCAGATTCAGAATCCGATAGTGGACGTTAATGAGGATGTGTTTGCAATAGCAGATGTGGGCGGTAATACGATCATGATCTTTCAGAAGAGTGGATTAAAGGGGGAGATTGAGACTACGCTTCCGATTGAAAAGATTTCTGTTTCAAATCAGGGGATTGTAAGCGCGATCCTGAAAAACGAATCTACGCCGCAGATCATTTCCTATGATGCAGTGGGAAATATACTCGTAGAGCATCAGGTAAATCTAAACAGTACCGGATATCCAATCTCACTGGACATGTCGGCGGATGGGGAGAACCTGATGGTATCGTATCTTTCCACAAAAAACGGAACATTGAAGTCCATGGTTGCTTTTTATAATTTTGGAAAAGAAGGTCAGGAAAAAACGGACAACCTGATTTATACAGAAGATTTTGAGCAGACAGTCGTTCCGGATGTGTTTTATATGGACGCGTCCACATCCGTTGCGGTTGGTGATAAATCATTTGTGATCTATGAAGGTACAAAGTCCGTGAAAAAGAAAACCGAAGTGAAGCTGAATCAGGAGATACGCAGTGAATTTCACTCGGACAGGTATATCGGGTTTATTCTTACGAATAAAGATAAATCAGGATATGAAGTGCAGCTTTATGATAAAACGGGAAAACAGATAATAAACCGGGAAATAACAGGAGAATATAGTCATGTAAAGATAGCAGGAGATGAGATCATCATGTTCGACGGAACAAAGGGATGTATCATCAGCGACACAGGAATACAGCGATTTAAGGGAGACTGGGGAATAGAAGCACAGGAAGTGATTCCGGCTGCCGGAATTCACAGATACCTGATCGCCGGTGAAGATGAACTGCGGCTTGTTTACCTGACAAATTAGGAGAAAATATGGATAATTGGTTATTGATTATTGTAGGAGTGATATTTTTGATCAGTATCGTGGCAGGCTATGTCAGAGGACTGCTCAAAATCGGAATTTCGTTGCTGGCTACGGTTCTGTCGATCGTGCTGGTTATGTTTCTGGCGCCTTATGTCAGTGATGCGCTTATTAAATGGACACCTGCGGATGAGATGATTGAAGAAAAATGTATGGAGATGTTCATGCCTCAGATTTCTGCAGATACATTGAAAAATGCAGATTTAAGCGGGACTTCACTTGGGGAATTGAATCAGGATCAGCTGGCGGATATCAACAATCTGGACTGGAACCAGTTGGGGATCAACATTCAGGATATTTTGAATATCATCGGAGAGATCCCAAAAGAAGTGCAGATTCAGGAGATTGAAAATGCAGCATTGCCGGAGTTTTTGAAAAAACCGGCTGCTGGAAAACAATAACAGCACAATTTATCAGGAACTGGGAGTTAAGTCGTTTCCTGAGTATGCGGCATCGTATATTGCAAGGATGATCCTACAAAGTTGTGGCTATTTCTTGGTTACTATTTATCCTTGTGTGGATTCTTGTCAGGGCACTGATGGCTGCAGTAGATCTGATCGGCGAGCTTCCGATTCTGGGATTTTTCAATCACCTGGGCGGAGCGGTTGTCGGAGCAGCGGCGGCACTGTTGATTGTCTGGCTCTTGTTTTTGATCATAACATTATTGTATAATAATGCGATTGGGCAGTCTTGCTTTGAGATGATTGAGAAAAGCAGTATTCTGACATTTTTGTATGATAACAATATATTGATTACGAAGCTGTTGTCATTTTAAGAGGGATTTTCGATCTTGAAAAGTCGGTTTTGAAGATAAAATATATATTTTACAAAAATTAAAAAAATCTATTGACAGGTACTGTGCAATATGGTATATTTTAATAGCTGTCGGTGATAACTGAACAGCTTGAACGGGGGATTAGCTCAGTTGGGAGAGCGCCTGCCTTGCAAGCAGGAGGTCACGAGTTCGAATCTCGTATTCTCCACTTGATTCTATTAATGTAGAATCAGATGTACCTTGAAAATTGCATACAAAGAGAAATATCTTATGAAAATAAGAGAGTTGAATTGATTCAACAAGACATCCGAGGTAATGTTAACAACATTATTAAAAAACAAACTATTACCAACGCATGTAACGCTATACATGTGTAGATGAGAGACCAACCCGTGTTTCTTGTCAGTTGGTTATGCTAAT
>ENA-OQIT01000199-OQIT01000199.1-human-gut-metagenome-genome-assembly--contig:-NODE-199-length-13834-cov-3.713723_pt1 | contig 13834 bp, 16 predicted proteins | sample MGYA00242587_ERZ504752 | MGnify/ENA primary metagenome ERZ504752 (study PRJEB26092, sample SAMD00036352) | human gut metagenome | host: Homo sapiens | study: EMG produced TPA metagenomics assembly of... | reverse complement strand
TTTCAGGTAACGTATACTTAACTACAGACTCACTTTTATCTGCACACAAAACAATACCAATCGGCGGATTGTCTCCTTCATTCATAAGTTCTCGTTCATAATAATGAACATACATCTGCATCTGCCCCAAGTCCTGATGTGTTAAGTCCCCAACTTTTAAATCTATCAGAACAAAACATTTTAAAATATAATTATAAAATACAAGGTCAATTCTAAAATGACGTCCATCAAAGGTTATTCTTTTCTGCCTTGCGACAAATGAAAACCCTCTACCAAGTTCCAAAAGAAATTTCTGCAAATGTGTAATTAACGCTTGTTCTAAATCGCTTTCATAAAAATCATCATTAGATTTCAGTCCAAGAAACTCCAACACATATGGGTCGCGGATGACATCTTCTGGTTTTTTCGCCGGTTCTAATGTCTGTATTTCCTCTGCAACTTGCTCTTTATTTTTACTGGACAATAGCCTTTCATAAAAGAAAGAATTTATCTGACGCTCAAGTTGTCTGGTACTCCATTGGGATTTTACAGCTTCCTGCATATAAAATTCTCGCGCATTTTCATTCTCCACTCGCATCAGGAGCCGATAATGAGTCCAACTCAATTCGCTACGCAGTGCGTAGCCATTTGGGAATGTTAAATAAAACTGACGCATATTTTTCAAATTGGCAACGGTAAATCCTTTCCCAAAATCCTGTGTCATTTGCTTTGACAACTCTTTTAGCAATCCTTTACCATACTCCGCTTTCTCATTTCCGCCTTGTTCTTCAATAATTGATTTTCCAATATTCCAGTAGGCTTCAACCATCGCAAAATTGGCTGTTTGATAAACTTTATTTCTCGCCGAAATTAAAATTTCTTTGATTTCATTATAAAAACTTTGATTCACTTAATTTCTCCTTTTATGTTTCAACTATGATTGTATCCGCCACTTATGTCCATCTTTTGAATTATAAGTATAATATTTTTCATAAAATATTTTCATAGCATTCATATACTGATTTAAAACCAATACCACATCACTATTAGTCGGCATCTCATCAACATCCAAAACATCAAGAAACGCATGTGTATTTTCCATCTTAAGCATCTCCTTTATAGGTTCCAGGATTCTATTAATAGCTTTCACTTTAAATGCATTTAGTGGGGAATCTGGTTTTTTCTTTGATAATTCCTGCATTTCCTTGTATATACCTGTAAGCAAAGGATTTAACAATTCATATTGATTAACAGCGTCCTGAGTTGTTTTATTCATAATCATACCTCCTACATTACTAAGTCCATTATCGGATGTGATGTTTTTACTTCTTCATCCGTATCTGAAAGATTCCAATACCAATTTCCAGATAACCGTTTAACATTATCATATTTAAATTTTTCTAAACATTTTATATATTGAGAAATAATTAGTACAACATCGCTGTTAAAAGGCATATCATCTTCTTGGAATCTTTGAAAATCAGAGAATGGCATATAACGCTTACCCAATAATTGATTTGCCTCTTCAATCAACTGGTTTATAAAATTCAACTTAAACTTATTAATAGCACCATCTGGTGATTTCTTGGATAATATACTTAACTCACTATACATATCCTTAATCTGGATATGTAACTTTTCAAATCTCTCAACGTCTTTCTTTTCCATAGTCTACTCTCTCTTTCTTATGATGGGCACATTCTTATAAATTCTACATATTTTTTATTAATGACCTCCATTGGGTCACGTTGCTTACTTTCATATACATCAACCATCAGTTTGACATCCTCATCAGTAAGACACAAAATACACTTTCTCTGTCCACTCCATAAATCTATAGTATTTCTCATAATATTCTTTTTCAATGGATTTCTTGTTAATATAATACCAAAACGTCCAAATTGTTCTGAAAGATAACGATTTAACTGATTAATATGTTCTCTACTAACTTCGTTTACATTCTTCATCTCAAATACGATTTGCCTACAATCGTACTTATTATACAATTCTTTTAATAACGGAAATGAACAATTATTATAAAATATCAAATCCCTTATTTGAGTCCCTGAATCAATTCTACTTTGTGCCTGTGCAAAATCAAGATGTGGATATAATAGGGATGCGAATAACTTTGTACAATTACTTTCAAATTTTTTATCAGCATTATCTGTTTTTCCTAATGGCAATTTTACTATTTGATTCAAACATTTTTTTGCAGATATAACTGGTATTTGCTTAAACAATGGGTCATTTTTGCAATCTGCCTGTTTGCGCTCTTTGGATGCTATATATGCCGCAATCATATCGTAATTATATCTATTATATTCCAAAACCTTCGGTCTTTCAATTTTATCTTCTTCCCCTTCTTTAACATAGGCATTCATAAAATAATCATCATAGTTAATCCATGGAGTATGACGTAACCAACGCTTTGGAACAAAAATAATAGGAGAATCATCTTCTGGATTATATGGCAACGATAAGTCCTCTTCACCCATTTTACAAGTTTTCGGATTAAAAACTTTTATATTTGTAAACTCTTTTACTGGAATATTATATTTCTTACACTCATCCTGTGTAAAATCAATAAGAAATGATTTTAAAAAATTACACGCAAAATCACTAATCCTATCTTTTGATATATTATTTACGTATAGTTGTATTTCCTCAAAATGCGAAAAACCATCCTTTTTATATTGTGGCACTATACAAAACAACTCTAATATTTCTTTTGCTGTTTTGATTGATATTTTCAATCCTCTTTTGGTCTTTCCTGTTCCCAATCCCACTTCGCTACATTCAGATAATTCACTCAAAAGACCCGCTATCACTTCTCTTTTATCCTCATTTTGTGAATATACTGTACCTAACATGTTAAATGTATTAATCAATATTAAATGTAACGCATTATCCTGTTGTGACGGAGATTTCCATAACAAAAACGGGTCTAAATATAATGGTATATCTTCATCTAAAAATGGAATAGCAAAATCAACTTCTTCCTGTGTAATGGGAACATTATAATAATCAACTAACCGTGGTCTTACTATTGTCATTAAATTTCTCCTTATATTATTTCAAAATGCTTCAACGCATCCTTTATCGCTTCCACTTTTTTCGCCGTAGGATGCTTTCTCGGCTGTTTCAATTCTTCTACCGCATTAGGAGCATCATACATCGGCAATCCTAAATCTCTCTTTACCTCTGCGATATATGCGGTATGTACTTTGAAGCCGTATTTAGCTTCTATGTACTCCTTTATCATTTTGTAGGTCACTCGTTCCTTGGACTTGTACTCTTCGGCTCTTTTAGCGATATTATCAAGCGGAACTTTTCCCTCACCTTCGCCAAACTCAACTTTTACGTTGATATGTCCGTCTGGCTTTTTGTGGGAAAGCAGTACTACCGTCTCCACATGTACCGTTGCTAACATATGAGCACAATCCTTGCATCTCGTCTGCTATGTAGGAACACATTTTTTTAGTCTTATCTATAATGCTATCCTTCTTAGCAAATCTCTTTTTTGCATCTTTCACTTCATTCGTAAATCCTGTTTTATATATAAAAGTAAGCTTATAGGGATCTTTATTACCATTTTCATCAAAGCCACCAACAATGACTTTCTCTATAATACTTTCTAAAAACAAACTCGATCAAATTACTGTTATTATTTCATCATTTAATAGAGCCTCCTTGAAATCTGAAATTCTCTCTTCTTAAACTTTTTTGATCCTTCTGTTTTTCTAACAACTGAGCTAACTGAATATTTACATCGGAAAGCTCCCGTACCAATGTAGTTTCATTTTCTTCATACATATCTTGGGCAATTATATTATTCATATAATTATCCAACAATTTCTGACGTTGCTTTTTTATTTCATTTATCTTCTTTTTACACTTCTTTATCTCCTTTTCTAAATTCTGCTTTCCTAATGTTTGCTCTGCTCTTTTTATAAACTCATCTACTACCTCTTTATTATCTCGGCATAATAACCTATAGGATTCAAGAAATGCTTCTTCTATCACTTGCTCTGGAATTCCCTTGCTATCTGGACAATTGTACTTTCCATTTTTGCTAGCCGCTATACACTGCCATATCGATTTCTTATATATTGAATTACTATGCCATTGTCTACGTGTCAGATGGCCTCCGCAAAACCCACATTCCAACAAGCTACTAAAAGCATATTTCCGACTATATTTATCCCTCTTTCCCGGAACTACACTGAGCTTTCCTCCATTTCTGCGGCTTCTCATTGCCTGAGCCTTTTCAAACATATCTTCTGAAATAATCGGTTCATGATGATTTCTTACATAATATTTGTCTTCCTCTCCAAAATTTTCCAATCGTCTTTTGGATATTGGATCTACTGTAAATGTTTTTCCCAAAAGTAAATCCCCTTTATACTTTTCATTATTTATAACACCCATGATACTTGATGCAGTCCATTTATTTCCTCTTATTGTATGAATTTCCTTTTCATTCAATTCTCTTGCAATCATGGTGCTTCCAGCTCCCGCTATATACCTTTCAAAAATGTATCGAACTACCTTAGCTCCTTCGGGATTTATAGAAATGGTTTTTAATTCTTTATCATAATCATATCCTAAACAATTATTAAATCCAACCATTTCCCCTCGTTTCATTTTCATTTTTAACCCCATTTTTACATTTGCTGAAGTATTTTCTACTTCTTGTTGTGCAATAGAACCAAGCACAGCAATCAAAAATTCTCCATCTCGTATAGTATGAATATTTTCTTTTTCAAAATAAACTGCAACATTAATTTCTTTCAACATTCTCACATATTTCAAGGTATCTAATGTATTTCTCGCAAATCTTGGGATATTTTTTACAATAATCATATCTATTTTTCCAGCTTTACAATCTTGAATCATACGATGAAATTCATCCCTTTTGTCTACTTTCGTTCCTGTCACAGCTGGATCTGCATAAATCCCTGCAAATGTCCAAAGCTTATTTTCCTGAATCAAAGCCGTGTAGTGTTTAATCATGGAATTATAACTTTTTTCCTGTTCTTTGTCATCCGTACTTACTCTACAATACGCCGCTACTCTTAATCGGTCTTTATATCTTTGTTTTGCAGAATCATCAAATTTATTTTTTGCTTTAATAACTTCTACTTCCATTCATTTTGTGCTCCTATAGTATTGTGTATTTATATAATATGACACTATATATCAGAAGTCAAGTCATCAAATCAGAAATCACATTATAATCTTTCATCAACTTCTTTTTAATTAAAAAGTATTCTTCTTGTGTAATGAGTTTCTTATAAAGTAACTGATGAAGCATAGCTAACTGCATACTGTATCTAATCAAATGTTGGTTTTCTTTTTTCATATGTTCTCTTCCCCATTATCAAACGCTATTGCTCATGCGAAGAAAAACAGCATTCTCCAACGAGTCTGCTGTTTCTTCTTTACGACACCGTGTCATAAGGTGTCTTTATCATTCCTACATTTTATATTTGCAATTTCCTTCCAGTTTTCTGGAAACCCCATTTGGTATAATATTGTTTGATATACAGAATGTCTTTGAAAACATTGTTTCAATTCTGTATAAAACCATTCAAAATCTTCTTCCTGTAATAGCATTTTTAAAATAATCACCTGCGCAAACAAATCCTCTTTTCCACAGCAATACCTTCCTAACCGCCTGGGGATCTGAAGCATCTGATGAATCAGCAAATCTGGCAAAGCATCTTGAGTCTTAAAATTAAACAAACGATCATTATGCGCACAGACATTCCGAAATTTCGTCATAATTGACAGCATCCTTTCCAGTTCATTTTCTCGAATCTCCCCAAAATCTTTACAGATTTGAATCTTCACTCGACTTTTCTGACAGGAATACATTTTAGACACTTGCCCCAAAGTCAAGGTATTCACCAACACCCAAAATGGAACCGATTGATATCTTTTTACATAATGTCGGATATAATAATAACTGCTGTTTTCATTCAATTGTGCTGACATCTTTTGAATTAGCTTTTTGATTATTCGGGAGTGATTCTCGGACTGCAGATAATTAAGAGGATTTAGATATGCCTTTTGATCCTCACCATATATTTGACAAAAATGATATGACAATGAAGATTTGATTGTTTGTTCACAGATTAAAATATATTTCAGCAATATGCTTCGAAGATTCCTGCAAAACAATACATTCCATAGACATCCTCAAATCTTACTCCTACTTGAAACTTATTTGTCTGTGGATTTTTAAATATCCGTTTATATCCATTGACTAATGCAAAATATCCAGTTTGAAAAAGAATCCGTTTTGCATATTCCTGATCTTCAATTATCAACTGCTTTTGTTCTGACAAAAATGAAATCTGTTCATCATATGTCAAAAACCTCTTTCTGTTCACTTTCGCAAATCTCCTTACAAATAGCGAAAGGCTCCCCGTAGGAAGCCTCCCGGACTGCGGGCTTCGCAAGTTTCCGCAGTACGATCATGTATATATACTATTCTTTTCCAAGTTACCTGTCAAGTATCTTTTACTACTTTTCCACCCAACATTTTCCTTATAATTTATGCGGAATTTTCTTGGGTTCCTTGATATTTCTCCTCACCTTTCTTTCAGCCACTCCTTTTACCTGTTCTGCAATCTTTTCTTTTGCTACTTCATTCTTATCTAAACGCAGCTGCTTTTGATGGGAATCATAAAACTGTACCTTATTAGAAAGCAAATCTTCTTTTGATACCTGTGTTGAGTTAATTTCTGTCACCATCCGTTCCAAGGCTTCTTTTGATATAGATCCATCATCTTGTATCAGAATCAATTCGTGCGTAGAAGATGGAAGGACATAATAATCTCCTCCTAAAGCATCCCCCACTTGTGATAGCACTTCTTCCTGTACCAGCGCATTAGCCCCATTTATTCTACTGGTATTGGTCAATACATACGGACCCTTTTCGGAAGCATTTACCACATCTGTACTCAAAAGTAGATTTTCCGGTTCATGTTCAAACGCCATAGAATATACCAAATCTTCCAAACCATATAGGCCATACCCTCGATTACGATCTGCCAGAAGTGCATCCTGGTGTAGCTGTTCTACAGAAATCCCCCACATTTTCAGATGATCGTTACTGATTGGCATACTTGCTGTGCCAAACCCATTTTGTTCTAATGTAACATTGTATAAAGCTGTCAGTGTGCCACAATTTTTATGTGCATACTGTTCCAAATATTTCACATTATTTTCCGGATCGCACATCTTGATTGTTACATGATCTTTCACGGAATCATAATCAAGGAATTCTCTCCTATTAAACGGTAGTTCTTCTCCCTGTAGACATTGATCTGCAACCTGATTCATGATCTCATGCATGGATTCTCCATTCTGATATTCCTGTTCCAGACTGTTCAGATGAATAGCCACAGCAAAATCTTCTCCTTCTCTTTGAACCGTCAAGCTGTCTAACACCCGGTCATTTCCTTTGATTGTCTGCTGGATCTGAATTTTTGCATTGGCATAAGATTCTGGCAGGTATTCCCGAATGTTATTTTTGACGTATTCTGTAAATTCTGAATCCATATTAGTTTTCCCCCTCTTTTGTTTTCACTTTTAATGCATTAATTTTTTCCTGGTAATTTTGCATCCGTTCTTTCTGCATTTCTGTTCTCTTCTCGTTTTCTATTTTTCCATCGTTTTCAAATGTCATCTCCATTTAATTTTCCTTCTTTCTCAGTATTTCTATAACACACGAATCATTATCATTTCTCTATCGTGTCACATTCTTTTTGCATCCTGCAGGTTCCTGTCAGGGATAACAGGACACATTGGAATTGCACCATCTTCTTCAGACCGAATTTCTATCCGGAAGTATCATTATCCAGAAACAGAGTCTTGGCTATAGGTTCCCTACTTCCTATTTGCTGCATGGATTGTTCCCGCTCCTGCTTTTCCACATACAATTGTACGTTTTGTACTTTATGACACGGTGTCACAAAGTCATAAAAGCGCTCTCAGCGTATCTGCAGCCCAGCTCGTCTGTTCCATACGTCCTGCTGGATGTAACAGTATTCTATTTTCAATGTGCTATTCTCTGATTTCTCCGGAAAGGGAACGAATAAAATCAGTTATTCTAAAAGAATCTTAAAATTCACGATCTTCTCAATCAATTTTGCCCGAATCCTTAACTTCATGAAGTCATCCACTTGGTCATACTCTCTTCCATCTGCCAATTTGATTTTCCTTTTACACAGCTCATTTATGTAGGGATCATAATATTCCAAAACATAATTGACAGACTGGGCATCACCGGAAATTGCTGACGTAATGATCTCATACGGCAATGCTTTCTTTTCATTCTTCATCCATTTCCTCCAAAATTTGCCTCATCCGGTTTAAAGAAACTTTCTTATGATAGTGGATCGTACTTTGTACCAAATGTAGATAAGATGCAATTTCTGTCTCTGTCATATCCAAAAAATACAGCATCAACAAAATTTCCCGTTTCTTTTCCGACAGTTTTTGGAAAGCTTCTGCGATCTGCCGATCATGAACCTCCACTGCCTTTCCCATAACCGGGAAGTATCTTCTGTCGAAGCAATAATCGTCCATAGAATATAATTGCTCCAACTCTTGTCTGGTCAGTTCTGAAAACAGACTTTCTTTCGATTTCTGTCTCGTCAACTCTCGCCAGTAATGTTTCACCTCTCCTTTGATGGTCTTTTTGCAATAGCTGTCAAACTTCATTTGTACCTGCTGTTTTTGTTTAGGAGATAATTCCATTCGGATCACCTCCCTTCTGCAAACTGCGGTAATTAAAAAATGGCTTCTCCCTTTCATAAAGGAAAGCCACTTCTTAAAGAAAAATATCGAAAAATCACAAAATTTCCATACTTTTTTCCAAACACTTGAAGTTCTAATTTTTTTCATAGCTTCTAAAAATAGTAAAAATATAATTATTAGTTCCTGTTGGAACATCATCCAAACGAAAAGATATCAGACGAAGAACTTAATCCTCTGATTCCGTAAAGTATAGAAGTTCCAGAATAATGTAGTATTATTCAATATAGAATAAAATGTTATCCTTCCAGAATCCTATCTAGGAATGGATTTCTGGAAATATATTTGAGGAGCACTCCAAAACTAAGCGCTTAATGATACAATATCAAAGACAGAAATTATATTAACACCACAGAATGTGTCATATTAGCAATTGTAAATCATAGATGTGATACCACTTTTTTGCTAAGAACTTTTTAAATAAGTAGGTGAAAACATCTACAATTTGCCAAATATTTTCGTGGTATATAAGGAAATGCATATGCTATATTTATATAGTGATAAGTTGACATATAGAAAAGGAAAAGGTAAGCGCCTCATAGTGGGTGCGTAGACAAGCCACTATGAGGCGCTTACGAACTAATTGCATACAAACAATTACCAAATGCAACATATGAAGAGATGTCGTCAGAATTAAAAAAAATTATTCTTGATAGTCTATTGAAAGAACAAGGACATCTTTGTGCATATTGTATGAGAAGGATTCCAGAGACAAGAAAACTTCCTCCTGGCGTATCTGGGGCAACCATCGAACATTAGTTTGCAAGAAACCCTGACAGCAAAGAGGATTATGGACAAGGATTAGATTATAATAATATGTTAGCTGTTTGTTCAGGAAATCGCGGCTGCGGTGACGAGAGAAGTCTTACGTGTGATGACAAAAAGAGGAAACAAAGTTCTCAAAGTTGATCCAAGAAATGCAGATACCATTTATAGTATTTCGTATACTGCAGATGGACGAATAAAATCCGAAGATTCTGTTATTGACGAAGATTTAAATAAGCGTCTTAATTTAAATTGTGCTACAGTGTCTCTACCGGAAAATAGAAAAGCAGTTTTAGATGCCTTAATAGAAGACATAAGAAAAAACGGACCGAAGGGAGACATAAAGAATTACTGCAAAAGAAGGCTTGATATGATAAGGTCTATGGATGATAAAAAAATCCCATTTATTGGAATAATTATTTGGTGGTTAGAAAAACATGCAAATAGATAGGATATTCCTATAATACATAATTGAGAGTTAAGTGCATTAAAATTGGCAGTGTAAATTATTGGACCTGTTGACAAACTCACTTTTTCAGCGTTTATTTCTACATATCTTTTTGAAATATCATAAAACGGCTGGTAAATTCAGTTATTCAAACCGCTTTTACCAGTCGTTTTAGATTTAATGCCGTTGCCGATAAGAGGCATTCTTCTGTCGCTTTCTGAAGGCCTCTTTTTTGGATTTTATTCAATTTATGTTCTCTCTTTAAAACTGCGAATGTTCCTTCTGCCCATATCTTCCTAAGACGCATGACCCTCAAATAATCACTGGTCCCTACTTTCTTGCTGTTTCGATAAAAGGGATAATAAGCACTTGCATTGATCCTGACTGTACCGAGATCTGTAGCACAAGATGCAAAATCCGGACAGTTTTTACATTGTTGGTCCTATGTTTCTTTGAACGGCTATATAAACGGTAATAGTTCTGTGTTGACTTTTTATAAATTAATTTCTGAAATGCTAAATGTTTTCCCTGTCTACATACAAAGCGATCTGTTTCTTCCTCATAACAGAATCCCTTTTTCATTGCATTGTTCTGATATTCACGGATAGCTGTATAACCTTGAACCCCTAATAACTCCAGCCCTCTGTGTACTGCTCCTATATCATATCCGCCATCTAATCCAATTTCCTGATATTTACAAGGCTGTCCTTTCAAATGTTCCAGGATAATATCACTTTCCCTCCGGTAGCAGGATTTTGGAAATATATATTTGGGGGATACCCCAAAACTAGGCGCTTACTTTACAAATGATCCTCTTTTAGATTTCATCAAAAAGGTAGGAAGAATAATCAAAATTGCCCCCATACCCATTATTACTTTTAATGAAACTATAAATGGAAAAACGTAAGATAGTATATATCCCAACAAATAAAATAAAGCAATTATTGAATTAAATGCTGAAAGTTTTCTGGAAATAGTATCTTCATCATACATGGAAATAAAAACACTTTCTCCTATCAATTGTCGTATTGCCATTCCAGCCCCTAATATAATCATTGATACTAAATATAAAAATGATTTCCCATTAAATACTAACATCAAAAAGGCAAACATCATCAGTAATGCACCCAAATTTATAATTCGATTAGGCTTATATTTTTTTGATAAATAAATATAAATAACTGACATTATAACTTGAGCAGCGGCTCCCAATACTTGTCCAATTGTATATAATTCCTCTTCCGCATTTACTATGGTAACTACATATGATATCAATAATGGGATGCACATCCCTTCTACTAATGAACGTAAACTTTCCGAAACTACTAAAAATGTATTTTTAGAATCCAACAATGTTTGGAAATTATGAAAAGTATCTCCAAATATATTTCTCTTTTCCGGCTTTACTTCAATGACCCTAGAATTATTGGGCGTATATTGTATTGAAAGCGAAAACAATGCGGCTAGAAACAACAGTACCGCATTACAATATATAAACAAAATCCCAGTTATATTCTTACTTACAACAAATGTGACCAAAACAGGCGCTAAAATACTAATCACATCATCAATACCCATAGATAGCCCTAATATGCTACACACATCTTCGTCCTGTGAAGTATTTTTTATAAGCGTAGAGTACAATGATGCAATAAGTGAATTTAACGTACCCATAACAAAAAAAATCATAACTGTCATTATACTACTACGAATAGCAAATGCCAATAAAAATGTAAAAATAGCGCGCAAAATATTGCAACTAATATATAAACGCTTAACAGAAATTTTATCAATTATGAATGATATAATAAATGGAGTAACAAACATCCAAGGAATAGTTTCAAATATAAATGTAAGAGAGAGTAATTCTGATGAATGCGTCAATGAAAAAACTACAATTGGCAATGCAACACTTTGAAGGATAGTTCCAAATGTACACAACCACCGGCTAATTAGTAAGCGTATGTAATTATTCTTCATGTTACTCTCTCCTCGTATAATAGCATTCTGAATAATACGGGTTCTTACATTTAATATTGCCACACTTTGACTCTGTTATAGCAATACAACCTCCACCTTTACAAATATAAAGTGCCTCACATTTATTGCATTCCTGAATATTCGAAAGCGACATTAACTCATTGAACGATTGACGTTGTTGATTATGATAATCCAATATATTTTCCAACTTGGTTACGTTTAAATCACCAATAATATATGGTGGCTTGCGTAATAATAAACACGGAGACACTTTACTGCTCGAAAGAATCGCAATAATTTTTTGTCCACATTCAAAACTATTAGTAAGATATTCCCTTAAATCAACTGCTTCATAGTCCGTAATCTGTGTTGGTTTGATAACTCTTTTTGGTGATTCAAATTCAATCAATCTATCCGTTTTCTCTTTTTTATCTCTCTGACATTCAGTTATAAACTCGCGCTGTGTATTTTGAAAAAGAATCTCATAATTATCCCTCGCTCTCCCTGTAGGATAAATCGGACTCACTTCTAATCGAATACCTTTATCATTTGCATATTTCCTTACCACATTTACATCGCTAATATTTATAGAACAAACTGTCATTCCCAGCTCAATAGGAGTACGATTTTCAATAAATCTATCTATTGTATTCAATAGTTTTCTAAAAGCCCCCTTCACACCCACCATTTTATCATGTGCGTCTTCCCATCCCAAAATGGAAATCTTACTTTTAACCCCATATGCTCGCAACTTAGGTAATGCCTCAATCAATTGTTCTGTCGTTCCATTTGTCAACAAACTAATGCTCATGTCATATTGAGCTGCATGATCTAAAATTTTTTCAAAATCAGGATGTAATGTTGGTTCTCCACCTGTTAATACAAGTTGTGAAATCCCCTGCGAATGTAAAACATCAATATAACTACAGATTTTAATTGTATCTAAATGTCTATAAGCATTTAAATCCGTTCCCATAAAACAATGTAAACAATTTTGATTACATTTACTTGTTAACTCAATCCACGCAAACTTTACTGGGCGATTCTCATGTAAAACTTCTCTTAATGTAGTTTGCTCTCTATACTGTGGCTCTGACTGATAGTCTACTAATAATTTACTTTTTGCAATATCAAAAAACGCTCTTTCTTCAAGACTAAAACAAGAAACATGTTTCTTCCCATCTAATGAACAAAGTAAATTACCTGCTTCTATAGTAAGCCTATGAAACGCCCCATTATTTAAGTCATAAACCCCATAAGCAGCTAATCCTTTGACAAAAACAATATTTGGAATAATAAATGGATACATACTCTAAAATCCTTTCTTCAACGCAAAAGCGCATAAAGCAACATGTTCTTTATGCGCTTCTGTGTCGCTCATCAATTGAATTTTCGATCCCTGCTACTTAAAAGCCACCAGCATATGGACCAAAACTAGAATCAACGTCCATCGCACATGTAATTAATGGATCATTTACCGCTAAAAACGCCAACATGCTCATCCCACCTTCCTCTTCTTAATTTATTGAAATTGTAACATGTTTTTCATATTATTTCAATATAATCTGTTTACTTTTATCCAATTTTGTCAGTTTGCATAATTCTATTTTGTTTATTTTTCACAATAAAAATGAGCAAGTTCGTGATTTTGTCATAAAAGAAAGACACCTCGATTCCATGTGTTGTATAATGAAAGTGCCTAAACAAACATTTGCAACATTTACGAAAGAAGGTGTCTCTCGCAAATACTATACATCATTCCTCATTCATATACAACCAGTTTAAAAAAATTAAACTTATGCAAATTTTATTCGAACCGAGTAATAAACCATC
>ENA-OQIT01000190-OQIT01000190.1-human-gut-metagenome-genome-assembly--contig:-NODE-190-length-14295-cov-3.821287_pt1 | contig 14295 bp, 15 predicted proteins | sample MGYA00242587_ERZ504752 | MGnify/ENA primary metagenome ERZ504752 (study PRJEB26092, sample SAMD00036352) | human gut metagenome | host: Homo sapiens | study: EMG produced TPA metagenomics assembly of... | reverse complement strand
GTTTTTATTATTTGTCAGAGATTCATCAAAGATAGTTCCTGGAGTAATGATCTGTACCACCCCACGTTCTACGATTCCTCGTTTCCCAGGTTCTGTTAACTGTTCAACAATCGCAACCCGATGTCCATTATCAACTAATTTTTGAATATATCCACTAGCCGAATGGAAAGGTACCCCACACATTGGAACCCGTTCAGGAGCTCCAGCATTTTTCCCTGTTAAAGCAATTTCTAATTCTTTAGAAACCATTATGGCATCGTCAAAGAACATTTCATAGAAATCCCCTAATCTAAACATAAAGCTTACACTAAAAGATTGAAGATAAAAGGTTGAAAAAGCCTGTAAAGATAGATTTGGAAAGTAAATCTGGTGAACAGATTTGACATATATAAAATATATTAGAAAAGGAGATATGACTTATGTTAATGCCTAGTATTTTTGGAGAAAATTTATTTGATGACTTTTTTGGAGATTTCCCATTTTATTATGATGACAGAGCAATGAAGGATGCAGAGAAGAAACTTTATGGACATAAAGCAAATCATGTAATGAAAACTGATATCAAGGAAATGAATAACGGATACGAACTGATTGTAGATCTTCCAGGATTTAAGAAAGATGAAGTTCATGCAGCACTTGAAAATGGTTATCTGACCATCAGTGCAGAGAAAGGTCTGGATAAAGATGAGAAGGAAAAAGAGACAGGACGTTATATCCGCAGAGAACGTTATGCAGGTGCCTGCAGTCGTAGCTTCTATGTAGGTAAGGAAGTACATCAGGACGACATCAAAGCAGAATTCAAACATGGTATCCTGACATTATTTGTTCCGAAGAAAGAAGCAAAGCCAGCAGTGGAACAGAAGCACAGCATCTCCATTGAAGGATAATAGATGTTAAGTTACAGCAACGGGAGGTCAAATCTTTTGGCTTCCCGTTGTTTGCATAATGAGGATTGCAGAAATATGAAGTCAGGAATGATTGCGTTAGAATGTGTTTATGAGGGAAGGTGATGATATTGAAAAGAGACTACTATGAAGTTCTTGGCGTGAACAAAAACGCAGATGCAGCAACGATTAAGAAAGCATACAGAAAACTGGCAAAGAAATATCATCCGGACAGTAATGAGGGAAATGCTTCGGCAGCAGAGCATTTTAAGGAAGTAAATGAAGCCTATGATGTTCTGAGTGATGAGAAGAAACGTAAACTGTATGATCAGTTTGGCCACGCTGCTTTTGAAGAAGGTGCCGGTAATTATGGAAACGCACAGGGAAGCCCGTTTGGCAGTGGCTTTGGCGGAGCACAGGGCAATCCTTTTGGCGGCGGTTTCCATGGCTCGTACAGTGATGGCAATGGTTATCATGAATATCATTTTGAGAATGGCGAAGATATGGATGATATCCTGAAGAACATCTTTGGTGGTGGATTTAAGAAGAGTAAATCATCCGGTGGTTTTGGAAGCAGCGGTTTCGGTGGCAGTGGATTTCACGGAAGTGGTTTTGGCGGATTCGGAAGCAATGGAACTGGCGGTTTTGGCGGTTCTTACAGCAGTAAAGGTGAGGATCTTCATGCGGAGGTTACTGTCAGCTTTGATGAAGCTGCTTTTGGCGGTAAGAAGGTTATCCGCCTGCAGAGCAGCAACGGTGGCGTCCAGAATTACGAAGTCAATATTCCGGCAGGTATTGAATCCGGTAAATCTATCAGACTTAAAGGAAAAGGATATCCGGGAGTCGGCGGAGGTGAAGCCGGTGATCTGCTTCTGAAAGTAAATGTTCAGGATAAACCTGGATATAAACGGGAAGGCAGAGATATTTACACAACTGTAAATATCCCATTTACAACAGCAGTATTTGGCGGTGAGGCGAAGGTTCACACTATTTACGGTGATGTTCTCTGTAACATTAAACCGGGTACTCAGTCCGGAACGAAGATACGTCTGAGAGGCAAAGGTATCGTTGCAATGAATAATCCGTCGGTACACGGTGATGAATATGCAACTGTACAGATTGAAGTTCCGACAAATCTGACACCGGAAGCAAGACGGAAACTGAAAGAATTTGAGCAGGAATGTAATGGAAGCCGTAGAAGCCGTGGATTTGGCAGCGGGAGTGCGGCGTGAAGAGTAATCAGAAATATTTTTGAGAATATAGTGAAGCAATTTTACAGAGAAACGAAAAGGATACATGCACAGTAACATTACCGTGTATGTATCCTTTTAGCATAATAGGGAAAAATATTCTATGAGCTTTTTCTGATATAGAATATTGTTTATCTGGGTTCTTTTCCATCACGGAAGAGCATCATCATTTCCTTGGTCAGGCTGATATTATTGCCCTGATCCGGGATTTTATCACGTTCTACCCACTGTGCCATGGAGAGCTCTTCATGGTCAACGGTCAGGGTATCATCGCCGTCCACATCACAGAAGAATCCGAAAAGCAGGGTACCGCTGAAGGACCATGGCTGGCTTTTGTAATAGCGGAGATTCTTTACCTTAAGGCCAACTTCCTCCATTACTTCTCTGTGAACAGTTTCTTCAATGGTTTCTCCGATTTCTGCAAAGCCTGCGATAAGGGCGTAACGCTTAAATCTGCGGCCCTCATATTTGGAAAGAATGATTTTATCTCCGTTTGTGATTCCTACGATTACTGCAGGACACAGGACAGGGTACTCCTGATTGCCGCAGGAAGGGCATTCCATCATACGTTCTTTTTGGCTGTGCAGCATTGGCTTTCCACAGCAGCCGCAGAACCGGCGCTTGCTGTACCACTGGAAAAGCTGATGTCCTGTAACTCCTGCAAATGCCAGATGCTGTGGTCGGGCTGTCCGAAGATTTCGTATATCCTGGAATTCGTAATCTGGAAGAAGGGTGGTATCCAATTCCGGGATCAGATAGAAACGCTGATCATCGATAGAAAACAGATAAATATACTTGCTGTAGAGATCTGAAACTTTTTCCTCCAGATCCTGAAAACGTGGAAAATAAATATCTGCTTCCCGTTCCTGATGTGGAAGAAGAATACTGCCTTTTTCGTTAGGCAAGGATAAAACTAGTTCTTATCCGGGCAGAAGGTTTGTATTCGTTGTGGTAAGTGTGTGGTGCGATATCCTGAATCATAGTAATGTTCCTTTTCTGTTACTGCCGCCGCAGAGTTGTTCTGTGAAATATATTACAGGTGCGGAAGTGAGCAGTAATCTATTATTTATTAAATGAGCAGGCAATCCTGCAGGCAGGATTGCCTGTACATAGTATATTACGGCAGTTTTAGAAAAACAAGAGAAGATGTCCAATTGCCGCAGGCAATCTGGAATGAATTGTTACTGTTCACTGGTGATATCCCGCGAGGTGTTTTTTGTGAGCGAAGGTCACAGAAAACCCGAGACATACCGCGCGAATTTATGCGATTAGCATAAATTGAGTTTGCAAAGCGTGTTGCTGAGAACGGAGTGAACAGTAACATTTTGGCTTGCATGCCTCGGGATATTACCAGGGAACAATAATACAGTAACATAAGAAATACTGAAAAAAATAAAAAACGTATTGCACTTTGAAAATGAGAGTGGTATAATCAACTTAACAAATTGGTAATACCAAAAACGGAATGAGTAATACTTGAATGGAGGGATTTTACAGTTATGGGATATGTAAAATGGAGTTATGACACATTAAATACTTTTTGCCACGACGTATTTCGTAAATTTGGTTTTAATGAAGAAGAGACGAATATCATCAAGGATGTTTTGCTTACCGCAGATCTGTACGGGATTGAAAGTCATGGAATGCAGAGAATGGTAAGATATGATAAAGGAATTGAGAAGGGAACCATCCATCCGGATGCGAAACCTGAGGTCGTATTTGAGACACCTGTATCAGCAGTGATCGACGGACATGACGGTATGGGACAGCTGATTTCCCATTTTGCAATGGAGAAAGCTATTGAGAAGGCGAAGAAAACAGGTGTTGGATTTGTATCTGTAAGAAACTCCAATCATTTCGGTATTGCAGGATATTATGCGGAAATGGCTTCCAAACAGGGCTTACTTGGTATGGCATGTACCAACTCGGAAGCAATCATGGTACCTACCTTTGGACGAAAAGCAATGCTTGGTTCCAATCCCATTGCAGTGGCAATGCCGGCAGAACCTTATCCATCCTTTTTGACTGCTCCACAACAGTAGTTACCAGAGGAAAACTGGAAATGTATAATAAGATGGGAAAACCACTTCCACAGGGCTGGGCTCTGGGAGCAAATGGTCAGGAAAGCACAGATGCCCCGGATGTACTTGCCAATATTGTTGCCAAGAGGGGCGGCGGAATCATGCCACTTGGTGGTAATAAAGAGGTAAACGGAAGTCATAAGGGTTACGGTTATGGAATGCTCTGCGAGATTTTCAGCTCCATCTTTTCCATGGGTGTTACTTCTGATAAATGCTGTACATTTAAAGACAAGACAGGTATCTGTCATGGATTTGCTGCCATTGATCCCGCAATCTTCGGAAATGCAGATGATATCAGGGCACATTTTTCCGAATATCTGGAAACTCTTCGTCAGAGTCCAAAGGCAGAAGGCGCAGAGCAGATTTATACTCATGGTGAGAAGGAAGTATTTGCAGAAAAAGAGCGCAGAGAGAATGGCATTCCTGTAAATGACAACACTATGGTTGAGCTTGCCAACCTCTGCAATTATCTGAAGGTTGATTTTGACTCTTACTTCAAGGGCTATGAACTGCCGAAGGACAGTAAGTTCTTAGTGGTAATTATTAATAAGCGCCCATCATGCTGATAACCATAACTATAGAATATATCATATAAAATACTTTTTTTGTAGACGCCCGTTTATCAGCATGTGGAAATAAAAGAAACTGCATAATCAGATACGACCGGTAGAATTTACAGATCGTTGACCTTTGCAGTCCGCACCATCTCATTGACCTCGGCGGAATCTTCCTCCTGAATGCGCCGCTCCAAAATCTCGATACGATTGTTCAGTTTGATGCGGCGTTCCTTCTCTTTTGCCAACATCGCCCGCAGCTTATCCGATTTTTCACTCATAGTAATTCCTCCAATCATTTTGAAAGCCGTCCGAACCCGGCGAGATGCTTCTCCCAGTAGGACGAGTGAATGTTTGCGTACTTGATGGGGTCTCCGGCACTGACCATCATGCCGTTGCCGAGATAGATTCCAGTATGGCTCATGCCGGGGGTGTCATAGGTGCCTTTGAAGAAAACCAGATCACCGGGCTTTGCATCGGCTTCGGAGATGTGCTGGCTCTTGTTCCACAGACCGTTGGCGGTAGTGCGCCCTACATCGTAGCCGTTCTGGTTGTACACCCAGCAGACATAGCCGCTGCAATCAAAACCGGTTTCCGGGGTAGAGCCGCCCCACACATAGGGTGTGCCCACATACTTTTGCGCCTCCTTGTAGATGGCGGCAAATTCGCTGTCCGTCAGGGCTTCTGCCGGAACCTGATAATCAATGCCCGGCGCGCCAGAGCCATCGGAGCCACCGGGCGGCAGTCCACCTTTGAACAGATATGGCCGACCACCCAACGTATCCTGAAAGATCTCATAGCGTTTCCACTGGTCGTTGTCCAGTTCCTCCCGGATAACGACCTCCAGCCCTTTATTCACCAATTTGGTGTGAAAAATTCGATACTCATAGGGGACTTGCACGGTGTAGGGGATGCCAGTAAAAATGTCGATCATCACTACCGTGCGGTACCGGGTCTGGACTTCCACCCATGTGGTCAGCTTGTATTGCTTGGCAAACGTCTCCTTGAGTTTTGCCTGCACCTCGCTGCGGGTGTAGTCGTCGTAGAGAGTAGTCAGGAACGAAGTGAGCTGCCAAGGATCGTGCTCAATAGCATCCAGATGGTATCGGTATTCGTCATAGCCGGGGTGGTCGGTGGGGGTGCGCTTGATCTTTTTGTCCAGCTCCTTTTCCAGCTTCTTGTAGTCGGTTTCGGCTCCCCGGATGTCCCGATCCTCTGCGGTGTAAATGGTCTGACCGGATACCTGCGTGGTGCCTGAAAACAGAATGGAACAGGACGAAAATGCCGACACGACCAGCAGCAAGAGCAAAAGAAAAACGCCCACGATCAAAAGAACGTGCGCGTTACTTTTTGCAAAATTGGCAATGCCGTTGACTGCGGTACTGACCACAGATTTTCCTTTGTCGATGACCTGTTCCATGCCAGACTTCGCAGCAGTGGTGCCATTGGATACCGCTTTGCCGCCTGCGGTCTGTGCCGCTGTACCCGAATGGGCGGCGGCATAGTGACTTTTACGGATTTCTTGCCGCTGTTTCCAGCGTGAAAGCCAGTTGGAACCGCCCTCGCCGGTGCCGGATGCGCCTGTATCTTGTGCCGCAGTTGGCTTCTGCACGGAAGATTTTGCGTTTCTGGCACCCTTCTTGCCCTGCATCTTGGCTTTCCTCTTGAGCTTCCGGGCATAGCGGCTCTTGGAAATATCCCGGACATTTCCTGCCGCCTTTTCGCCCTCGCTCAGCGCCTGCGTGCCCACATTGTCATCCTCGTACTGGTCAACTTCGTGATGCGCCGCAGACCGGGCGGCATGGGCAGCGTACATCTCTCGCTTCTGCGCCTTACTCAACCGGCTCAGTTCGTCCGGGGTCAGTTCCGCCTTGCCAAACCGCAGATGCTGTGCCTTTTCCGCAGCTTTATCTGCATCGGTTTTCAGCTTTTTCTTTTTGGGCACCGTCTGCTCTACCTTGGCTTTTTTCGGGGGAGAACGGGTCTTTTTTGGTAGACGATTCCTCTTTGATGTTCAGTTTCGGTTCACTCATTTCTGCGCGCCCTCCGAGACTTCACCCAACTTGGTGGTCATAATGCGGTAGAGTTCCAGATCGGTGGGGAAACGGTCCACAAACGGCAGAATGACATTACCGAAAAACAGCAGCCCTTCGCCCTCGCCGGAGTGGGTCACATAGGAAAGCTGATGAGGGCTGATGTTGAGCTGCTTTGCGAGAATCTGGCGGTCTCCCGCAGCCTGATTCAACATGATGATCATGTCGCTGTTCTCGAAAATATTCTCGACCTCACGAGAAGAAAGAAGGTCTTTCACGTTCTGGGTCAGCCCTGTGGGAATACCGCCCCACTTGCGGAAACGCTTCCAGATCTCCACGGAATAAGCGGCGGTCTGCTCCTCTTTTAAGAGGAGGTGCATCTCATCCATATAATACCGGGTGGACTTGCCGCTGCTGCGGTTTGCCGTGACACGCCCCCACACCTGATCCTGCACGATGAGCATACCGAGTTTCTTCATCTGTTTGCCCAGTTCCTTGATGTCGTAGCAGACGATGCGGTTATTGACGTTCACGTTAGTGCGATGGTTGAACAGGTTCAGACTGCCCTTGACGTAGATTTCCAGAGCCGTGGCAACATGGTGGGCTTCTTTTTCCTCCTGCTGAAGCAGAGCGTTGTACAAGTCCTCAAGGATGGGCATATTCTCCGGGCAGGGGTTCGCAAAATATTTGCGGTAAATCAGATGCACACAGCGGTCAATGACGGTTTTTTCCACTGGCAGCAGACCTTCCTTGCCGCCCACCACCAGCTCACACAAAGAAAGAATAAAGTCGGCTTTCAGGGACAGCGGATTATCCTCCTCGGAGTAGTTGGCGTTGATGTCCATAGGGTTGATATACTGGGTGCTGGCAGGGCTGATGTGGATGACCTGCCCATGCAGACGCTCCACCAGCGGAGCGTAATCGGCTGGGTCAGCGGTGTTACCACCGCCTTCCCGCCTAAGAACCGTACGTGACAGTTTCCCGTCATACGGCTCAAGCATTTCATCACTTCTTCAAGCGGTTCTCAGCATAAATTCTCTGACAGGCGCAATGAACGTAGCGCATATTACGAACATCTTCCACGCCAGTCTTTGCCTTTGGTGCAAGGTAGAAGATTTCTCTTTCTTCCGTTACATCCATCGGCATTCCGCAGTGGTAGCACAGCCCGTTCTGGTTTTTCCAAATCGTCTTGAATTTTCCAGTCAGCCGGTGCATTCCTTTATCGAATTTCCTTTTTTGGAAATACGCCTCATCGAGGAACGGAGTTGCAGTAGCTTTTATCTTGGTATGTCGCACAATGGCTGTGCTGTCCACCCGTATCAGCTCCTTGTTTTCCGTAGAGAACACCCAGTTCCGATTACCGACCCGATGCCAGTATCTCGTGGAAATCCACCACTTGTTCTTCTTTGGGTGCCGTCTTTTAGCCCATCGCCACAGCAGTTCGTACAGGACGTAGTCCAGATGCGCGAACGCATCACTTGCGCATACGGACTGGTGGTAATTAGTCCAACCTCGAATTTGTTCATTCAACTTCATAATCAGAACATCTTGCTGCCACGCTTTTCCTCTGCGGAGAATCGTGTCAGAGATATTGGAAACGATAGCCTTGACCGCCTTTTGGGAAGGCTTGATAATCAGCTTTTCGTTATACTTTCTGAAGTTCCAGCCGAGGAAGTCGAAACCATCGTCAATGTTGGTGACAATGGTCTTTTCGTCAGAAAGTTCCAATCCGCGTTCAGCGAGAAACTCTCGAATTAGCTCCTTTGCTTCAAGAGCCAGTTCAGGTGTTGCCGCTGTGACCACAAAATCGTCTGCATAGCGGACGAAGTTTACTTTGTGGGCATTCTTAAATCTTGAATCGACCTTACCGAGCGCGTTCGTGTGAAAGCGTTCGACCAGCTTCTTCTCGATGCCATCCAGCGTCATATTCGCCAGAATGGGGGAGATAATACCACCTTGCGGAGTTCCTTCCTCGGTAGGAAAGAGTTCGCGCTGATAGATAAATCCCGCCTTTAAGAACTGCTTCAAAATGTTCTTGTCCATGGGGATGTTCGCCAGAAGCCAATCATGGCTGATATGGTCGAAACAACCTTTGATGTCACCCTCCAAAACCCACTTCGGAGAAATGTGCTTGCGCGACAGTGCATTGAACAGATATTCGCAGGCATCCTGTGCGCATCTTCCTTTTCGGAAACCAAAGGATTTCCCATCTGCTGTTGTTTCCGCCACCGGCTCCAGTGCCAAAGCATAGAGAGCCTGCATTGCGCGGTCATACATTGTAGGAATGCCCAATGGACGCTTTTTCTTCTTGTCCTTCTTTTCGATATACACTCTACGGAGAGGACGCGCACGATACCCTTTATCTGTCAGCGATAGAACCGCTTTCATTTTCTTCGCCGGGGTGTTCCAGAGAACACCATCCACACCGGGAGTCTTGCGCCCATCGTTGGTAACGACACGCTTAACAGCCAGTGCTTTGGCGTAAAAGGAATGTGTCAGAAGATACTGAAGTCGTTTTACTGCGTTGTAGTCTTTTTGCTGAGTTGCCTTGACAATCCTGATCTGTAGCCTGTTGACTTCCTGCTCTGCCTTATGCCAGTCAATGTTTTTCCATTGGGCACTCAACATAGCTTCGTCCGACAGCTTCTCAGAAGTTTTACCTTCCGTCGTTGAATACTTATCGTTCACAGGAATACCTCCAATCTTGCCATGAAATACCCGGAATAAGTCAGCACCCTTTCAGGTCAGGGCAAATTTTGAACCCCTATGTTCACCGTTGCAGTGAACCGTTCGCTTTTTATTCCATCTCATACCCTCTGCACCGTTTCTCCCTCTTGCGAGGTCGATACCTTTATTAAAGGAGTGCATAGGGTTTTCCACGTTCCACGTTCCACGTAATGCATAATTCATGAATGCCTTAGCCGCCATCTTTGAACCGGGAGGATTTGTGTCCATTTGCTTCGGGGTAGCGAAAGGCCCCTTGGCCACCTCCAGCACCTTTTGGTGTAGGTGTATCAGCCTTATTTCACCTATTCCCTGTAACGATCCTTACGATGGTTCACATTACATTCGACATAGCATTCTTTACCCTAACGGTACGTCTGCTTTTAGGCTGGCAGATTTCCCATATTGTCCTGTGAGCTTCCCAACGCCGGCTTTTGACCAGTGCAGGTCACAGTAGGGTTACTCCAAATGGATAGAGTAGCGTTTACACGCAATACATTACGCGACTTCGTGTCGCACTTCGCCTTCGGGGTCGTTGATAATAATATCATCGTCCGTCACCAGAAACGCATTGGCGATTTCACGCTTTGCCGAGAAACTTTTGCCAGAACCGGGAGTGCCGAGGATCAGGCCGTTGGGGTTCTTCAGCTTCTTCCGGTCCACCATGATAAGGTTGTTGGACAGGGCGTTCAGACCATAGTACAGGCTTTCTTTGCCGGACTGGTACAGTTCCTGTGTGGTGAACGGAATGAAGATTGCCGTGCTGCTGGTAGTCAGCCCTCGCTGAATCTCGATCTGGCAGTCAGCCAGCGGCAGACTGCTCATCAGCCCCTGCTCCTGCTGGTAGTCCAGTCGGCACAGGTTGCAGTTGTGCTTCTGGGCAATACTGGATGCCTGAAAAACATTGTTTTCCAGTTCCTGTTCAGTCCTGCCGGTGTTCAGCACCAAAAAAGTGACGAGGAACATCCGCTCGTTCTGGCTCTGCAATTCTTTCAGCAGAGCCTTGGCATCCCTGCCGTAGGTCGCCAAATCCGACGGAATGATGTCAATATCATACCCGGCACGGATAGCTTTTTTCTGCTCCTCGATCTTGCTGCGGTCCAGTTCCGTGATGGTGCGCTTCACCGTCTTGATGGCACGGTTCTGGTCAACGGACTGGATGTGCATGGTAACGATCTGGCTGGAATCCATGTCCAGAAAATCCTTCAAAAGCTGGTCGCTGATGTCGGATGCCGTGATGCTCAGAAAGCTGACGGCGCAGAAGATACCGCCCATTTGGAAGGTGCGGCTGTTCTTGAAGGCAAAGGCGGTGGGCGCAATGGCATCCTTCGCGGAAAGCCCGCTTTTCACAAGGTCTTTCCAGTCAAAGTGAAACTTGGATGCGCCATCCATGTTGAACATATCATGCATGAGCTTCAGCCGCTGGACACCGTTCAGGGATTTTGCCTGCACCCCCAGCCGGTGGAAGTTATTCAGCAGGTCATTCTGGATGTGGTCGAGCCGAGGCTTGACCTGTGCCATGCTCTCGCCCTCCACACCAAAGGTGATGAATTTGGTCTTGGTCAGACCATTATTGCCCTTGGCAAGCTGCTGGCGCAGCATCTGGCTGTACTCCGCACGAACATCATCGAAACCGTCCTTCTGGTACGGAATGCGGATGCTCTTTTCAAATTCGGTGCTGTCGGTTGCCATGTTCACAAAGGACAGCTCAAATTTGATGCTGGAATCGAAGAAGTTCAGAAAACTGCACCATTCCTCAAAAATCGCCGTCTTATCCTCCTGCTGGGCGAGCTGATAATTGATGTCCTGATACTGGATGGTGCGGGTGTAGTAATTGGGCTTCACCCGGCAGGTGCCATCCTCAAACATCCGCTGCATGGGGATGGACTGCTGGGCGGTCCGGGGCACGGCGGGTTTCTGCGGTTTTTTCTTGCCGTCCTTACCGGTCTTTTTCCAAAACGGAATCATAGGTTGCGCCTCCCTTCATCAAAATCGCATAGTAGTTGTTGGTCTTGTAGGGGCGGATCTTCGGGCGGACAAACCGGGACTGCACATAGTACGACAGCAGCTTTTCCATGGGCTGACCGTTTTTCTCGTACATCCCAAGGAAGAACGCCGGCAGCATCACCGCCATCATACCGAGGGTGGCAGCAGTGTTGCCGCCGGAATCCCGGAGAACAAAAAACAGCGGCACTCCAATGAGAGCCGCTGTGCCAAAGCAGACAAGCTGCCGTTTGGTCAGGTTGAACGCCACTTTGGATTTGACCTTGGTCAAATCACGGGGCACAGAGATATACGCAGCCAAGTGAACACCTCCTTTAATGCGCTCCGAGAACGGATTTTGTCACGGAACTGGTCTTGAACAGGCTGAAACAGAGCAGAACGGTGTAGCCCACAATGCTCCAAATGGAGTTGATGGCATCCCCGGAAATCGCTACGCTTTGGATCAGCACCGCATAAATGGCAACACAAATCAAGATCAGGAAGCCCTGAAAACCCAGTGCAAACAGGCATTTCAGGTAGTTCTGCCCCATGTGGCTCTGCTCGTGGTTGCCGAAGGTCGCCATGGGGATGGGCGCAAGGCTCACCATGCAGTAAATTTCAATCATTCTCCGTAGACGATGACGAAAATAACGATGGACAGGATGCGCATGGTGATGCCAATGAAGAAGGACTGCAAAAACAGCCCGAACAGGGGACCAACGTCCATCTGCATCAGGCTGGATTGCAGCATGGACAAGCCAATGTCGTTGACACGGGTATTTCCGGCAATGATGCTGCTGGAATCGGATACCACCTTTTGGGTGACATCGAACACCGCCATCACGATGTCAAAAGTATTGCTGATGAGCCACACCGAAATAGCAGTCTTAAAAATCCAGCGCATGATGAGGGCAGGCTCAAACTGTGCCATATTGTTGTGCTGGGTAATCATCTCGATCAGTTCGTAACAGGCGATAAAGGTCAGGATGATGCCTGCAATGGGCAGCACCACGTTCCGGGACAGCGATTCGATCATGGCGAACACCCGTGGCTCAAAGCTGGAGGGCTTGGTGCCCACCTGCTGTGCGATGTTGCCCACTTGGGTGTTCACATCATCAAACAAGCCGGAGAGATTGGACATAATGCCTGCCGTCAGGATGCCTTTGATCCAGTCGGCAATGGCTTTGAGAACGGTTTCCATTCAGTCACCGTCCTTAGCTGAAATGGTTGATAAGGGTCTTGAGGAGATTCAGGAGAAAAATAATGTGGGTCAAAAACTGCATAATAGCACCGCCTTTCATGGATGGGTGGATAAAAACGCGGCTTGGAGCACGGACATTTAATAAAACTGCAAGCTGCAGAGGGCTTTCCGCTGCTGCTCAAGCCGCCGTATGGAACAATGCCCTCATTTCATCTATCATTTTTGATTGATGAATGATAGATGAAATGATATGAGCAAACACAAAAAGTGTTCGACGGAAACAAAAAAGCCGACTGCTTTTCGGCAATCGGCAAATCATAATCAAAGCTATATAGCTGTTTTTTATAAGTCGGCGAACAGGAACCTTATGATAAACATCAAGGATGCGTTTTTCTCCATTTCGCCAAAAGGGGTTCATATAATAACAATCGCATTCTTTACAATACCAAATGTATTCAGCTTCTCCGTTGATCTCTAATGTGAATGCCTTCATTTTTAGAAGCGGATGCCACGGGCAATGTTTCTGAAGCTTTTCTTTTTGACGATCAGCTTTGCAAAGTCCAAAAAGCTTACCACATTTTAGAGGGGGCGGATTAAACTTAAAACGACTATCAATGGGATTTTCTATATAATCATTGAAGTTTGATAATCCAAGTTGATTGAGAGGTCTATAATGAAGCCCTGCATTATGTTGATTTTTTGCCATTATAACAATCCTTTCTCAAGCAAGCATTTTGCCCTCCAGATAGGAGCAGCGGAGATAATCAGGATTGGTGTAGTATACGTTGGAATTGAAATCGGAGATCTCATCCGTGATAAACGACGAAAAAACATCCAGAATTGCCTGTGCAGCATCTTCATCTTTCATGGTGGACAGCACCAGCCCCTGATACAGCATTCCGATGGAGGTTGCAGAAGGAACCGTATAGCGGCACTCCGCAGCAGTATCAAAATCCCCATCCGGGATGTTGAGATCTTCAATCAGCTCATCTGAAACCTGCTCAAAGGACAGACAGTGGTTTACTTCTGCCAGCCGGAGCTGCCGTTCGATGCCGGCTTTTGTGAAGTGACGAATCACATCCTGCCGATGATTTTTGGTCTTACGGGCGATGGTCTCGATCAGGCTGCAAACGTAGAGAACATCATTTTTCTGCTTTTCGGTCATGGATGGATTCACTCCTCTCAAAGGTCAGGCAGTGCAAAGCGTTTACGGTATGAAAGCTGATCTGGTGTGTTGGATGCTTGAACTTCGCCAATGCCCAAAATGCTTCACGGCTGATCTGCCCGGACGTAAATCCATTGACATAGTCCCAGATGGTGTCATCTGCCATGGGATCCTCCACAATATCATAGGGATGGGTTTCGCCTGCACGACATTTTGCAATGAAATCCAGCCATTCGTCCGACATTTCAGGGAAACGCAGGATTTTCAGGTCAGGATTCTCTACATAGCGATAGACGTTCACAATACCATCGGCAGAACGGCGGTCTGCCCAGCGGTAGGCTTGTTGATAGCTGTTCGTGCAGTAGAATCCCCAAGAAAAGTCCTTTGTATACCGTGTGATGCGGATTTCGGGATAGACAA
>ENA-OQIT01000187-OQIT01000187.1-human-gut-metagenome-genome-assembly--contig:-NODE-187-length-14457-cov-3.727285_pt1 | contig 14457 bp, 14 predicted proteins | sample MGYA00242587_ERZ504752 | MGnify/ENA primary metagenome ERZ504752 (study PRJEB26092, sample SAMD00036352) | human gut metagenome | host: Homo sapiens | study: EMG produced TPA metagenomics assembly of... | reverse complement strand
AAGGAGTTTTTTCTTACGGGAAATATCACCGCCATAGCACTTGGCAAGCACGTCTTTTCGCATTGCTCTGACGGTCTCTCTTGCGATGATCTTGCTTCCCACTGCTGCCTGGATCGGGATCTCAAAAAGCTGTCTTGGAATCTCTTCTTTGAGCTTCTCGCACATCTTTCTTCCACGCTCATATGCTGTTGCACTGTGTACAATAAAGGAAAGTGCATCCACTTCTTCTTTATTGATCAGAATATCCAGTTTTACCAGCTCTGACTGCTCGTATCCCAGCATTTCATAATCGAAAGATGCATATCCTCTGGAACGGGATTTCAACGCATCAAAGAAATCGTAAATAATCTCATTCAATGGCAGATGATAATGAATCACTGCACGCTTTTCTTCGATATACTCCATTCCCTGATATACCCCCCTGCGCTCCTGACACAGATCCATGATCGCACCGATAAACTCGGAAGTCACCATAATCTCTGCTTTCACCATCGGCTCTTCCATATATTCGATCTCTGCAGGATCCGGCATATTGGTTGGATTGGTCAGGTCGATCACTTCTCCGTTTGTCTTATGGATTTTATAGATAACACTTGGCGCAGTTGTCACAAGATCCAGATTATACTCTCTCTCCAGACGCTCCTGCACGATCTCCAGATGCAAAAGCCCAAGGAATCCACAGCGGAATCCAAACCCAAGAGCCACCGATGTCTCCGCTTCAAACTGCAGCGCCGCATCATTGAGCTGCAATTTTTCCAACGCATCTCTCAAATCCGGATATTTTGCTCCATCTGCCGGATACAATCCACAATACACCATTGGATTTACCTTTTTATACCCCGGAAGAGGTTCTGCACACGGCCGCGCCGCATCTGTGATCGTATCACCGACACGGGTGTCCTTTACATTTTTCAGACTGGCTGTGATATATCCAACCATTCCCGCGCTCAGCTCATCACACGGAATAAACTGTCCGGCTCCAAAATATCCAACCTCGACAACATCCGCCTGTGCTCCTGTTGCCATCATCCGGATCGTTGTTCCTTTTTTCACACTTCCCTCTTTGATCCGGCAGAATACGATGACACCTTTGTAAGCATCATAAACCGAATCGAAGATCAATGCTTTTAACGGCTCTTTCGGATCTCCTTCCGGTGCCGGAATCTTCTTCACGATCTGCTCCAGCACTTCTTCAATGTTGAGTCCGGTCTTTGCCGAGATCAACGGAGCATCATCCGCCTCGATTCCAATCACATCTTCAATCTCTTCTTTTACGCGATCCGGCTCTGAACTTGGCAGATCGATCTTGTTGATAACCGGAAACACATCCAGATCGTGATCCAGCGCAAGATACACATTCGCCAATGTCTGCGCTTCTACTCCCTGTGCTGCATCTACAACCAGGATTGCTCCGTCACAGGCTGCAAGACTTCTGGACACTTCATAGTTAAAATCCACATGTCCCGGTGTATCGATCAGGTTGAAGATATACTCTTCCCCGTCGTTTGCTTTGTATACGGTACGCACAGTCTGGGCTTTGATTGTGATTCCGCGCTCCCTCTCCAGTTCCATATTGTCCAGCACCTGCGACTGCATCTCACGACTTGTCAAAAGTCCGGTCTTTTCGATGATCCGGTCTGCAAGCGTAGATTTTCCATGGTCGATATGTGCAATGATGCAAAAATTTCGTATTTTATTCTGATCAATTGATGACACGTTCATTCCTCCAGTAACTCTGTCTTTTTCTATTTTCTTCTATGCTGAATGTTCTTCTGTTTTATGCAAAAATATACTATCATGCCTTTCCTGTTTTGACAAGAACATCTGTCATTTACGATGAGTATTTTACCAAAAACAACTCCACTGCCAGTGTATCTGTCAGCCTTCCTGTCTTCACACGCTCCTCCAGATCCGCACTCTCTTCCAACACGGCACGCAATTCTTCGCTCTTAAAATACCGGGTCTGCTCCATATATTTTCCCGCAGCAAACGGATGCAGCCCTGCTTTTGCTGCAATTTCTTTTTTCCCGTATCCTTTTTTCTGCAGTGACTGTACATGGAATAAAATCCGGTACTGCCTGACCAGCAAAATAAAATTCTCATAGGAGGCTCTTTTAATGCCAGCAGTTCGTAATACAGATCCAGCGCTTTTCTCTGCTTTTTCTCTGCCACTGCATTGACCATCTCAAAAATATGATTTCCGATCTGGTTGATACAGACTGCATCGATGTCCTCCGGTGTGATCACGTCCCGATGCAGTGTATAGCAGAACAGTTTTTCCAGTTCGCCCTGGATATTCTGCATATCGGTTCCGACTTTTCCCAGAAAATATCCGACCGAAGCATCCGATATCTGTTTTCCCTCCCGCCTGACATTGCCAAGGATCCAACGCTTCAATGTAGATTCATCCTGAAACGGAAGTTCCACAATATGACCTTTTGCTTTCACCGCCTTATACAACTTGCTGCGCTTGTCCACTTCTTCTTCCACAAAAATAAAATAAGTAGTCTCCGGCATGGTCTTGATATACTCTGCCAGATCTGCACCCGAACTTTTAAACAGTCCGGTATTTTCAAATACGATCAACCTGCGTTCTGCAAAAAAAGGTAGCGTCTCTGCCAGATCAATGACTTCCCGGATCTCCACGCCTTTCCCTTCATAATAGGCGTAATTCATAGTATCTCCTTGCGGAAGCATGGCCTTGACAAAACGTTCCTTATATTGTTTCTTCAGATAGTTTTCCTCTCCATAAAGGAGATAAATCTGACTAAATTGTCCTGTTTTTAAATCTTCATTCAAACTTTTCATAATTTCTATTATATCGGAAACTTTTACTTTTTGCAAAATGTTTCTATCACAGCTTTTTCCCCTTTTATCTTTAAGGTGACTGCCCCGTACTCCTGCGTCCCATACAATTCGCATCCTTTTTCACTGAGTCTCTCTACAGTCTCCTTTGCCGGATGTCCGTACCGGTTGCCGATTCCCGATGAAATCCATGCATATTTCGGTGTCAGCTGCTGTAAAAATTCCGGCAGTGTCGAATTCTTAGAGCCGTGATGCGCGGCTTTCAGAATATCACACTTTGTTTTTCCATGTGCTCTCATCCACTCTGTGAGCTGCACTTCTCCCTCTCCTTCCACATCTCCGGTTAACAGCATCTCCAGATTTTTCCATTCCATCCACAACACCATAGACGCTGCATTTCCAGTCTCACCCTGATATTCCTGTGAAGGCGCCATACAAGTCAGACTCATCTCTCCCAGGCTCATCTGCTGACCTGCCTCCATTCCAAATACCTTCGTGCCATTTTCCTTTGCCGTTTTTCCCAGCTTTTTCAACGCATCATCATGAAGCCTTACCGGCGGCAGCACCAGATTTTTGATTCGTACTCCAAGGGTCTGATTCTGAAGGATTTCCTCGATTCCACTCATATGATCTGCATCGCCATGAGAAATAAAAACATAATCCAGCTCTTTTACTCCCTGAGATTCCAGAAACGGAACAATTCGATACTCCCCGACTTTAGAGATATCGCTGCTGCCTCCATCTACAAAACAGGTTCTCCCATTGGGTGTTCTCAGAAAAATTCCATCGCCCTGTCCCACATCCAGCATCGTCGCCTGAAACACCCCGTGGTGTTTCATCTGACCGCTTGCTGCCAGACAGATTCCGGCCGCTGCCAGCATTCCCCACGCAAAACAGGTTTTTCCTGTTTTCTCTTTTCGAAGCATCCAGTACAGACAGACCAGAAGCAATACTGCATAATACAGCACGATCCAGCTAACTTCCGGCTTTCCGGTAACAATTCTGGAAAACGGCAGTTTCATACTCAAATTGCAGCTCCATTCATACAGATTGAGAATTCCCCTGCATAAAAGAAATACAACACCTCCTGCCGGTTTGAAAAAAAGACACAGAAAAGAGCCCAGAAGTCCTGCGCCCAGAACGACAGACATCAGAGGAATGATCACGAGATTTAAAAGAAGAGAATACGGGGGGAATTCATAATAAAAAGAAAGCATGACCGGAAAAAGAACCAGATTGACCGCAAGACTCGCCTGAAAGCTTTGCAGGATCTTTGACTTTGTTTTTCCCTGTCTCATCATTAACGGATACACTGCCGCCATTCCAAGCACCGCTCCAAAAGAGAGCAGATATCCGGCATCCCGAAGGTACATCGGACTCTCCAGCGCAATCAGCGCCGCTGCCACAGACAAACTGGTAGCCATGTCATACGCTCTGCCGCACAGATCTGCTCCTACCCGGATGCCAAACATAACAAATGCCCGGATTGCAGATACCCCGCCTCCGATCATAACCGTGTAGCCAAGCAAAAACAAAATTCCCAGCACTCCCGCCGGTTTCACAGGACATCCCACTCTGCGTAAAAGCCCGTAAAATCCCATTCCGATAAATGACATATGAAGTCCTGATATCGCCAGAATATGGCCGATCCCACTTTTCTGATACAATGCTTTCATCTGGGCATCCAGTTCACTTTTCTCTCCCAGTAAGATCGCGCTCATGCTGTTTCCGTGACGTGCTCCCATCTGACTGACTAAAAGTCTCTTCCAGTTTCTTCTTAATTTTGCCAGCCATTCCCGGAATTTCCACGTTTCCTGATCTGTGATCCGGCAGTTTTTCACCCATATACTTGCGTGAAGTCCCTGTTTTTCATAATAAAATTTCTGATCAAAATTCCCGGGATTTCTCGCCTCTTTAAAATACGAAAGTTCCCCCTGAATCTGTATTTGATTTCCAAGTTTGATTGTTTGAGTTTCTTTTTGATCCTGTTCGATATAAATTAGAAGCTCCGGCTCTTGCAGCACCTTTGCTTTGACTTGTTCTTTGAATTGCTTGTTGACAGATTGCCTGTCAGAATTGGTATTATTCTCTTTTTTGCAGCACCTGGCAGTCTCTCAGATAAAATATCCTGTAATCAGGCTTTTCCTCCCACCGCTTCACCTGCCCTGTCACAGTCACCTGTGAAGCATCCGGGATGATCCGGCGCAGTGTACACGGATTTGAAATCGCGGATTCAAACCAGATGTTCACTGCTGCCAGCAGAATCAGAACTGCCACTGCCGCCGTACAAAGCGGTCGTTTTCTCAAAACTACTTCTTCTCCTCATTCCATCCCAGGTCAGCCTCCAATGGCTGACTCAAATCTACAGTCTGCATATATTTGACATCGTTTTCGCCGTTAATGGATATCTGCACTTTCCTGACTCCGGTTCCCTGTGTCAGTGAATTGACCAAAGAATAAATACGTCACCTGCGGTTTGTACATCATAGGCACCTTTTAAAAAGGTCTTATCAAAATTCACATAACAGATTCCATCCTTTGTTGCCACACTCAGCAGGTTGGTATCCGGATTGATCGTTGCTTTTGCGGCCGACGTCTCCGGGCCTTTCATCAGCTTTTTCCACGATCAGCTTCTCCCTGGAAATATTGCTGTTATAGCGGACTTCCATTGTCTGCTCCACCAAAGCATCTCCTGCTTCATTGGAAAAATATAAAGTGAGCGTCCCTGTCTGATACGAACTCGGCGAAGCGCCCTCGCTTTGCACAAAATCATCTTCATTGAGATATCCGAGTACCTGTCCCGAGCTGTCAGTCAGATCCGCGCCTTCCACTTTGATCCAGACACTGTTGATTCCCTCGATCCTGACTAAAGATTTTACCAGAGCCGCTCTCACCAGAGTCTCTTCCACGGTATCCATTTGTTTATATTTTGCATTAAAAATCCAGATACAGGATTCCTCCCTCCAGTTCATAACGCTTCACTTTCACATCCTTCGGAATCGGCGGCGTATACTCAATCTCCTCAGACGGCTTTTTCAACTCTTTTATCATTGCTTTTGCCGCCTTGAGCGGATCCTTTTCTTTGCTCTCATAGGACACTTTCTGAAGCCCGGTCCTGTCACTGTTTAAACAATAAATATAAGAATCTCCTTTTTTTACCTTCGTACGTTTGGCACAGGAAACTGTCGTGCACGCAAGACAGATTCCCAGAAAAATGAGGAGAATTTTTCTGACTTTTTTCATCTGCTCCCCCTTATGCTGCATAGGTCAGAGGAATCCGGACGGTAAACGTGGTTCCCTCTCCCTTACTGCTGTAAACTTTGATCGATCCTCTGTGCATGATCACTGCATTACGGGCAATGGCAAGTCCCAGACCTGTTCCTCCGATTTCTCTCGAATGAGACTTGTCCACCCGGTAAAACCGCTCAAAAATATGTGCCTGATCCTCTTCCGGAATTCCAATGCCGGAGTCCATCACCTTCACATAAAAGTACTTGTGATCCGCATTCAGGGAAACTCTTACCCATCCTTCGTCCCGGTTATATTTGATCGCATTCTCTACCAGATTGGAAATGGCGAGTGTCAGCTTCATCTCATCGATCTCCGCAGAAACGGGTCGGAAGCTTTCCAGTACCACCTCGATTTTTTTCTTATCGGCAATCGGCTTCAATCGTTTTAAGATTGCCTCCAGAAGCTCATTGATATTGATCTGTCTGATATTCAGTCCCTGTACTGTCTTGTCCATCTTGACCAGCGTCAGAAGATCACTGATAATGTCATTTTCCCGATCAATCTCCTTTGCGATATCTCCCATAAATTCCTGATACAGCTCAATCGGCACATTTTCCTGGGCAAGCAGGGAATCTGCCAGCACTTTCATGGATGTCAGCGGTGTCTTTAACTCATGAGAGACATTGGATACAAACTCCTCTCTGGAATCATTGAGCTGTTTTAATCTTCCCAGCATCTTGTTAAACGCATCAGACAGCTGCCCTGTCTCCGAAAATGTCCCTACATGCAGCCATTCACTTTCATACCCTTCTGTCACATTCTCAATAGACGCAGTGATCCTTCCAAGCGGACGTACAAACCATCCTGCCACAAGTATCCCAAGGGACAATACGACCAGAAAGACTACGATCAGAACTGCGCCGCCCTGTGCGCGCAGCATACGGATCCCATCCAGGACCGTATCCATAGAAACACTGGCCAGCATCACTCCTGTCACTGCCTTTTCTTCCGAAATGACCGGTGCGGTTACCTCGACGTACCGGTTCTTTTTGTCATAGTAGCTCGTGCTCTTGCCCTGCCTGAGACAACGGATCACATTTTCAGATACCATCGTCTTTCCTTCATCCAGACCATACGTATCCTTGATCACATCCAGGTTCTGGTTGATGATCATCACGCGTCCGTTATAAATATTGGTCAGTTGGGTTAAATTTGCATCGATCACTTCTGAAGACGGGTTGGTCAGATACTGATAACTGTTCAGCTGATTGCTTAGAATAGTACATTGATTCTGAATTTCTGCTGTTCTGACCGAAATGGCACGCTGCTCAGATGTTTTCACTGTCCAGACATAAGAAGCCAGACATGGGATCAGCCCAAACACCACAAACAGCACGATCAGCCAGAACCGCATGCTTTTAAATATATGATTCTTTACTCTGATATGTAATTTATCCCTGGAAATAATAACCTACCCCCCATTTTGTGTGTACATACTTCGGCTCGCTCGGATTCAGCTCGATCTTCTCCCGAAGCCTTCTGATATGTACATCCACTGTTCTGGCATCCCCCGGATAATCCACACCCCATACAAGATCCAGCAGATTCTCACGGCTGTAGACTTTGTTCGGATTCATGGCAAGAAGCTCCAGCACATCATATTCTTTTGCTGTCAGATTGATCTCACGCTCTCCGATAAACACTCTTCTGCTCTCACAGTCGATCCGCATATTGCCTTTGACCAGAATCTTGGCAGTCTGCGCACTCTCCTCTTTTCTCGCAGTCCTTCTCATGATCGCTTTGATCCGGGCCTTGACTTCCAGAATATTGAACGGCTTCGTAATATAATCATCCGCTCCGTACTCCAGCCCGAGTATCTTGTCCATATCCTCACTTTTGGCAGTCAGCATGACGATCGGCATGTCGGAAAACTCACGGATGGCCTGACAAACCTGAAACCCATCCATCTTCGGGAGCATCACATCCAGCAGCACGAGGTCATACTCGCAGTTCTTTGCATACTGCAGTGCTTCCTCACCGTCATAGGCACAGTCCACCTCCATGTCGTCCTGTTCCAGACTGAACCGTATCCCTTTCACGATCAACTTTTCATCGTCAACTACTAAGATCTTCTTCTTGCTCATACTTTCTTCCTTCAACTTCCTGCTATACTGTAATATTATCTTTAATCTTATTATACAGACCTTCTTTGATTCCTCTGATCTGCATCAGCTCTTCTGTATTCTGGAACCTGCCGTTTTCTTCCCGATAGGCAATAATACTGTCCGCCCGGGACTCGCCTACACCGGACAACGTCATCAATTCTTCTTTTGTCGCCGTATTAAGATTGACTTTTCCGTCCTGCGGCTTTGTTCCTTCTGCCGGACTTGCCCCCGGCTGTGCTGCTGCCTGTGTCTGCATCTCCTCTTTGGTGGGAATGTAGATCTGCTCTCCGTCCACAACAACCCTTGCCTGATTCACTGCATCCTGTGCAGCCTCGGCTGTCAGTCCGCCCGCCATGGCAATGACTTCATAAAGCCTGTCGTCACTGCCCACTTCATACACGCCGGGCTTTCCGACTGCTCCGCACAGATAGACAAAAATACTTTGTCTCTTTCTTCGGTTCTTTGTCTTCAACCTTCTTTTCTTCTGCAGAGGACTCTTCTTTTTCTTTCTGTGTCTCCTCCAGAGAAATCTCCTTAAGTTCTTCCCCCGACTCTTGCCCGCACCCGCTGATCAGGCACAACGCAGTCAAGATCATAACAACTGTATAATAAGCTTTCTTTTTCCATCTGTCCCTCATATTTCCTCACAATCTCAGACGCAAGGAATCCCCTTTTATATTGGACAGTAATATTGTAACGAAAAACGCTCAAAATTACAATAACATTTTTACAATCCTGTTACGCATTTATTACAATTCTGACGCTCTATTCCCACTGGAAGATTGCAATCCCGATCAGTGCCACAACAAGCCCTGCCAGCTTCCGGAATGCAAACGGCGATTTTTCCACACCAAACATCCCCAGAAGCTCGATCACATACGCCACGATCAGCTGGGAAATTACGATCAGAAGTGCTGCTTTTGCCGGTCCTAAGGATGCCATGCTCTTAACTACGGTCCAGGTAATCCCTGCTCCGATCACGCCTCCTAAGAGCATATATTTCGGTTCCACCTTCGCAAGTGCCGTCACATCCGCTCTTCCTGCCAGAAACCATACCGCCAGACATGCCAGAAAAGCACTTAACTGCACCCAGATATTGCTGACCCACAATCCGGTTGTCTTTGTTACCTGTGTATTAAATACACCCTGAACACTCATCAGCGCCCCGGAAAGAAGGGCAATTAAAAAACCAGTCATCGTTTTCTACCTCCTGAAATTTTTCTCAATTTCTTTTAGTATTTCCCGAATCCTGGTTTTTCATTTATCACTCTGTCAATGCTTTTGTCAATTTTGGGATCATTTCATCCACATGCTCTTTTTCAATGATAAGCGGAGGTACCAGACGCAGTACATTGCCCTGTGCCTGGATCACAAGAAGTCCTTCCTCAATGGCACGGTTATTTACCTGCGCGACCGGTTGCTTTAACACAATACCCTGCATCAGTCCGGTTCCTTTTCGTTCCAGCACGCCATCCACATGTTGTACCAGTTCTTCCAGACGTTCTGTCAGATATTCTGACACTTCATTGACATGCTCCACGATCTTTTCTTCCTCAAAAATGTCGATCACCGTCTTGACTGCCATACATGCCAGTGGGTTACCGCCATAAGTTGCCCCGTGATCTCCCGGCTTTAACGATGCCTGTGCCACTTTTTCTGTCATGGCAAAGGCTCCCACCGGAATACCGTTTCCAATTCCCTTTGCCATAGTCAGAATATCTGGTTTTACCCCGAATTTCTGCCATGCAAACATTGCGCCGGTTCTTCCCATTCCGCACTGCACTTCGTCACAGATCATCAGAATATCGTTCTCATCACAGATCTTACGGATTCCTTCCATGAATTCCTGTGTAGCAAGATTGATCCCGCCTTCCCCCTGTAATGGTTCTAAAATAATTGCGCAGGTCTGATCCGTCACCAGCGCTTTCACACTGTCCAGATTATTGAATTCTGCAAAAGAAACTCCCGGGAGCATCGGTTCAAAAGGTTCTCTATACGCAGTATGTCCAGTCACGGAAACGGCGCCGAAGCTGCGCCCGTGGAACGAATTTTCCATGGCGATAAACTGATATCTGCCCGATTTTTTATTATACGCATATCGTCTTGCCGCTTTTAAAGCCCCCTCATTTGCCTCAGATCCGCTGTTCGTAAAAAATACCCGGTCCATCCCCGAAATCCGGTTCAGTTTTTGTGCTGCCTCTCCACAATTGGTATGATAATACAGGTTGGACGTATGATACAGCTGATCGATCTGGAATTTTAGTGCCGCATTCAGCTTCTGATTTCCGTATCCCAGTCCCGACACTGCAAATCCGGCTGCAAAATCCAGATATTTTTTCCCGTTCGTGTCATACAGATAAACACCTTCTCCCCTCTCCAGCGCAATTGGAAACCGATTGTATACGTGTATTAGATTTTCTTCTGCTGCTTTGATCTTCTCATTCACCATCATAATACCTGCTTTCTTCTTCATGTAAAATTGCCGTACCGATTCCTTTGTTTGTAAAGAATTCCAGAAGCAGACAGTGCGGGATCCGCCCATCTAAAATATGCACTCTGGAAACGCCGTTTTCAATGGCATCAATACAATTATTCAGCTTAGGAAGCATTCCTCCTCCGATATAGCCCTCTTCGATCAGCTGTTTTGCTTCTTTTACCAGAAGCTCGGAGATGAGAGTAGCAGGATCCTTCGGATCTTTATATACTCCCTCAATATCTGTCAGAAATGCCAGTTTTTCTGCCTTCATGGCTCTTGCAATGGCACAGGCTGCATCATCTGCGTTGATATTATATGTATAGAATTCATCATCCATTCCTACCGGACACACGACCGGAAGAAAATCCTTCTCCAGAAGATCATGCAAAATCTGTGCATCTACTTTTTTGATCTCCCCGACAAATCCGATATCTTCTCCGTTGGAATATTTCTTTTCCACATTCAGAAGTCCACCGTCCTTCCCGCTGATTCCGATGGCGCGTACTCCCTGTCCTTCCAGAAGCTGTACCAGGCTTTTGTTCACTTTTCCAAGTACCATTTCCGCTACTTCCATGGTCTCCTCATCGGTCACCCGAAGTCCGTTGATAAACTGCGGTTCTTTACCGATTTTTCCGACCCATTTACTGATTTCTTTTCCGCCTCCGTGCACAATGATCGGTTTGAAGCCCACCAGTTTTAATAAGGTAACGTCCTCGATTACTTTCTGCTTTAATGCCTCGTCTGTCATGGCGCTGCCGCCGTATTTTACAACAATGATCTTTCGGTTAAACCGTTGGATATACGGCAGTGCCTCGATCAGTACTTTCGCCTTTTCCAGATATTGATTCATATTTTCATTCATATTCTCACTCCTCCTGCCTGTCTTTTTTACTGAATATACATTGTACTAGCTGCGGTAATCCGCATTGATATCGATATATCCGTGGGTAAGATCACATCCCCATGCGGTTGCTGTTTCCTCTCCTTGTCCGAGATCTGCAATGGCAGTCACCTCCGGCATGGATAAAATCTCTGTGGCCTTTTCTTCACTGTAATCCAGCGCGACTCCGTTTTCGATGATCTTTAACTCTCCGGCGCTGCTTTTGAAATACAGATCTACTTTCTCCGGATCAAATTCGGCACCGGAATAGCCCATAGCACACAAGATCCGTCCCCAGTTTGCATCATGACCGGCAATCGCCGCTTTGGTCAGATTGGAGCAGACCACGGATTTTGCCAGTGTTTTCGCCTGTTCTTTCGTATCTGCACCTCTTACCGTCACTTCGAACAATGCTGTGGCGCCTTCTCCGTCTCCTGCCATTTTTTTTGCCAGTGTCTCATTGACCTCATGCAGAGCTTCTGCAAATATTTCAAATTCTTTTGTCCCTTCTTTGATTTTTGGATTTTCTGCCATTCCGTTCGCCAGAAGAAGTACTGTGTCATTCGTTGACGTATCTCCGTCTACAGAGATCATATTATACGTTTCTTCCACATCTGCGCAAAGTGCTGCTTTGAGCGCTTTTCTGGAGATTACCGCATCTGTTGTAAGAAAAGCCAGCATGGTGCACATATTCGGATGAATCATACCTGATCCTTTGGCCATCCCTCCAATGGTAACGGTCTTCCCTCCAATCTCCACGGTCACTGCCACTTCTTTTTCCATAGTATCTGTGGTCATGATTGCTTTTGCCGCCGCATTTGCTGCCACTGCCCCCGACTGTTTTTCTTTTGCCAGAATCTGAATACCCTTTTTTAATTTTTCGATCGGCATCTGCATCCCGATCACCCCTGTAGAGCCGATTAAAACGCCGTCTGCCGGAATCTTAAGAGCCTCTGCTGCCGCTTTTGCAGTCTCCAGACAGCAGCGCATCCCCTCTTCTCCTGTACACGCATTTGCAATTCCAGAATTGATGATTACTGCCTGAGACTTGATCTTAGATTCCACAATCTGCCGGTCCCACTTCACCGGAGCCGCTTTTACTACATTGGTCGTAAAGGTTCCTGCCACTTTGCACGGTTTTACACTGTATACAAGTGCCATATCTGTTCTGTTTTCATACTTGATCCCTGCCGCTGCTGCCGCTGCCTCAAATCCTTTTGCTGCTGTGACTCCGCCTGTTATTTTTTTCATCGTGCATGCCTCCTCATTTACTGCGCATTAAATGCTGTAATATTTTCTGTATTCAACACAAAATCATAATAGTTCAAATCCTGCCGCTCATTCCATCCGATGGTATTCCAGAATGCATTTCCGATATCGTTCTGCGTAAATGCGATCAGAGATACATTGCTGATTCCTTCTTCTTTTAAAGCCTCCATGGACTGTACGACCATTGCTTTCCCGATTCCACGTCTGCGGTACGCTTCATCCACACAGACGTGATACAGACAGCCTCGTCTTCCGTCATGCCCGCACAAGATCGCACCTACGATTTTTCCGTCTTCTGTCGCCACGACACTGGTTGTCGGATTTCGTTTTAAAAATTTTTCCACACCGTCCCTGGAATCATCGATACTTCGCAATCCAAAACCATGTATCTTCTTCCAGAGCGCATATACCTGTTCATAATCTTCAATTGTCATTGTCCGAATCATCTTCTCACCTCTGCCTATGGAATCTTTACGGAAACATCGGAATCAGTTCCAGACCTTCCTGTTCCTTGTATCCAAACAGAAGGTTCATATTCTGTACCGCCTGCCCTGCTGCTCCTTTTACCAGGTTGTCGATGGCTCCCATCAGAATTATGCGGTTGGTACGCGGATCGATCTGAAAGCCAATGTCTGCATAGTTACTTCCTTCCACCCATTTTGTCTCCGGGCAGACTCCGTCATCCAGAATCCGGATAAACGGCTCTTTTCCATAATAAGTTTCATAAATCTCCCGGATTTCCGCCTTGGTGACTTCCTTTTTCAACGATGCATATTCCGTCACCAGAATTCCCCGGTTCATCGGAACCAGATGCGGTGTGAAGCTCAATTTCACGGTCTCATTCGCCGCATACCCGAGCTGTTCTTCAATCTCCGGGGTATGTCTGTGACTTCCAACTGCATATGCTTTGATATTTTCATTCACTTCGCAGTACAGATTTGCCACTTTTGCACCCCGCCCGGCTCCTGACGTTCCGGATTTTGCATCAATGATCAGTGTGTTCATATCGATCAGACCTTCTTTTGCCAGGGGGTAGGCTGTGAGAATGGAGCAGGTTGTGTAACATCCCGGATTGGCTACCAATCTTGCATTTTTGATCTTTTCCCGGTTGATCTCACAAAGTCCGTACACCGCCTCTTCGATAAACTGAGGACTTTTATGCTCTATTTTGTACCACTCTTCATAGACAGACACGTCTTTGATCCGAAAATCTGCACTCAGATCGATCACTTTTGTCTTTGACAGAATCTCTTCATTGATCAGAGATGCACACAGCCCCTGCGGGGTTGCCGTAAAAATCACATCCACCTGATCTGCCAGCGCGTCCATGTTATCATCCATACACTTCGCATCCACGATTTGAAAAAGATTGCGGTATACATCTGCATAATTTTGATCGATATAGCTTCTGGAACCGTACCATTTGATCTCTGCCTCTTTATGTCCTGTCAGAATACGGACCAGTTCTCCTCCTGCATATCCTGTCGAACCAATAATTCCTGCTTTTATCATTCTGAAAGCTCCTTTCTCACTTTATTCATATTTTTTTCATTTAGTTATGCATTTTTTGGTTTATTTATTTCATATTTCTTGTATAAATAAAAACCAACGTTTGTCATAAGTATACATCC
>ENA-OQIT01000175-OQIT01000175.1-human-gut-metagenome-genome-assembly--contig:-NODE-175-length-14870-cov-2.923489_pt1 | contig 14870 bp, 13 predicted proteins | sample MGYA00242587_ERZ504752 | MGnify/ENA primary metagenome ERZ504752 (study PRJEB26092, sample SAMD00036352) | human gut metagenome | host: Homo sapiens | study: EMG produced TPA metagenomics assembly of... | reverse complement strand
CAAGAAACTCACAAAGAGAAAAAAGAAAAGGAGGGCTTTTTAATGAAAAGAAAGCATTAGCTGTTTTACTTTACAGCATCCGTAATTGCAGGTACAATGGGCGGAACCGCTACAATCGTACATGCAGATGAAGAAGGAAAAGTAATCAATATTTATTCCTGGAATGATGAATTCCGTCAGCGTCTGGAAGCAGTATATCCTGAAGTAAAAGAAACATCCAAAGACGGAACAGTAACAACATTAAACGATGGAACAGAAATTCACTGGATCATAAATCCAAATCAGGATGGTGTTTATCAGCAGAAACTTGATGAAGCTCTTATGAATCAGGCTGATGCATCAGCAGATGATAAGGTAGATATCTTCTTATCAGAAACAGATTATGTATACAAATATACAGATGCAGCAGCGGATGTGGCAATGCCTCTGAAAGATCTTGGAATTGATCCTGACAAAGATCTTGCAGATCAGTATGACTTTACAAAAACAACTGCATCTGATGCAGATGGAGTACAGAGAGGATCTACATGGCAGTGCTGCCCTGGACTTCTTGTATATCGTCGTGATATTGCCAAAGATGTGTTCGGAACCGACGATCCTGAAGAAGTAGGCAAGAAAATGAAAGACTGGGATACAGCAAAAGCTACAGCTGAAGAACTGAAAGCAAAAGGATATTACACATTTGCTTCTTATGCTGATACATTCAGACTGTATGGAAACAGCATTTCCCAGCCATGGGTAGAAGACGGTGCAACAACTGTTAATGTAGACCAGCAGGTAATGAACTGGATCAAAGATTCCAAAGAATGGCTGGATGCAGGATACCTGAACAAAACTGTAAAAGGTCAGTGGAATGATGACTGGAACAAAGCTATGGGATCTGAATCCAAAGTATTTGCATTCCTCTTCCCGGCATGGGGAATTGACTTTACATTGAAACCAAACTGGGATGGAGAAGACGGAGAATGGGCTGTTACAAATCCACCACAGGAATACAATTGGGGCGGTTCTTACATCCATGCAGCAACAGGAACAGATAATCCGGAACATGCAAAAGATATCATTCTTGCACTGACAGGAAATAAGGACAATTTATTAAAGATTTCCAAAGATTATTCTGACTTTACAAATACAAAGAGTGGTATGCAGGAAGTTGCAACAGATGACACTTTCGCATCTGACTTCCTTGGCGGACAGAATCCATTTGAATATTTCGCACCGGTTGCAGAGAACATCAAGATCGCACCACTTTCTGCTTATGACCAGGGATGTGTAGAACTGATCCAGAACGCTTTCAGCGATTACTTCCAGGGTCAGGTAGACTATGACAAAGCAAAATCAAACTTTGAAACAGCAATCAAAGAACGTTATCCGGAAATCCAGGAAGTTAACTGGGCTGAATAATAAACGCTTTTGGATTGACAGTTAAAAAGTTTCAGGTGTAAATAACCTGTACAGATGCATTTGTATTTGCCAGACACGCATGAACGCGATGTGTGTCTGGCACTAATATGTAAAGGAAGGAATGCTGAACTATGAAAAAAAAGAAAAGCATCAGCTATGCAAAATGGGGATACATCTTTATCCTTCCATTTTTTGTAACTTTTTTAATCTTTTCTTTGATTCCGCTGGTAGATACTGTACGTTATAGTTTCTATGAATATTATCGTTCAGGAATTAAAGAAATCGGACCGAATTTTATTGGAATTGCAAACTATCTGAGTCTGTTGAAGTCAGATATGCTCAAATACAGTACTAATACACTGATTCTGTGGGTAATCGGATTTGTACCGCAGATTGTGATCGCACTGGTTCTGGCATGCTGGTTTACAGATGCGCGTCTGAAGATCCATGGACAGCAGTTTTTCAAGGTTGTTATTTATCTTCCTAACCTGATCATGGCTTCTGCATTTGCATTATTGTTCTTTACCATGTTCTCTACCAACGGACCGATTAACTCTATTCTGATGTCTCTGGGATGGGTTAAAAAACCGATAGATTTCCTGGGTTCTGTAATCGGAACCAGATCTCTGGTCGGATTTATGAACTTCCTGATGTGGTTTGGTAATACAACAATTATGCTGATGGCTGCTGTTATGGGTATCAGTATGGATATTTTTGAAGCATCTGAACTGGATGGCTGTAACAGTATCAAGAGATTTTTCTATATCACACTGCCGCTGATCCGTCCGATCCTTGCTTATACACTGATCACATCTATCATCGGTGGTCTTCAGATGTTCGATGTTCCTCAGATTCTTACAAATGGACAGGGAAATCCAGACCGTACATCTATGACTCTGATCATGTTCCTGAACAGCCACTTAAAGAGCAAGAACTATGGTATGGCAGGTGCACTGTCCGTATATCTGTTTATTGTCAGCGGTATTTTATGTATGATCGTATATAAGATGACAAATGACACAGACCCGGATGGTTCCAAGAAAGCTGCAAAGAAAAAAGCAAAAGAAGAAAGAAGGAGGAGATAAACTATGAAATCAAATACATCAGGTCGTGTGCGCAGTATTTTTGTTCATCTTGTGCTGATCTTTTTATCCTTCCTGTGTCTGTTTTTCTTTTACATTCTGATTGTAAATGCAACACGTTCCCATGCGGATCTGCAGAAAGGATTTTCAGCACTTCCCGGAAAATATTTTCTTGAGAATCTGAAGAATGTGGCAAATGACGGAAGTTTCCCGATGTTCCGCGGTATTCTTAACAGTGTTGTTGTATCTTCCTGCAGTGCTGCACTTTGTACATATTTTTCTTCTTTGACAGCTTATGGTCTATATGCTTATGATTTTAAAATGAAGAAAGCAGCTTTTACCTTTATTATGGCAATTCTTGTTATGCCTACACAGGTAACAGCAATGGGATTTTTACGACTGATCACAAAGATGGGAATGTATGACTCTTTACTTCCGCTGATCATTCCATCCATTGCATCTCCGGCAGTCTTTTACTTTATGTACAGTTACCTTCAGTCTTCCCTTCCTTTATCCCTTGTGGAAGCGGCAAGAATTGATGGCTCTGGAGAATTCAGAACCTTTAACAGTATTGTACTTCCGATCATGAAACCGGCAGTAGCAGTACAGGCAATCTTTACTTTCGTAGGATCCTGGAACAATTACTTCGTTCCTGCCCTGATCATTCAGTCAAAGAGCAAAATGACAGTGCCGATCCTGATTGCAACTCTGCGTGGTGCTGATTATATGAACTTTGATATGGGTAAAATTTACATGATGATCACTGTTGCGATCGTGCCAATCATTATTGTATATCTGCTTTTATCCAAATACATTATTGCAGGTGTAACACTTGGTGGTGTAAAAGAATAATGAGAATTAAGAACCCCCATAGAGAGAATGCTATGGAGGTTCTTTTCATGAGAATTATAATATTAAAAACAGGAGTATAATTATATGAAGAAATGGATTTACAGTGGAACTAGAGAAGAACAGCCGTCAGAGAGAGAACTGATGCATGGAAAGCTTGCCAGAAAAGCGGCGTCAGAAGGCATTGTTCTGCTGAAAAATGAAGGAATCCTTCCATTAAAGAAAGATACAGCTGCTGCACTTCTTGGGTATGGAGCAGAGAAAACCGTAAAGGGTGGAATTGGTTCTGGAGATGTTAACAACAGAAAGAATATTTCTATTTATCAGGGACTGAAAGAAGCAGGAGTAAAAATTGTAAGCGAAGACTGGATCAGCGATTATCACAATCGCTATGAGCAGGCGAGAGAGGCGTAGGAAAGAAAAAGTTCTGGAAGAAGCTAAGAAAGTAGATAATCCTTTTGATGCCTATGCAGATAATCCTTTTGCAATGCCGCTGGGACGTAAGGTGGCAGAGGAAGATATCTGTGAAGCAGATGTGGTGATTTATGTGATCAGTCGTATTTCAGGAGAAGGAAAAGACCGCCGCAAAGTAAAGGGAGATTACTATTTAAGCGAGAGAGAAGAGGAAGATTTACGTTATCTTGCAGAAATGAACAAACCTGTGATCCTTATTCTTAATGCAGGTGGTCCTGTGGAGCTGACAGATATTCTGGAACAGACAGACAATATAAAAGGAATCTTAAATATTTCTCAGCTTGGTCAGGAAGGGGGAGATGCCCTGGCTGATGTACTTCTGGGAAAAGAAGTGCCGGGCGGTAAACTGACAACAACCTGGGCAAGGCGATACGAGGATTATCCGGCTTCAGAAGAGTATGGGTATCTGAATGGCAATCTGGAAAAGGAAAAATACAAAGAAGGTATTTATGTAGGTTACAGATATTTTGACAGCTTTGACAAAAAAAGTGATGTTTCCGTTTGGGTTTGGTCTTTCTTATACTATGTTTGGGATGATGTGTTGCAGCATAAATATGAAAGAAAGTAAGATCAGAGCAGAGATTCAGGTTACAAATACAGGAAATGAATATGCTGGTAAAGAAGTGGTACAGATTTATGTTACGCTTCCGCAGACAGAACTGGAAAAAGAGTATAAGAGACTGGCAGGTTTTGCAAAAACCAGACTTCTGAAGCCGGGAGAAACACAAACACTTACTGTTGAAATTCCACAGAAACAACTGGCTTCTTTCAATGAGAAAACACATACATGGATAGTGGAAAAAGGCAAATATGGCATTCTGGTCGGAAACAGTTCAGACAAACTAAAACTAGGAAGCAGTTCTGGTAGTTTCAGATGATACAGTACTGGAACAGATGGAATAAAATCTGCCCGCTTCAGGAAGAACTGGAACAGATTCATTTGACAAAAGAATTGAAAGAAAAATCTGTGCAGAGACAAGGAAAAACTGATAACAGCGCAGGTTCCGGAATATTATTTTAAACCTGCGATGATACCGGCAAAATCGGAAAATGCCGGAAAAAATCAGGAAAATCTGACAGAGGAAGAAAAAAGATTTGTTTCTGTTCTGGAAGACAGAACTACAGAAGAGCTGATTCCTCTGCTTTATGGAAAGATTTCAGAGAATATCAGTACTCTTGGTGCAGCAGGGATTCGAGTACCGGGATCAGCAGGTGAAACCTGCGGTACTTTGGAAGAGTATGGAATCCCCTCTCTTGTTATGGCGGACGGTCCGGCAGGTATCCGCCTTAGACAGTGGTATGAAGTAGATAAAGAGGCAGACAGTATCTATGAAATGGGTGTTCTTGGCTCTCTGGAAAATGGGATTCTGGAACCAGGCGTACACCATGAGAATGCAGACACTTATTATCAGTACTGCACAGCTTTTCCTGTAGGAACAGCACTGGCACAGACATGGAATGCAGATCTCATGACAGAGTTTGGAAAAGCAATCGCAGAAGAAATGGAAGAATTTCATGTGAATCTGTGGCTTGCACCAGGCATGAATATCCACAGAAATCCATTATGTGGAAGAAATTATGAATATTATTCAGAAGATCCATATCTGTCAGGGATGCTGGCAGCAGCAGTGATCCGGGGTGTTCAGAGCAAGTCAGGATGTGGCGTAACAATCAAGCATTTTGCATGCAATAATCAGGAAGATAACCGCATGGGTGTTGACTCCTGTGTATCCGAACGTGCGCTCAGAGAAATCTATCTCCGCGGATTTGAAATTGCAGTAAAAGAAGGAAATCCTGTTTCTATTATGACTTCCTATAATCTTATCAACGGTATTCATGCGGCGAACAGCAAAGATCTGTGCATGACAGTTGCCAGAAAAGAATGGGGATTTGACGGAGCAATTATGTCAGACTGGAACACAACAGTTCCGGAAGATGGAAGCGTTCCATGGAAATGTGTGGCAGCAGGCAATGACATTATCATGCCTGGAAATCCGGATGATGATAAGAATATTCGCCAGGCATATAAAGAAGGTAAACTTACAGAAGAAGAAATCCGAAATTGTGCCGGACATCTGGTATCTATGATCCGTAGATTAGAGAGTACAGATTGTTGAAATGATTTTTCAAACACGCTCTAAATGAAAACAGATAGAATTCTGGCATATGCAGAAAACACAGTAATGAGAGGACAATATTAATTATTAAAATCAATCGGAAGACCATCAGAGGCCTTCCGATTGATTTTAGTGCTCATAATAACTGGATTTTTTATTTGCATCAGCAGATTTTCAGCAGATTTTCAAAGGAGAAAATCTCTTTTTCAGACATTAATTCTTCAAATCTGTTCAGGTTAAGATCTGAGTGTTCCAGTTCTCTTGAAAACTGATAACAGATACAGATCTGGTCATCCAGCTTAAACTGCCGGTTGTTTTTCAGATAGGTTCCCACATTTAATTCATGGATGAACAGGGTGCACACAACTGCCATTTTCACCTTGGCGAAGATCTCATCATCATAAACTGCACCGCAGAAATAGGTATAGATCCAGTAAACAAGAAGCTGTTCCTCCTGAATCTGCCAGTCCGGATAAGAGAAATCAAATTCACTTTTCTGCCAGGAATAAAGATTTCCGGAGTCAGACTGCGGATCTGTATTTCCATTATACAGTGGAGTCAGACAATTCTTTAAGTATTCCTGCCATCCCGGGCGCAGAACCTCCATTTCCGGGACAACAGTTTTCCACATTTTTTTAAATAATTGTTCTGGTGTATTTGCACAGGCAGATGCAGCAGAACAGCTTTCTATGTTATCTGCATTTATACGAGAGTAAATTTTGCTGCAAAATCCATCTCCGTATCCGGAATCTTCATGTCGTCTTCGTATTTCTTCCCATTTAAAGAGTTCATTTTTATTTACACATAACTGGAAATCATGTGCAGCAGCCAGAAGTTTCCACAGACGTTTCTGCATGGGTACAGCTCTGTCCTGGATGATATCTATAAGCATATCACGGGTGTCCATAAGTGCAGTGAACAGGAAATAATCAAAGTCATCATAGACTTCTTCTTTTGTCTTTTTTTTCTTTTGTGATAAAGTGTACCTTTTCTTTTTGGGAAAGTAAAATCCTTGCTGCCTCCGGACAGGAGAGCGACAGGGAAATCTCACGCAGACCTTCAAATTCTTCAATATGTCTAGGATAATTTCTGCAGGTTCTGCAGAACATTTCCGGTCCTGCTTCTGTGTAGATATCACACAGGTTCTCTTCGTTGAGAAAAGCACAGCGTCTGTTATACTGGCAGAAAACATGTTCTTTCCAGTCAATATCATTGTGCAGGCGATTGCGGAACGGACCTTTAAAGTGTTGGTATTTTTTCAGTGTCTGATCGTCAATCACGATCTGCCATCCTGCGCAGCAGGTATCCGGACAGGCTCCTGCAATGCAGGAAAATTCTTTATAGTAGTTTGGAAATGTGTATTGCATAATGTTAAATAGTATCCTTTCTTTTTTTCTTAAGTTTACGGTAAGTTCCCGCAGTCATGCCACAGGATTTGCGAAAGCTTTGGGAGAGATAACTCTGAGAGGAAAATCCTGTCAGATGGGCAATGTCTGAAATTCCGTAATCAGTATTTTCCAGAAGTTCTTTACATACCTCGATTCGCTTTCTGTTTAGATAGTTCATAGGAGAAATCCCATAATATTTGGTAAATTCATGACTGAGATAATACTTGTTCAGGTGGCTGATGGCAGACAGATGATCAAGAGAGATGTTTTCTCCGTAGTTAGAATCAAGAAAACGTTTGATATTTGCACATTCCCTGCTTGGATGTTGTGCTGTGATCAGTTCGAAAGGAGAATCTGTAATTCGCCGAAGCTGAAGAATCAAGATATTAAGCATATATATACAGATTTTTTCGTACCCTTCAGATTGATTGTCCAGTTCCTGGAACAGAGAGTTAAAGTAAAAAAGCAGATCTGTTTTCTTTTTTCGGCAGTTAAAGATACGATATTCTTTCTGATCATTAAAAGAGAAGGATAATCCGCCTACTCCCACTGTGAAATAGCTGAGAGGAGGATTTCCCCTGGAAATTTCAGTATGATTAATGTGAGGGTTAACAATGATCAGGTCATCCTTTGAGATGGGGTAGATTTTGTCCTCAAGCAGGAATTCCCCCTGTCCGTCCCGCACATAGAATAATTCAGTAAAGGCATGGGAGTGGGGAATGCTTGGCCAGTCACCTTCATAGAGGGAAGAAGATGCATTCAGAAGTGTGATCTTCTGTGGAGTAGTATCTTCAGGGCTGAAGCGAAGAGAATGTGTACTCATAAAAAAGTTTCGCCTCCATAATTTAGCAATTTTGTCTGATATAAAAAAGTGAACAAAAATAATAGAGGGAATCTGTTCTGCGTTTAGTTGTTGCGACTGGACTAAATGCATAAAAAAACAATAAAAATCAAAATAATATAGAACATAATATCTAAAAACAGAATTCCCTTCAAAATTTCTGATAACATTTTTTATATAATATCATAATTCAATGCGCACAGCAAGATTTCTAAAAAACAAAGCAAAAAGAGAATTGAAAATGTTTTGGAAAGAACGTATTCTATAAACAGATAAGGCGCAAGAAAGAGCAGAATCAGGTCAGATAAGTAAAAAAATAAGACAGGTTTATACAGAGAGGAGACAAACAACAATGAAAAAAGGCCGTGTAACAATACCAACCAATCTGGACGTAGTGCCACAGACACTGGAGATACTGGATGAATGGGGTGCAGATGCGATTCGTGACTGTGACGGAACAGAATTTCCGAAGGAATTAAAAGATACTGGCTCCAAGATATATGCAACCTATTATACAACCCGTAAGGATAATGAATGGGCAAAGGCACATCCTGAGGAAATCCAGCAGATGTATATCATGACATCCTTCCATACAGCAACAGAGGATAAGCTGAAAATTCATCTGATGGATCATTTATATCCGGATATGCTGGCGGTGAATACAAGAGATGATATCTACAGATGGTGGGAAGTTATAGACCGTACTACCGGGGAACCGGTATCAACAGAGCTGTGGAGCTATGATGAAGAAACCGGTAATGTAGTGATCAGAGCTGCAAAGCTGTTTCATGAATACACTGTAAGCTTCCTGGCATATATCATGTGGGATCCGGTACACATGTACAATGCAGTAGTAAATGACTGGAAAGATGTGGAACCGCAGATTACATTTGATGTGCGCCAGCCGAAAACAAAAGCTTATTCCCTGGAACGTCTGCGCAGATTTCTGGATACTCATGAGTATGTGGATGTTGTGCGCTTTACTACATTTTTCCATCAGTTTACTCTTATATTTGATGAACTTGCAAGAGAGAAATATGTAGACTGGTTTGGCTATTCCGCTTCAGTCAGCCCATATATTCTGGAGCAGTTTGAGAAAGAAGTGGGTTATCCTTTCAGACCGGAATATATCATTGACCAGGGATACATGAACAATACCTACCGGATTCCCTCAAAAGAATTCAAAGATTTTCAGGCATTTCAGAGACGTGAAGTTGCGAAACTTGCCAAAGAGATGGTAGATATCGTACATGAATACGGAAAAGAAGCCATGATGTTTATGGGAGATCACTGGATTGGCATGGAACCGTTTATGGACGAATTTGCATCCATCGGACTGGATGCTGTAGTTGGAAGTGTTGGAAATGGTGCGACATTGCGTCTATTCAGTGATATTAAGAATGTAAAATATACAGAAGGAAGATTCCTGCCATACTTTTTCCCGGATACATTCCATGAAGGCGGCGATCCTGTAAAGGAGGCAAAAGTGAACTGGGTAACCGCAAGAAGAGCAATCCTTCGAAGCCCGATCCAGAGAATAGGCTACGGCGGATATCTGAAACTTGCCCTGGAATTCCCGGATTTTGTACAGTATATCAAAGAAGTCTGCGAAGAGTTCCGCACTTTATATGATAACATTCAGGGAACGACTCCTTATTGCGTAAAACGAGTAGCAGTCCTGAACTGCTGGGGAAAGATGCGCTCATGGGGTAACCATATGGTACATCACGCCATCTATTACAAGCAGAATTATTCTTATTTCGGAATTATCGAAGCATTAAGCGGCGCACCGTTTGATGTATCATTTATCAGCTTTGACGATATCAAAGCAGACAAAGATATTCTGAAGAAATTTGACGTAGTGATCAATGTGGGAGATGCGGACACTGCACAGTCAGGCGGCGAGAACTGGATCGACGAAACAATCATCACAGCAGTCAGAGAATTTGTATATAATGGCGGTGGATTTATCGGTGTAGGAGAACCGGCAGCACATCAGTGGCAGGGCAGATTCATTCAGTTAGATGATGTACTTGGAGTAGAAGAAGAACATGGATTTAACCTGAATACAGATAAATATAACTGGGAAGAACACAGAGATCATTTCATCCTTAAAGATGCAGAAGGCGAGGTTGATTTCGGTGAAGGTAAGAAGAACATTTATGCCTTACCGGAAACAGAAATCTTAATCCAGAAAGACCAGGAAGTGCAGATGGCTGTAAAGACTTTCGGTAAAGGAAGAGGCGTTTATATCAGCGGACTTCCATACAGCTTTAAGAACAGCCGCGTGCTTTATCGTGCAGTCCTTTGGTCAGCATCCGCAGAGGAAGAACTTCACTGCTGGTATTCAACCAACTACAATGTAGAAGTACATGCTTACGTAAAAAATGGAAAATACTGCGTAGTCAACAACACTTACGAACCACAGGATACAGTAGTTTACAGAGGTGATGGAAGCAGCTTCCGGTTACATATGGAGGCAAATGAGATCAAATGGTATCAGATATGAAAGATATCGGATATGAAAGATATCGGATAGATTTTATCTGTAAAATAGATTGAAAAGAAAGTCAGTGAAGAAATAACAGAACAGGTTCAGACGTGAGCAGAATGCTTTTGCCTGAACCTTGTTTTGATGTGTCAATAAGTTGATTTTTGAACAATCTTGCGTTTGAATTTCTTATTTACGCATTGTTGTCGGTCGCTGTAGCCACCGGCATACAATTATTTGATTAAGCTGTTATCATCAAAGTAGTTGATCTGCATTGCTGAACGAACATCATGAAGTGTCTGTGCAGCTTTTGCTTCAGCAACCTTGCTTCCCTCTTTGAGGATATCATATACATCATCAAGATGCTGCTCCCAGTATTTACGTCTCTCGCGGATTGGAGAAAGCTCTGCCTGGAGTACTTTGTTCAGGAACTTCTTAACCTTGACATCACCCAGACCGCCGCGTGTATAATGAGCTTTCAGTTCATCCAGATTCTGATATTCAGGCAGGAACTCTGCGAAATATTCCGGTTTACAGAATGCATCCAGATAAATAAATACAGGGTTTCCTTCCACACGTCCCGGATCTTCCACACGAAGATGATTCGGGTCTGTGAACATGGACATAACCTTCTTCTTAACATCTGCTTCTTCATCTGAAAGGTAGATGCAGTTTCCGAGAGATTTGCTCATTTTTGCTTTTCCGTCAATACCTGGCAGACGTAAGCAGGCTTTATTGGATGGCAGAATAATCTCAGGCTCTGTCAGAGTTTCGCCATAAACAGTATTAAATTTGTGTACTATCTCCTTGCACTGCTCGAGCATTGGAAGCTGATCTTCGCCAACCGGAACAGTAGTAGCGCGGAATGCAGTGATGTCTGCGGCCTGGCTGATCGGATAGCAGAAGAAACCGACAGGGATGCTTGCCTCGAAATTACGCATCTGGATTTCGGCTTTTACTGTAGGGTTACGCTGTACACGTGCTACAGTAACAAGGTTCATATAATAAAAAGTAAGCTCTGTAAGCTCTGGAACCATGGACTGGATAAAGATAGTGGATTTCTCAGGATCAATGCCACATGCAAGATAATCCAGGGCAACCTGAAGGATGTTCTGGCGAACTTTCTCAGGGTGTTCAGCGTTATCTGTTAATGCCTGTGCATCTGCGATCATAATATAAATTTCATCATATAAGCCGGAGTTCTGTAAACGAACACGCTCGGATAATGAACCAACATAATGTCCAACATGAAGGCGGCCTGTTGGGCGGTCACCGGTTAAAATAATTTTGCTCATTTTGCTCTCCTAAAAGTAAATTCCGATTTTCCAGAGAATATCTGGAAATTCTCAGTTATCCCTATTATAAAGCCTGCGGATGTTACCGTCAATGATTTTGGCGGAATAAATGAGGATATAATTTTTTTGAATAATTATGCAATAAATACATTTACAGAATTGATAAAAAGAAAAGATTCTGCTAGAATAATAAAGAGTTGTACATAAAAAATTACACACTGATTAAGGATAAATAAAAGGAGTATTTACCATGCCAGTATTTGATTTCTAGCGGTGCTTCAGACAAGAAACCAGGTGTACAGTCTGAATGTACCTACACTACTTTCCAGTCTAATGAAACGGAGACTGCCCCTGAGAAACCGATCATGATCCTGGATAACAGCAGCCGTCAGTGGAAACATCATTCCTGCGGTATTTTTACTAATCCAATCAAACGTACATCCTTTGAATTTAAAGAGGATGACGGCGTTTTCAGTGCAGATATCATCAGTATTGATTCAAGATTTGTAAGTCTTCTGAAATGGCTTGGGGAGAATCATATCAATGTGCGCCTTTCAGGAGAGAATAAAGAGAATGGTTATGCAGTTTATAAGATTCGTGAAACTGCTTTTGGCGGCGGCACGAAACTTTCCGCAGAGGACGGATTTCTTCAGTTTATGATCGAGAGACTTCTTGCAAGCAGTGCACCAGCAGAGATTGTTGAGGATGAAGATGAAGAAGAAACAGGGGATGAGATGAAGCTGACAAGCATTCAGAGCATCACTGACTTTATGACCTGTGCCGGAAGAACTCTGCCGGATAATATTCGTCTCTGGGCTCGAAGAAACCTTGCAGTTGCCCGCTCTCATGAGGTATCTCCGGAAGAGAGACGCCACGCTCAGCGTGCACTGTCCATTATGATGAACATTCAGTGGAAGAATAACTACTTTGAAGCAATCGATCCTCAGGAAGCGCGCAGGATTCTTGATGAGGAACTCTACGGAATGGAATCTGTAAAGCAGCGTATCATTGAAACAATCATCCAGATCAACGTACCCATACACTTCCTGCATATGGACTTCTCCTTGTAGGCCCTGCAGGTACAGGTAAATCCCAGATTGCATACGCAGTTCGCCCGTATCCTGAAACTGCCTTGGACAACTCTGGACATGAGTTCCATCAATGATCCGGAACAGCTTACAGGAAGTTCCAGAATCTATGCAAACGCAAAGCCCGGAATCATCATGGAAGCTTTCTCAGCAGCAGGAGAATCCAACCTTGTATTTATTATCAACGAGCTTGATAAAGCAGCGTCAGGTAAGGGCAACGGAAACCCTGCAGACGTACTTCTTACTCTGCTTGACAACCTTGGATTTACAGATAACTATATGGAATGTATGGTGCCCACAGTGGGCGTTTATCCTATTGCTACGGCAAACGATAAATCCCAGATCAGCGCACCTCTTATGTCCCGTTTTGCAGTGATCGATATCCCGGATTATACATCAGAAGAGAAGAAGATCATCTTCTCCAAATATGTTCTTCCGAAAGTTCTGAAACGCATGAGCCTCAAGGCAGAAGAATGCGTAGTAACAGAAGCGGGTCTGAATGCCATCGTTGAATTGCATAAAAATACAAGCGGTATTCGTGATCTGGAACAGGCAGCAGAGCATATCGCAGCCAATGCCCTGTACCAGATTGAAGTAGATCACCTGACAGGTGTGACATTTAATGCAGATATGGTAAGAGGATTACTTTCCTGAAAAAAATCTTGACAGAGATAAAAGTTGAGAGTATACTGTCAGGTATCAGCAAGGTAAATCGTAAAAATTGCTGATAAAAATAAAATAAGATCTTCAGGGCAGGGTGCAATTCCCTACCGGTGGTAAAGCCCACGAGCCGTAAGGTATGATTCGGTGCAATTCCGAAGCCGACAGTACAGTCTGGATGAAAGAAGATAGTAGTAGAGATACAGAAGAATTAACTGATCTGTGAAAGCGACTGCTCTGGAATAATAAATTTATTCCAGAGCTTTTTTAATATCATCAAAGCAGTTTTAATGATGAAGCAAAAAGTCAGATTCACACGAAGATAATTCAAACAGATATTAATTTACAGGCCCTGGATGTTGAAAGACACCGGGGCTTTTTTGGTATCATCAGTACCATCAGAAGAACAGGAGATGAGGGATTGAAAGATATAACGGATATGGAAAAAGACAGGCAATATATGAAAATGGCGTTAGAACTGGCACAAAAAGGAATGGGATTTACAGCACCTAACCCAATGGTAGGTGCCGTGATCGTCAAAAGCGGAAAAGTCATTGGCCAGGGATATCACAGAAAATACGGTGAACTTCATGCAGAAAGGGAAGCTCTGGCATCATGTACAGAACAGCCAGAAGGTGCCTCCATATATGTTACTCTGGAACCTTGCTGCCATTACGGGAAACAGCCTCCGTGTGTCAATGCAATCCTGGAATCGGGGATCAGACGTGTGATCATTGGTTCCTCGGACCCTAATCCCCTGGTTTCAGGAAAAGGAATCCGGATTCTGAAAGAGCATGGGATCGAAGTAACGGAAAACGTTTTAAAAGAAGAGTGCGATAAACTCAATGAAGCATTTTTCTATTACATACAGAATCAAAAACCATATGTAGTCATGAAATATGCGATGACCATGGATGGAAAAATTGCCACTTATACAGGCGCATCCAGATGGGTGACAGGCGAAGCTGCCAGAATGCATGTGCAGAAACAGAGATTGAAATATACAGGGATTATGGCTGGAGTGGGAACTGTGCTGGCAGATGATCCGATGCTTACATGCAGACTGGAAAACGGCAGAAATCCTGTGCGTATTATCTGTGACTCCCACTTGCGGACACCACTGAATTCCAGAATTGTGAAAAACGGCATCAACAATTCCAACAATCTTTGCAACCAGCAGT
>ENA-OQIT01000173-OQIT01000173.1-human-gut-metagenome-genome-assembly--contig:-NODE-173-length-14951-cov-4.039733_pt1 | contig 14951 bp, 14 predicted proteins | sample MGYA00242587_ERZ504752 | MGnify/ENA primary metagenome ERZ504752 (study PRJEB26092, sample SAMD00036352) | human gut metagenome | host: Homo sapiens | study: EMG produced TPA metagenomics assembly of... | reverse complement strand
TAGAACATGGAGATTATAATAAGTAACAAAATACAAAGTGCAAAGGAGAAAAAAGATGAGTATTAGAATTGGTATTTTAGGATATGGAAATCTGGGACGCGGAGTGGAATGCGCGATCAGACAGAATCCGGATATGGAACTGGTGGCTGTATTTACCCGCAGAAATCCGGAAGACGTGACAATATTGACAGAGACAGCAGCAGTGTGCAACATTGCAGATGCTGCTGACTGGAAAGATAAGATCGATGTGATGATCCTGTGTGGAGGAAGTGCGACAGATCTTCCTGTACAGACACCGGAATATGCGAAGATGTTCAATGTAGTAGACAGTTTTGATACTCATGCAAAGATTCCGGAGCACTTTGCAAACGTAGACGCAGCTGCAAAAAAAGGCGGACACATCGGAATTATCTCTGTGGGCTGGGATCCGGGAATGTTCTCATTGAACAGACTGTATGCAAATGTAGTACTTCCGGAAGGGAAAGACTATACGTTCTGGGGAAAAGGTGTCAGCCAGGGACATTCTGACGCAGTGCGTCGGATCGCAGGTGTAAAAGACGCAAAACAGTATACAATTCCGGTAGAGTCTGCACTGGAAGCAGTAAGAAACGGTGAAAATCCGGAGCTGACTACACGCCAGAAACATACAAGAGAGTGCTTTGTTGTGCTGGAGGAAGGCGCAGATGCTGCAAGAGTGGAAGAGGAAATCAAGACAATGCCGAACTACTTTGCAGATTATGACACAACGGTACATTTTATCAGCGAGGAAGAATTAAAAGCAAATCACAGTGGAATCCCGCACGGAGGATTTGTACTCAGAAGTGGTGTGACAGGCTGGGAAAAAGAAAACAAACATCTGATCGAATACAGTCTGAAACTGGATTCCAATCCGGAATTTACTTCTTCTGTAATTCTGGCATATGCAAGAGCAGCATATCGCCTGCATAAAGAAGGACAGACAGGATGCAAGACGGTATTTGACATTGCTCCGGCATATTTAAGTCCGAAGAGTGCAGAAGAACTGCGTGCAGAAATGTTATAAAACGACTGTAAGAAGGACAGGCAGATGCTTTTTTGAAGTGTCTGTCTGTTTTTCTGTACATTTTTGCAGGAAATGAGTATAATAGATAGCATCATGTATTTGGAAATGTTATGAAAGAAGAGGTGAATCATGTTTGGCTATGTGACGATCTGCGAACCGGAGCTGAAGATGAAAGATCTGCGAAAATATAAGGCATATTATTGCGGACTCTGCCGGAAATTAAAAGAGGATTACGGGACGATGGGACAGATGACGCTGACTTATGATATGACATTTGCGATTATTCTGCTGGCATCCTTGTATGAGGCAAAAAACCGGATGAATCAGCACAGATGTAAAGTGCATCCGGTGAAGAAGCAGGCGATGATCGAGAATGAGATTACACAGTATGCAGCAGATATGAACGTTCTGCTTGCATATTACCATATGAAAGATGACTGGGCAGATGAGAAGAAAGTAAGCGGTCTGTTAGGGGGCGGACTGCTCAAGAAAAAGGCAGAAAAGATTGCGGAGCAATATCCAAGGCAGAGTAAAGCAATCAGGGAGTCTTTGCAGGAACTCTCAGACTGTGAAAAAGAGAACAGTCAGGAGATCGACCGATCAGCAGGCTGCTTTGGAAGACTGATGGCAGATCTGTTTGTATATAAGGAAGATATGTGGGAAGAGACACTGCGGCGCATGGGATTTTTCCTGGGAAAATATATTTACATTATGGATGCTTATGAAGATCTGGAAGAGGATCTTCGTAAGCAGTGTTACAATCCACTGAAAAGTCTGCATGAAAGAGCAGATTATGAAGAACAGATCCGGCAGATCCTCTGTATGATGATCGCAGAGTGCAGCGCCGAGTTTGAGAAGCTGCCATGCCTTTTGGATGTGGACATTTTAAGAAATATCCTGTATGATGGAGTCTGGAATCGTTATAATAAAATTCAGAAGAAAAAGTTAGAGGAAGGAAATAAAAAGAATGAGCAAGAATCCTTATGACGTGCTGGGAGTTCCTCAGAATGCATCAGATGATGAGATAAAAAAAGCATACCGGGAGCTGACAAGAAAGTATCATCCGGATGCAAATGTGAACAATCCGCTTGCAGATCTGGCGGAAGAAAAATTCAAAGAAGTGCAGGAAGCATATGATGAGATCATGCGCCAGAGAGAGCAGGGAGGAGGATATTCCTACGGAAATTCCTCCTATGGCGGGAATTCTTACAATAACACATACAACGGACCACAGGACGCAGAGATGCAGGCAGTGTTCAATTATATCAACAGCAGAAACTACAGGGAAGCGCTAAATCTTCTTGACCGGATGCCGAACCGCAATGCGATGTGGTATTATGCCAGCGGGTTTGCCAATGCAGGAATCGGAAATAACGTACTTGCAAGAGAGCATGCGGCACAGGCAGTCAATATGGAACCGAATAATGTACAGTATCGTCAGTTGTTGAACCAGCTGGACTGGAACAGCAGAAGATATCAGAGCAATCCATACGGAGGCGGATATGGAGCCGGCGGACAGAGCTGTGGAACGGGGAACATGTGCTGTGATCTCTGGTGTGCAGATACGCTGTGTGAATGTATGGGAGGAGATCTTTGTTCATGCATGTAAAAGCGAGAATGACCGCATTTAGCGGACTGCTTCTGGCACTTTCTGTTGTCTGTATGGCACTGGGAAGTGTGATTGAGACCAATACGCTGTTTTTACTGGCGGCAGCTTCCTATTTTGTGGGGATCATCATCCGTGAATTCGGGATGAAAGCGGGAGTGGCTTTTTATCTGGCAGATATCCTGCTCGGATTTTTGGTCACACCGAACAAGTTTTATGTAATTTCATTTGCCGCTATGGGATTTTACATCCTGGCAGCGGAAGGCAGCTGGCGATTTTTGGGTAAAAGCAGTGAAAAGATGCAGAAATCCTGGATTTTCTGGGTGATGAAATATGTGGTGTTTAATTTGATGTATATTCCAATGGTTCTGATATTTCAGGAACTTCTTTTCATGAAAGAACTCTCCGGTGGACTGCTTCTGGCTGTTCTGGCAGCAGGACAGGTGGGAGTCTGGATTTATGACCGGGCTTATGAATATGTTCAGGTTCATATATGGAATAAGTTCCGGGGAAAGCTGTTGAATTAGTGTAGTTATTTGATAGGATATTGCCCAAGTGTGGATTTTCTGGTATACTATCGACATTACGCATGTTCAAATGTGACAGCGAAATAGAAGAAAAGGAGGAAATATATGTTAAATGACATCTTAGGGCAGATCAATGATCTGATGTATACGTACCTGCTGTTGTTTCTGTTGTTGGGAACCGGACTTTACTTTTCAATCCGTTCACGGTTTGCACAGGTGCGTCTGATGAAAGAAGGATTTCGGATTCTTACGGAAAAAGCGGAGGTGGAAGATGGGAAGAAACAGGTCTCATCTTTTCAGGCGCTTATGATTTCCACAGCATCCCGTGTCGGAACAGGAAATATCGCAGGAATCGCGACTGCTATCGCGGCAGGCGGACCGGGAGCGGTCTTCTGGATGTGGGTGATGGCTGTAATCGGAGGTGCTTCTGCATTTATCGAAAGTACACTGGCACAGGTATATAAGACAAAGGATGGAAAAGACTTCCGTGGCGGTCCTTCCTACTATATGGAGAAGGCGCTTGGAAAACGTTGGATGGGAGTGCTTTTTTCCGTGCTTCTGATTATTTGTTTTGCTTATGGATTCAATGGTCTGCAGTCTTATAATATGTCTTCTGCTCTGGAATATTATATTCCGGGATACAGTGAGAGCAGTTATCCGATGATTGTAGGTTTGATTCTGGCAGTCGGAACCGGTCTGATCATTTTCGGAGGCGTGCATCGTATCGGATTTATTACGTCTGTAATGGTGCCGATCATGGCAGGTGCATATCTTCTGATCGGACTTTTTACGATCGTGACACATCTTCCGCAGCTTCCGGGCGTACTGGCAATGATCTTATCAGAAGCATTTGATGTTCAGGCGATTATGGGCGGCCTGGCTGGAAGCGCAGTTGTGATCGGAATCAAGAGAGGTCTGTTCTCCAACGAGGCAGGTATGGGAAGCGCGCCGAATGCTGCAGCAAGTGCATCTGTAAGCCATCCGGCAAAACAGGGGATGGTACAGGTAATTTCTGTATTTATCGACACGCTTTTGATCTGCTCGGCAACTGCAATGATGCTGCTTCTTTCCGGTGTTCAGGGAGAGGCGGGCGTTCTGGATGGAATTCCGTTTGTGCAGAAAGCGATTTCTGCAAATGTGGGAACATGGGGAATCCACTTTATCACGGCATCCATTTTTGCGTTTGCATTCAGCAGTCTGATCGGTAACTATTATTATGCAGAATCCAATATTTTGTTTATCAAGAATAATAAGGTTTTACTGTTCGTGTTCCGCTGTACATGCCTTTTGGCAGTATTCTTAGGCGCACAGGCAGATTTCTCACTGGTATGGAATCTGGCAGATATTACGATGGGATGTATGGCGATCGTCAACATTATCGCAATTCTGCTTTTGGGCAACATTGCTCTGAAAGTATTGAAAGATTACGAAACACAGAAAAAGGCCGGAAAAAAATCCGGTATTTAAAGCAGAGAATGTAGGAATTAAAAAATACAGACTGCTGGAAATAGTCGAACAAGCAGCTGCATCAGAAGAGTGATGCAGCTGCTTGTTTTATATGTGGATAAAATAAGGAAAAACGCGCGTTAAGAGAGGGAATACTACGTAAAAATAAAAGAAACATAAAATAAAAATGAAATTTCAGAAAGGTACGGGTTTCTTGCTTGACTTCTGAAAACAGCTCGACTATACTACATTCTAACTTAAGTTACATATGTGGCGGGGAAGGAGAATGATATGCAGGAAGTAAAATCACCAAAGAAGCCATTTTTATATTACTGTCTGATCGTAGCAACAATTATGGTTTTGCTGAACAGTCTGGTATTCCCGAATGTACTGAAGCATTCTGTAAAAGAAGTGGACTATAATACATTCATGAAAATGACAGAGAACAAGGAAATTGGAAAGGTCAACATTGACAGCGGGGAGATCATCTTTACGGATAAGAGTGAAGAGAAGATGTATAAGACAGGTGTTATGGATGATCCGGGTCTGGTAGACAGACTATATGATTCCGGGGCAGACTTTTCTTCTAAGATTACAGAAGAGATGTCTCCAATCCTGTACTTTTTACTGAGTTACATTCTGCCGATCGCGATTTTTATCATGCTTGGCAGATGGTTATCCAAGAAGATGATGTCGAAGATGAACGGCGGAGCAAATCCGATGAATTCTATGATGTTCGGAGGTGGAAAGAGCAACGCAAAAATTTACGTCAAATCCAGCAACGGGATTAAGTTTTCCGATGTGGCAGGAGAGGATGAGGCAAAGGAGCTGCTAAGTGAGATCGTGGATTATCTTCATGATCCGGATAAATATCGGGAGATGGGAGCAGCTATGCCAAAAGGCGCTCTGCTTGTGGGACCTCCGGGAACCGGTAAGACTCTGCTTGCAAAAGCGGTAGCGGGAGAAGCCAATGTTCCGTTCTTTTCGATTTCCGGTTCGGAATTTGTGGAGATGTTTGTTGGTATGGGGGCTGCGAAAGTGCGGGACTTATTCCAACAGGCGAATGAGAAGGCACCATGTATCGTGTTTATTGATGAGATTGATGCCATCGGGAAGAAGCGAAATGGAAATATCGGCGGAAATGATGAAAGAGAGCAGACACTGAATCAGCTTTTGACAGAGATGGATGGATTTGACGGCACGAAAGGCGTTGTGATCCTGGCGGCGACCAACCAGCCTGATTCACTGGATCCGGCGCTGCTGCGTCCGGGACGGTTTGACCGCAGGATTCCGGTAGAACTCCCGGATTTAAAAGGAAGGGAAGAAATCTTAAGAGTCCATGGAAAGAAAATCCGGCTTTCTGATAATGTGGATTTTGCAGCAGTTGCAAGAACGGCTGCAGGGGCTTCCGGAGCGGAGCTTGCCAATATTGTCAATGAAGCGGCTCTTCGGGCGGTACGCCGCGGAAGTAAAGTGACCATGCAGGAAGATCTGGAAGAAAGTGTAGAGACAGTGATTGCCGGATATCAGAAGAAAAACAGGATTTTGTCTACGAAAGAAAAACTGACAGTTGCCTACCATGAGATCGGGCATGCACTGGTTGCGGCAAAACAGACGGATTCCGCACCGGTTCAGAAAATTACCATTATTCCACGTACCTCCGGTGCGTTGGGATACACCATGCAGGTGGATGAGGGAGAGCATTTCCTTATGACAAAATCGGAATTGCTCAACAAGATCACTACATTTACCGGCGGGCGAGCAGCGGAAGAGCTGGTTTTCAAAGAAGTGACAACAGGCGCATCCAATGATATTGAGCAGGCCACCAAGCTGGCAAGAGCCATGCTGACTCAGTTCGGTATGAGTGATGAATTTGATATGGTGGCGATGGAGACGATCCAGAATCAGTATCTGGGAGGGGATGCATCCCTGACCTGTTCTCCGGAGACGCAGACGAAGATCGATGCCAAGGTAGTAGAGATCGTGAGAGAGGCACATACAAAAGCACTTCAGATTTTAAAAGAAAATGAGACGAAGCTGCATGAACTTGCCAAGTATCTGTATGAAAACGAGACCATCACAGGAGAAGAGTTTATGCAGATCTTGCAGGCAAAAAAATTGGTTTGTGAAGAGAATGCTTCAGAAGATACAACGGTATAACAGAGAAAAATCAGAAAATGTGTCAGACAGACTGTTTTCTGATTTTTTTGTGCATGAATTATTAAAAATCTTTGTGTATATAGATTGACGGTGTTTTTGTAATTGCGTTAAGATAAGAACAAGATTAAGGAACGGGAGGAAAGAACATGTCATTGATCCAGCAGTTAAAGCAGGCGCAGGATTTTACAGAACGAGAGAAGGATATTGCACGATTTGTTTTGGAACATCCGGAGACCATTGAAAATATGTCATCCAGAGAACTGGGGCATCAGACCTTTACCAGTGCGGCTTCCGTGACACGGTTTTGTCAGAAGCTGGGCGTGAAAGGGTTTCCGGAATTTAAGATTAAGTTTGTCAGTGAACTGAGGGATGGATATCTGGACGAAAAACAGGAGAAAATTATGATGTCCGAGCGGGAAAATGTTGTGACTATGGTTCGGAAAATCACAGAAATTCAGAAACAGGCGGTAATGGAGACACAAAAGGAAGTTTCGTATAGCCAGCTTATGCGTGTTGGAAAACTGATCGCAGAGGCACGGTCTGTGGATTTCTATGCTTATGATATGAATGTAAATCTAGCACAATATGGATGTTCCCTGCTTTTTCATGCGGGAAAAAGATCTGCTGTTTATTCTGCAACGAATATTCAGGGATTACATGCAAATATGCCGTCAGATGGTCATGTGGCAATTATTTTGAGTCATACAGGACGGAATGAACGGTTGGCGGAGATTGAAAAGTTGTTGAGAAAAAATGGGACAAGAGTGGTTGCAGTAGTGTCCGATGGTGATAGTATCATTGCCAGATATGCGGATGAAGTACTGGTGGCGGCCGGTTCTGAAAAAGTAGAAGAGTTCTGGATGTCCATGTTTTTTGCTTCGGGTAAATACTTGTTGGATATTTTGTATGGGTTGGAATTTAGCAGAAAATATCAGGATAATCTGGTCTTGAATCAAAAATATGAGAAAGCGGGAGAGAAGAGTCTTTGGGGCTTAAATGAAGAATCTTAAACGCGGAATTAACAATTCCCTTTTAGTTATGCAAAATAGCTAAAAGGGAATTGTTGATTTTGCACAAAAACAGAATGTATTTTTTTATATGTGAAACATTGTTGCACTGGATTTGTTGTTGGTTTCAGAAAAAGTGAAATGAAAAAACAAAATCCGTAAAAATATTGAAAGAAAAACGAGAATTCTATATAGTAATTTCATCAAAAGAAGAGAGTGGATGCGCGCAAAGGACTCTGTACAACAAGGAGGAGAACGAGATGGCACAGATCAGAGATTATCGAAAACTGGCCCATGACATTATCTGTGAAGTGGGCGGAAAAGAAAATATTGTCAATGCCACAAGATGTGCAACGAGATTGAGACTGGTATTAAAGGAAGAGCCGGAACAGGCAAAAGAGAAAGTTGCAGCAATGGCGGGAGTAATTACAGTTGTGGAAAACAGCGGACAGTTCCAGGTTGTAATCGGGACTCATGTGGGAGAGGTATATGATGCGGTGGCAGAAGAACTGCATCTGGATACAGAGAATCTTCAGGTGGAGCAGCCGAAACAGAGTGTCATGAATAAAGTGATTGCAACAATGTCAGCTGTGTTTGCACCGTTTGTATATATTCTGGCTGCAGCGGGACTTCTGCAGGGGGCGTTGATCCTGGTCAATATGGCAGTTCCATCTTTTGCAGGAACTGGGACGTATGCGGTATTGAGTTTTATGTCATGGACGCCATTTACATTTCTTCCGATTTTTATTGCAATTACCGCATCCAAGCACTTTAAATGTAATACGTTTATCGCCGTTTTATGTTGTTGTGCATTGGTTAATCCGGACTGGGCGGGTATGGCGGCCCGGATTGCAGATGGAGAAGTAATCCGTTTTTTGGGAATCAAACTGTCTGAGACAACCTATACTTCAACAGTATTGCCTCCATTACTTCTGGTCTGGGTATTGTCCTATCTGGAACGATTTTTAGAAAAGAAACTGCCAGAAGCAGCAAAAAGCATTGCTAACACCGTTAATCTGCTTTTTGATTATGGTTCCCGCAACCATTCTTGTGATTGGTCCTGTATCTTCCATTACGGCAAACGGAATTGCAAATGGATATAATTTTCTTTGCAAATACCGCGCCAGCCCTGGCAGGAGCCATCATCGGAGGCTTGTGGGAAGTGGTAGTAATTTTTGGAGTACATTGGGGAATTACACCAGTTGTTCTTGCTAATTTTGATATGCAGGGATTTGATACGTTTCAGGCATTTCAGACCATTGCAGTCGTTGCTCAGGTTGCGGCAGCCTTTGGCGTATTTATCAGATCTAAAAACAGAGAAATGAAAAGTGTTTCGTTATCAGCAGGAATCACAGGTATTTTCGGAATTACAGAGCCAACAATCTATGGGGTGACACTGCGATTGAAAAAACCGTTTATCTGTGGATGTATCGGAGGAGCCGTCGGAGCAGTTGTGATGAGCTTTTTCCACTCTGCTTATTATGCATATGCAGGACTCCCAAGCCTTTTGACAGTGGTAAATTCCATCAGCAAGGATGCACCGATGTCATTTGTAGGAGAAGCAGTTGGATGTGCTGTGGCAATTGTTCTGACAATCGTATTGATTCAGGTTGTAGGATTTGCAGACCCGAAAGAAAAAGAGGAGTCTGACACAGAAAAAGGCAGCACAAATGAGGAAATTTGTGGAGAAGAAATTGTGGACAGCCCGATGAGGGGAGAGGTAATCCCATTGAGTGAAGTACATGATGAAGTTTTTCCGGTAGAAATGAGGGGAAAAGGATGTGCCATCGTGCCGGAAGAAGGGAAAATATATGCACCATTCGACGGAAAAATAGTCGGACTGTTGGAGAGTCATCATGCAGTAGGAATCGAGAGTACGTCAGGAATTGAGATTCTGATTCACGTGGGGATGGATACCGTTAAACTTCAGGGAAGAGGATTTACAGCATATGTGCAGGACGGAGAACAGGTGAAGAAGGGGCAGCTTCTTCTGGAATTTGAAAAAGAAGAGATTGAAAAAGCCGGTTATGAAGTGACAACCCCTGTAATCGTTACGAATAGTTACGAATTCTCAGAGATTGAGACAGTGGCCTTTAAGCAGGTAGAGCGTCAGAATGCATTGTTGAAAGTACAGAGAATATAGAGAGAAAATAGGAGGAGATATAAGATGGCATTAGCAAATACGTTTTTATGGGGCGGTGCAGTTGCTGCAAATCAACTGGAAGGCGGATGGAATGAAGGTGGAAAAGGGATTAGTGTGATGGATGTGATGACTGGGGGCAGCAATCAAATGATGCGCCGAATCACAGAAGGAGTCATTGAAGGCGAGTATTATCCAAATCACGAAGCGATTGATTTTTACCATGAATACAAAGGAGATATTGCTATGATGGCGGAAATGGGATTTAAGTGCTTCCGTACCAGTATAGCGTGGACACGTATTTTTCCAAATGGTGATGAACTGATCCCGAATGAGGAAGGACTGAAATTTTATGACGATCTGTTTGATGAACTTTTAAAGTATGGCATAGAACCGGTCATTACACTGAGCCACTTTGAAATGCCATATCACTTGGCAAAAGAATACGGAGGCTGGGTGAATCGAAAAGTGATTGATTGTTTCGTGCGTTATGCAGTTACAGTCATGGAACGCTACAAAGAGAAAGTTAAATATTGGATGACATTTAATGAGATTAATAACCAGACCAATACGTCTGCGGATATTTTCGGATGGACAGATTCCGGGGTTCTCTTTTCACAGTACAAAAACAAGAAGAAAGCTATGTATCAGGCGGCACATCATGAAATGGTGGCAGGTGCTATGGTTGTAAAAAAAGGACATCAGATCAATCCCGATTTTCGGATTGGATGCATGTGTTCGTTTGTCCCGTTTTATCCATATTCCTGCAATCCGGATGATATTATGACAGCAGCAGAATGTATGCATGAAAGATATTATTTTGCGGATGTGCAGATGAGAGGGCATTATCCTGCGTTTGCAAAGAAAGAATGGGAGCGGGAAAATACAGCACCGGTGATGGAACCGAGAGATGAACAGATCCTTGCGGAAGGTGTCTGTGATTATCTGGGATTCAGCTATTATATGACCAATGCAGTCAAAGCAGATGTACAGAAAGACACGACGGAATCACTGGATGGAAGCTCTGCAAATTCTGTTCCTAATCCATATGTAAAAGCAAGTGACTGGGGATGGCAGATCGATCCAGTGGGACTTCGGTATGCACTTGTTTCCCTGTATGAGCGCTATGAAAAACCACTGTTTATTGTGGAAAATGGATTTGGGGCAATCGATGTTCTAAAAGAAGATAAAACCTGTGATGATGATTACCGGATCGAATATCTGAGGGCACATATAAAGGAGATGAAAAAAGCAGTAGAACTGGATGGAGTAGACTTGATGGGGTACACGCCTTGGGGCTGCATTGATCTGGTATCCTTTACAACAGGGGAATTGAGAAAACGTTATGGATTTATCTATGTTGATAAAAATGATGATGGAACTGGAAGCGGAAAACGTTATAAGAAAAAATCTTTTGCATGGTTCCGTCGCGTGATTGAGACAAACGGGGAGGAACTGTAGAAGAAAAAGTACAGTGGCTGCAAAAATCTGCGGCCACTGTACTTTTTTCTTCTACAGTCCCATTTTAGGCTGTGTCAAAATGGATTTTACATGATCAACTTCCTGCTGGGTTGCTTTTGCAGCAGGCACGTAATAGCTTTTTTCCCGTGCTACCTGATACAGTTTTTCCTGTGACATTTCACACTGGTTTCGAATCTGTTTGAGGCACTGTTTCAGTTCTTTGTTTTCTGTCTGCGGTATCATATCTCCGAACATTTTCAATTCTCCGTTTACTCCGACCAAGGCGTCAGATACCATTGTCTTTTCATCCATTTTCAAATCCCCCTTATAAAAATTTCATCAGATCCTGTTTGTTTTTGAGTGCGGAATCGGCAGCTTCCTGAAATAACTGCTTTACCTGCGGGTCTGTTGCCTGTGCGGCGTAATCTGTCATTTTACAGTGAGTCGTAGAGTATCCTCCGATCAGATGACGGAGATTCTGCAGATCTAAGATTGAAATTTCTGTCATGGTAATGTCTCCTTTGCATAAATTTAGATTTGTGTTTCGCGAAATAGTATGTTCCGGATCGGGAAAAAGTATGTATTTTACAACACGCTTTTTCTTTTTGTTGTGCAGTTCCCCTGTTTTATGTTATTATAAATATATATATGTGATTTTTTCAGTGAAGGGAAATTCGCTCTTTAGAATCAACAAAGAAAGGAAAGTACTGTATGAAGATTTTAATTCAGAATGGACATGTTGTGGATCCGTTGACAGGTGTGGATGAAGTATGTGATGTGCTTGTGCGTGATACTGATATCGAAAAAGTAGAAAAAAATCTGCAGGCTGAAGCTGACAGAGTGATCGATGCGTCAGGCTGTTATGTAATGCCGGGATTTATCGATCTGCATGTGCACTTGAGAGATCCGGGACTGACTCAGAAGGAAACACTTTCGACCGGAGGAATGGCAGCAGCCAGAGGCGGTGTGACGACAGTATGTGCGATGCCGAATACGAAACCGGTGATCGATACAAAAGAAAAAGTAGAAGAGGTTCACAGACGTGCAAAGGAGGAATCTCTGGTACACGTGATACAGCTGGGCTCCATGACTATGGGTGAGTGCGGCGAAGAACTCTCGGATATCGAAGGGATGGCACAGGCAGGCTGTTATGCACTCAGCGAAGATGGAAAATCTGTCATGAATGCCTTTTTGTTCCGAAAAGCCATGCGAAAAGCAAAAGAGAATGATCTGCTGATCTTCTCACACTGCGAAGATATTTCCATGGTAGAAGGCGGCGTGATGAATGCCGGAAAGCGTGCAGAGGAACTGGGCGTAAAAGGGATCACGAATTCGGTGGAGGATGTGATCGTGGCACGAGACATCCTGATTGCAAAAGAGCTGGATGCCACATTGCATCTGTGCCATTGCTCGACAGCAGACAGCGTCCGGATGATCAAAGATGCGAAAGAAGCAGGGCTGAAGGTGACAGGAGAAGTGTGTCCGCATCATTTTATTCTGACAGATGAGGATATTCCAGAGGACAATGGAATCTGGAAGATGAACCCGCCGCTGCGCTCCAAAGCAGATGTGGAAGCGCTCAGACAGGGATTAAAAGACGGAGTGATGGATGTGATCTCCACAGATCATGCACCGCATATGATGTCTGAGAAGGATAAGCCAATGGAACAGGCAGCATTTGGAATCGTGGGCCTGGAGACCAGTGCATGCCTGACTTATACAGAGCTGGTGGAAAAAGGAGTGCTCACAGTGATGCAGATGGCAGAAAAGATGAGCTATAATCCGGCAAAGATCCTGGGACTGAAAGACAGAGGAAGTGTTTCAGCCGGTAAAAAAGCAGATATTGTAGTATTTGATCCGAGAAGAGAATATCAGATCGATGTGGATACGTTTGCATCCAAAGGGAAAAATACACCGTTTGACGGATGGGAAGTTAAGGGAGAAGTCTGCTGTACATTAGCAGACGGAAAGATCGTATACGAAAAATAAGGAGACAGACAGCATGTTCTGTCCCTTTTTAGAGAACAGGGAGGAAGAAAAAATGATCAACAAACTGGTAGCAAAAATCAAAGAAACAAAGGCACCGATCGTGGTGGGACTGGACCCGATGTTAAACTACATTCCGGAGCACGTGCAGAAAAAAGCATTTGCTGAATTCGGAGAGACACTGGAAGGGGCGGCAGAAGCAATCTGGCAGTTTAACAAAGAGATTGTGGACAAGACATATGATCTGATTCCGGCAGTGAAGCCGCAGATCGCGATGTATGAGCAGTTCGGAGTTCCGGGAATCGAGGCGTTCAAAAAGACAGTGGATTACTGTAAATCCAAAGATCTGGTGGTGATCGGAGATATCAAACGTGGAGATATCGGTTCTACTTCCGCAGCGTATGCAGTGGGACATCTGGGAAGCGTTAAAGTGGGAAGCAAAGAGTACGTTCCATTTGATGAGGACTTTGCAACAGTGAACCCATACCTTGGTTCTGACGGGGTGAATCCGTTCATCGATGTCTGCAAAGAACACAAAAAAGGTCTTTTTATTCTTGTGAAGACATCCAATCCGTCCAGCGGAGAATTTCAGGATCAGCTGATCGACGGAAAACCACTGTACGAGCTGGTTGGAGAAAAAGTAGCACAGTGGGGCGCTGACTGTATGGGTGACGAGTACAGCTATATCGGAGCTGTTGTAGGAGCCACATATCCGGAGATGGGAAAAAGTGCTTCGCAAAGTGATGCCAAAATCTTACATTCTGGTACCTGGATATGGTGCACAGGGCGGACAGGGCAAAGATCTGGTACACTTCTTCAATGAAGACGGACTGGGTGCGATCGTAAACTCATCCAGAGGAATCATTGCGGCTTACAAGCAGGAAGCTTATGCAAAATTCGGAGCAGAGAATTTCGGAGATGCTTCCAGAGCTGCAGTTGAAGCGATGGTTGCAGATATCCAGGGCGCATTAGAAGCAAGATAAGTACCGGGGAGGAAGATTCATGTCTAAGAAACAGAAAATGACAGCAGTGGTCATCTCGCAGGAGAAGATCGCAGAAGATATTTACAGTATGTGGCTGAAAGCAGAGCCTGTGGCTGCAGAAGCGGTTCCGGGACAGTTTATTTCCATGTATACAAATGACGGAGCAAAACTGCTTCCAAGACCGATCAGTCTGTGTGAGATTGACAAAGAAAAGGGCGCTTTGCGCGTGGTGTACCGCGTGACAGGAGAAAAGACCGGAACAAAGCAGTTTTCACAGATGAAAGCGGGCGATTCACTGGAGGTCATGGGACCGCTTGGAAACGGTTTTGATCTGGAAACGGGAAAAGAAAAAAAAAGCGCTGCTTTTTGGCGGCGGGATTGGTGTGCCGCCGATGCTGGAGCTGGCAAAGCAGTTAACAGCCGGATATCAGACCGAGTGTCAGCTTGTGATGGGATATCGAAGTGAGACGTTTCTGACAAAAGAGATGGAAGCAAATGGAACACTTTATATTGCGACAGAAGATGGAAGTACAGGAACAAAAGGAAACGTTATGGATGCAGTTGCAGCGGACAGTCTGGAAGCAGATGTGATC
>ENA-OQIT01000169-OQIT01000169.1-human-gut-metagenome-genome-assembly--contig:-NODE-169-length-15059-cov-3.081034_pt1 | contig 15059 bp, 12 predicted proteins | sample MGYA00242587_ERZ504752 | MGnify/ENA primary metagenome ERZ504752 (study PRJEB26092, sample SAMD00036352) | human gut metagenome | host: Homo sapiens | study: EMG produced TPA metagenomics assembly of... | reverse complement strand
ATGTATTCTATTGTGGTGATTGTAAGCGGAAAATGTGTACACGTAGATACAGAGGCAATGTGTATTACTTTTGCAATGCTGCCTGGTATCGGGATGAAAGAAAATGTAGTCACAAATCTATTTCCGAAGAGAAGTTGCAGAAAATTGTCCGTTCGGAGCTGACCAGACAGTTTCAGTTATCTGGATTGCGGAAAAAGGATATGTCTGCTATAAGCAGTGCGGTATTTCTTTCCAAAATCAATGAGATTCAAACTGAGATCAGAAAACTGAATATAGATATGGAAAGACGTTCAGAAAAACTGGCACAGGCATTTATGAAATATAAAGAGGGTGAACTTTCCAAAGAAGCCTATATAGAAATGAAAGATGACCGTAATAGCTGGAAAGAGTTCTGCGAAGAGAGAAAGAAGTCTTTAGAGCAGACCATACGAAAGCTGGAAAAACAGCAGAAAGAAGAAGCCAGATTTTTACGAAGCCTGCTGGAGCTGGATGGGACAACCAGAATCAATGCGGAACTTGCAGAAGGCTTGATTGAAAGTATGTATCTATATGGTGATGGCAAACTGGAAATCAACTTCGGGTTTAAGGGGGTGGTAGAACATGAGTGATCAGAAACTGATTATTGGATATTACCGCCTTTCCATGGAAGATGACTCAGAGGGAGAAAGTAACAGCATTATTAATCAGAGAAAACTGGTAAAAGATTATATTTCCAATATTCCTGAACTGGTGGCTATGCCCTTTCAGGAGTTCTACGACGATGGATATTCTGGTTCCAGTATGGAACGTCCGGCAATTAAGCAGGTTCTGGAACTTGCCAGGGAGAATAAAGTGCAGTGTATCGTAGTAAAAGATTTTTCACGTTTTGCCAGAAACTATATTGAGATGGGAACTTATCTGGAACAGATTTTTCCATTCCTGGGAGTACGATTTATTTCTATTTCAGACCGATATGATTCTAAAGATTATAAAGGAAAGAGTTCAGACATCGAAGTACAGTTTAAAGGATTGATCGCAGACTTCTATGTGAAAGATCAGTCTGTAAAGGTAAAGGCAGCAGTCAGCACCAGACGGGGAAAAGGTGAGTATTGTTGTGGTTCTGCACCTTATGGGTATCGAATCAATCCAGAAAATAAGAAAGAACTGGTGATTGTAGAGGACGAAGCGGAAGTGATTCGCAGAGTATTTGAACTGACCAATCAGCGATATTCCAAGATGGAGATTTGTAAGTTATTCAATGAAGAGGGTGTATTGACTCCCTTGCAGTCTATGAGCAGACGACAGAAATCAGACAGCAAGAAAGCTGCATCAAGAGGATTGCAGTGGACGAGTGATATGATACGGAAGATTGTGGATGATAAGACCTATATAGGCTGTATGGTCTATGGAAAGACAAAGATTCCAGATCCCGGAACAGGGAAAGAAGTACCAGTGCCGAGAAATCAGTGGAAAGTGATGGAAAATCACCATGAGCCGATCGTATCAAAAGAAGTTTTTGAAAAAGCACAGTCCCTTCAGATCAGATACACCAAGAAAAGCAAATTCGACAGGGAAACAACACTGTTAGGTGGCTATGTGAAGTGTGGAAATTGTCGCAGAAGCTTGACTTCAAGCAGTCCGGTTCATGGTCATATCCTTTATAGCTGTGCTTACAGTAAAGGAAAAGAAGATACAGGATGTTTTGCCGGGAAAGCGGATAACAAAATGCTGGAGTATATCGTGCTGGCAGAAATAAAGGCTTACTTACGTCAGAATATCAGCCAAGAACAGATGCAGCAATCTATGAGAAAACAGCATGAGGACAGTATAGAAGCCTATAAGACGGAAAGTGCAGATTGTGAAAAGTGTCAAGAACAAATAAAAATCCAGAACCGCCAGAACTATGAGAAGTATCACGAGGGACAGATGAACCAGAATCAGTTTATGGAAGCCAAGAAGCAGTTGGAAGAAGAAAGAGAACGACTGCAGAAACGTGTACAGGAACTGGATGAGTTGATAAACGACGAGAAAGAAATCCTGATGAAAAAAAATGTTCCGGTGGAGCAGATGTTGAAGTATTTAGGCTATGAGAATCTGACACGAGAGATGCTGGAAGAATATGTGCAGGGAATATATGTGTATGATGACGGGAGAGTGGAGGTGGAGTATAAATAGCAACAAATTAGCATATAATAACAATAAAATTGTTGATAAAAAGCAATAATGATGTATAATTATATAAAGAAATGGAAAGGAGATGCAAAAAAAATGTTGTTAAACTTTAAAATGGAAAACTTTAGGTCATTTAAAGATGAGACTTTTTTTACAATGCTTTCAAGTAAACAGAAAACGCATAATGATTATGTGATAGATAAAAGTGTAAATGGTAATAAGTTAAGAGTATTACCAATGACTGTCATTTATGGAGCAAATGCATGTGGAAAATCCAACATTGTGTTGGCAATGGATATATTAAAAAAAATGGTTATGAAAGGAACCTTAAATTGCAAAGAGCTGGAATCTTATAAAAGTATGTTATCTTTTATTAGAGATACAAGTTGGTATGATCCGGTTTCTTTAGAAATTACATTTTCCACTCAAAATAATATTTATAGATACGGAATTAAGTTTACGGATATTGATGTATATAAAATTGAAGAAGAGGTTCTTTATGTTAATGATGACTTGTTCTTTTCACGAGATGATGAAAATCAAATTTATGTGGATGTAAAGAAATTAGTAAAAAAAGGTTATATTAATAAGGATGATGCGGATTTTTCTGAACGCTTGATTCACAAATTGAACCAGACATTGGATAAACAAAAGTTAGTTGTAGCAGGTGCAATTAGCAATTTGTTTGAATAAAAAATATTTTGAGGATTTTAATTTATGGTTTGAAAAAATTTAATGTTATTATGAATGCAAATGACATGAATTTTAGAACAAAAAGACTTAAAGACGATATTTAATAAAAAACCAGATAAAGATATTCGTAGAAATATTTTCGAAAGTGCCTCAGTTAAAGAAGTTATGAATATAGCTGAGTTTGGAAATCAAAAAATTGGATTTATGGCAGAAACAGATAATGATGAATTATCTATGTGTTCAATGTATCAAGTACCATTAAGAAAAGATGAGCAACCACAAAAAAAATATGCAATATCCATGATTGTAGATTCAGAGCTGATGGAATCGAGAGGAACTATCCATTTGATTAGATTGTTACAACCGTTTATAGATGTTTTAGATAATGGCGGGGTCATTGTTTTGGATGAAATGGATGCTTCATTGCATTTTGAAATTGTTGTATCGCTGATAAGAATTTTTAACAATAAAGATATCAATAAAAATAATGCTCAGTTAATTTTCAATACGCATAATCCAATATATTTAGACGGTGAATTGCTTAGACATGATCAAATTGTAATGGTTGAAAAGCGAAGGAATGATATGGTGAGCGAGATATATTCTTTAGCAGATTACAAATTACGTCCAGAAGAAAGAATATTAAAAAATTATTTGAATGGAAAATATGGAGCATTGCCACATATGGATTTGGAAATTGCATTTAAGCACATATTGGAAAGAGAGGCGAATAATCTTGAATCGTCCAAAGAACAATAAAATACGAAGACCACAATTCCTCTGCATTGTAGGATGTGAGGGAAAAAACCAGGAAAGAATATATTTTGATAAAGTAGCAGAATTAGTGAATTGCGTTGAAGAAAGAACGCATGATTTAGTATTTGATTATGCGGAACCATATGGCGGAAATCCTAAGTGTGTGGTAGAACGAACTATTCAGAAATCTATTGGTAAGGAAAACAAAGTATCTGTTTTTGATTATGACGGAAAAAAGGATAAGTATGAAGAAGCAATAGATTTGGCAATAGAAAATAAGATTGAATTAGGATATACAAATTATTGTTTTGATTTATGGCTGATTCTTCATAAAGAAGACTATTTTGATATAGTACAAAATCAGGATGCATATGCTGATAAATTACGACAAGTTTTTGGGTTAGCAGCAGATGCAAACATAAAAAAAGAAAAAAGGGTAACGGAAATAGTCAATCAAATCGGATTATCTGATATAAAGAATGCAATTCAAAGGGGTAAAAAAATATCAGAGGATAATCAGGGTAAAGAGGCAAATAAAACGCCAAAAGAAAACAGATATTATGATAATCCAGATACGCAAATGCATGTGTTGCTACAATTTTTATTTGCGAAAGTAGGAATAAATATTGACGCATTAGGATAGAAAAGATGTAGCAATGACGTTACATCCTCCCCACCTACTTTGTGACAATTATATAACGTCCTCTATACAGAAATATGCGGTTTTAAGCCATTTTGGTGGCAAAAGAGCCGCATATTTTTTGTAGCAATGACTTGACATCCTCGGGGGGCACTTTGTTTGGAGAATAGTTTTCCAAAATGAAAATGTTGTAGGTATGAGGAAAACATGTTATGGTATGTATACAATGCGTAAAGAGGAGCAGAAAAAATGAAGTACGAACATATCACAGAGGGCCGTTTCATAGATCGTCCTAATCGGTTTATTGCACATGTGGAGATCAATGGGCAGGTGGAAACGGTTCATGTAAAGAATACAGGCAGGTGCAGGGAGCTTCTGGTCCCGGGTACACAGGTTTTTCTGGAAAAGAGTAGCAATCCGGCGAGAAAGACAGCCTATGATCTAATCTGCGTAAATAAAAAGGGCAGGGGCCTGATTAATATGGATTCTCAGATTCCCAATAAAGCAGCACTGGAGTGGGTAAAGGCAGGACATCTTTTTCCGGAAAAAGTTCAGGTAACGCCGGAGAAGACCTATGGAAATTCCAGATTTGATCTTTATGTCTGTTCAGAGAAACGCAAGGCTTTTATAGAAGTAAAAGGTGTCACTCTGGAGTCGGATAATATAGCACGCTTCCCCGATGCACCGACAGAAAGAGGTGTGAAACATCTGAAGGAGCTGATCCATTGTATGCAGGAAGGATACGAAGCTTATCTGCTTCTGGTGATCCAGATGAAGGGAGTTGACAGGTTTGAGCCCAACTGGGAGACTCATCGGGAATTTGGAGAAACCCTGCAGGAGGCAAAAAAGGCAGGAGTGCATATTTTGGCCTATGACTGCCTGGTAGAACCTGACAGAATGGAAATTCAGGATCCGGTACCTGTATGCCTTGCTTCTGACTGGAAATAAAAAAGTATTCCCGCAATCAGCAGGTCCTATTCAAAATTCCATTGCCGCAGGCAATCTGGAATGAATTTTGGCTACGTTACTGTGAACAGTAACGTGTGTTTTATATTTCAGAGCAGTAAATAATTGTAGACATGAAAGTATATGAAATGTATAATCTGTATCAGAAGTTTTGTTGATAGATTTATAGGAAGATCAGTCAAAAAACTGAGATGATTATGAAAAAAGTTCCTGTAAAAGTTTTTTACGTGGGACTTTTTTTGCACCGTTTTGATGTTTACCCGAATTGGATAAGCCCTCTGTTTTAATTGGGAAAACAAGGTCACTGACACGCAGGTTATGAAACAGTAATAAATGGAAAGGAACTGGATATGAGAAAAAATCGAAAGAATGACTCCCATACCCGCAGAAAAAGAATTTGTATTGCAGCACTTCTTCTGGCAGGCAGCCTTATACCGGGAGGATGTGGAATAAAGAAAGAGAAAACATCGGACAGTGAATTGCCGGAGATTGTTATCGGAATAGATTATTTTGAACCTTACAGCTATCAGACGAGTGATGGCGAGTATAAAGGTATTGATGTGGAACTTGCAGAGGAAGCCTTTCAGAGGCTGGGTTATCAGCCTGAATTTGAGAAGGTTGTCTGGGAAGATAAAGAGAAACTTTTGTCAGATGGAACAATAGACTGTCTGTGGAGCTGCTATTCCATGAATGAAAGAGAAAACAAATATCAGTGGGCAGGACCGTATATGTACAGTCGTCAGATGGTGGTTGTAAGAGCCGAGAGTGAAATCCGGACACTTCAGGATCTGAAAGGGAAGAGGATTGCAGTTCAGGCGACTACAAAAGCAGAAGATCTCTTTCTTCATAATATAAAATCAGATCTTCCGCATGCAGAACAGGTGAACTGTTTTTCTTCGTCGAATGAGCTTTATGCTGCACTTAGAAAAAATTATGCAGATGCGATTGCGGGACATGAGGCAATGCTTGGCAGTCTGATACAGGATGGCAAGGGCGTTTACCGTATGCTGGAGGAAAGTCCTTATAAATCAGAACTTGGAATTGCTTTCAAAAAAGGAACTCACGAAGAATTGGCAGAAAAGCTTACAGAAACGCTTACAGAGATGCAAAGCGAAGGGATTACAGAAAAAATAGTTACAAAATACGGATTGGATGCGGACGAAACTCTGCCGGGAGGAGAAAGTAAATGAGCAGACAGATAAGAAGGCAGATACCGCAGAAACAGAAGAAAAAGAGGGTCGACAGAAATGCGTGTTTGCTTGTGTTTATTCTGATTTTTTCCGGAATACTGACTTTTCTTCTGCTGACAGCGAGAGATAATAGCAAGCTGAACAGTACTCTGGATGAGACCTTTGATTTTGTAAAAAACCGAATTGAAAGTTATGAGATTTATAACACCAATGATCAGGTGAAAAGCCTGGTACGTCTTTTGGACAAAACAACAGAATTAAGCAGAGTCATAGAACAGGAAGGAAATCTCAGTACAGAAATGCTAGACGAATATGCCAGGGAACAGCGCCTGACAGGAATCCTTGTACTGGATCAGAATCTGAAGGTGACAGAACAGAGTGCAAAAGATGGAGATACTATGTCGCTGTGGCAGAAGCTGATCAAAAGTGATTATGTACGTGATATTGCAGAGCATCCGGAAAAGACTTATACCACTCGTCTGAGAAATAAAGGAAAGATCTATGATTTTGCGGCAGTGGCAAGACAGGATGCAGCAGGTATCCTGATCACATATGCGCAGAAGGAGGAAGTAAATGAGCTTAACGGAGATCTGACGATGGCATCGTTATTTTCTGACTTTCCTTTTGAGATGAATGGAAGTGTTGTGATCTGTGATGATGATAAGGTTGTCAGTACAAACAGACAGGAGCTGACTGCCCGCTCTATAGAAGAAGCAAAAAGTCAGTATAAAAATAAATTTGAGGTAGATGAGAATGGAATTGTCCATCTTCGTTCAGAGACAGGAAACTGGTTCGGACGTCGGGAGAAGATCAAAGACTACGATGCATATATCTTTTTCCCGGAAAGTCAGGTGTACATCACACGAAATATTATATGTGTGATTTATGTGCTGCTTGCACTGCTCCTTTTCTTACTTTATCGGGTGAACAGGAGCAGAACAGAAAAGAGAAGTATCCTTCAGGACCAGAAAAGACTTCGGGTGATCAATGCACTGGGGCATGCATATGCCTCTATTTCTCTTGTGAATCTAAAAACAGAGGAAATCGAAATCCTGAAATCTTCAGGAAATATGAAGCCAGATCAGAAAGGGGATATGCTTTTCAAAGCGCATCAGGAAGAACTTATAAGGCAGGTGATTGCAGAGCCATTTCAGAAGGCATACTGGGAATTTGTCGATATAAGTACGGTGGCAAAACGTCTGGAAGAACGTGAAACGCTGAGTTTTACAGCTCGGACAGTGGATGAAAGATGGATGACAATGATCATTGTGCCACAGGGATATGATAAAGATGGGAAATTGTGTACAGTTCTGGTTGCAATCCGTGATGCGACAGAAGAAAAAGAACGTGAGATTGCGCAGGATAGGAATCTGAGAAATGCACTTGCGGCTGCAGAACATGCGAACAGGGCGAAGACTGTGTTTCTGAATAATATGTCTCATGATATCCGCACGCCGATGAATGCGGTCATTGGATTTACTGCGCTTGCGACAACACATATTGACAATAAGGAGCTTGTTCTGGATTATCTGAAAAAAATCCATATATCCGGTCAGCATTTGCTCAGCCTAATCAATGATGTGCTGGATATGAGCAGAATCGAGAACGGTTCCGTACGGATTGAATATACAGTTGTACACCTGCCGGATATCTTGCATGACTTAAATACAATTATACAGGAATCTGTACATTCTAAACAGCAGGAGCTGTATATTGATACACAGGATGTACTCCATGAAGATATCATTACCGACAAGTTGCGCCTGACGCAGGTGCTTCTGAATATCAGCAGTAATGCTGTAGTAAATTTACGACCGGGTCGGGGGTAACGGTTAACATTCGTGTTTCTGAGAAACCATGCAGAAGAGACGGATGTACAACAGTGGTATTCAGTGTGAAGGATAATGGAATTGGGATGTCGCCGGAGTTCAGGGAGCAGGTGTTTGACTCATTTACAAGAGAACATACCGTTACGGAGAATGGAATAGGAGGAACCGGTCTCGGAATGGCAATCACCAAAAACATTGTGGATATGCTGGGCGGTACGATTCAGGTTGAAAGCGAAGTAGGAAGGGGAACGGAGTTTACGGTTATGCTTGAATGTGAAATATCAGGGACGACTGTGAAGGAGGAACCTGATTCGGAGCAAAGAGAGCCCCTTAAGAATGAGAAGCAGAAAATCCGGGCAGAAATCCAGAGGCGTTATGAAGGGAAGAAAGTTCTTCTTGTAGAGGATAATGAGCTGAACCGGGAGATCGCAACAGCGATCATGGAGGAAATTGGTCTGGATGTGGATTGCGTTGAGGATGGTACAGATGCTGTGAATATCATGTCATCTGCAGAAGGCAGAAAATATGATCTGATCTTCATGGATATTCAGATGCCGAAGATGGATGGATACACCGCAACCCGGGAAATCCGTACATTGAATGATCCGAAATGCGCAAATATACCAATCATTGCGATGACTGCCAATGCTTTTGAAGAAGACCGTAAAAAGGCAATCAAAGCGGGTATGAACGCTCATATTGCCAAACCAATCAGCGCAGATATAATTCTGGAAAATCTGGAGAGAATGCGCCAAAACAGAAAGTATTTTAATGAACCTGCTGAGAAAAGTTAAAAACTTTTCAGCAGGTTTTAATTTATCCAAAAAATTACATGCATACTGTCAGAAGTGCTAGTGTAAATATCTGAGCGTTCACGTATAATGTAGATAAACAAAAAATCTTCTCACAAAATTAAGTAAAAAAGAGTCCGAGGAGTACATTAAAAAAGAAAGGAGATGTTTGTATGAGTAAAAAAATGAGGTTGTGGATGGCAGGAACAGTAGGAGTCTTAATGGCAGGCTTTATGAGTGTAAGTGTTTATGCCCTTGAAGAAAAGGATGTTATTGGAACCTGGTATGTAAATGAGCTTTCTATGGGCGAAGGTGCATCCTTTCATCCGGGGGCAATGGGAATGGAAGTGACCGTGGACATTAAAGAAGACGGTAAAATGGAAACAACAAGTTCTGTTTATGGGGAAGAGCCTGAAGTAGATGAATCAGAGTGGAAAATAGAAAATGATAAAATTTTGATGACTCATAATGATCAGACAGGAGAATGTGAGTACAAGGACGGTAAGATAACCTTAACAGCAGATGGAACGACAATGATCCTGAGTCAGGAAAAGGAAGAGTATGAGCCTTATGTGCCGGGCAAACCGGTAGAAAATCCAACCATGAAGGATTTTGAAGGAGAATGGAGCTGTACTCTGATGGAAGCATTTGGAATGCAGATGCCAGTTAATGCTGACTTTACAGGATTTGAAATGAGTATGTCTGTGGAAGACGGAAAGGCTGAAATTATCTTAATAGAGAGCGGAGAAGAGACAAAAGTAGAACTTCAGGGCGACGTGGAAGGAAACGCACTGGTATTAAAGGCTGTAACAGAGGATGAGGCAGGAACTATGTTTTTCAGTCTTGATAATATGAAGTTCAATTTACTGGATGATGGAAAACTGTGTTTGATAGCAGAAGACGATGCAGAGGAATCTGATGACGGCGAAGAAGCAGATGATTCTGAAACAGGTGAAGTTGATTTTTCCGTAAAGACATATTTTGAAAAAATAATTGTTACAGAATAAGGTAAAATACTGCCGCACCATTCCGGTGAGGCAGTATGGGTTTTCAGATAAAAAAGGAGGATAGGGTATGGGATTATTTGATAAGAAAATCTGTGACATCTGCGGAGAGAAAATTGGTTTATTGGGAAATCGAAAACTGGATGACGGAAATCTGTGTAAGGATTGTGCGAAAAAATTATCACCATGGTTTGAGGAGCGGCGGCACAGTACAGTAGAGGATATCAAACGCCAGCTGGAATATCGTGAAAAAAACAAAAAAGCGGTAATGGACTTTTGTATAACCCGTCAGATCAATACCAGAAATTACAATGTTTTTATTGATGATAATAAGGGGAATTTTACTGTTGCGCGGAAACTGGATGTCAATGAAAACCCGGACATAGTTCCTTTATCAGCCATTGTACAGTGCAGGGTTGATGTAGACCAACAGCAGCATGAGGAAACATATACAAAGGATGGAGAAACTGTAAGTTATCAGCCACCGGTATATAAATATGAATTTGATTATACCATGCGTATTAAAGTGAGAACTCAGTGGTTTGATGATATGGATTTTCGCTTGAATACTTTCTCTATAAGCAGTGATAACAGAAGGGAATTGATGGAAGTGGAGCAGACTGCTTATCAGATTATTGCGGCACTGACACCAAATGCAGCCGGGATGCAGTCCGGAATGTCAGGAATGAACATGACCGGAGGAATGCAGTCCGGAATGCCGGGAATGAACATGAATGGAGGAATGCAGTCTGGGATGCCGGGAATGAACATGAACGGAGGAATGCAGTCTGGGATGCCCGGGATGAATATGAATGCGGGAATGCAGCACGGGATGTCAGGAATGAACATGAATGCGGGAATGCAGCCTGGAATGACCGGGATGAACATGAACGGAGGGATGCAGTCTGGGATGCCCGGGATGAACATGAATGTGGGAATGCAGCACGGGATGCCCGGAATGAATATGAATGGAGGGATGCAGTCTGGGATGCCGGGAATGAACATGAACGGAGGAATGCAGCAGACGGGAATGTCAGAAACGAACATGACTGGAGGAATGCAACAGAATAACAGTTCGTGGAAATGTCAGTGCGGTGCAGAGAATACCGGAAAGTTTTGTGAATACTGTGGTCAGCCAAGACCGTTTTAAGCAATGGGAAACAGAGTGGACAGGATTGTTCACTCTGTTTGTGATAAAAACTCTGAAAATAGATGATTCTTCTGAAAACTATATGATAAAATAGTACTTTATAGTATAATTATTACAAAAATAGGTTGGGTGTGTTTGAAAAATCATTCCTGCAAATTGTGACGCACATCTTGCGTAAAGCATTTTTCAAACCCGCTCCGGTAAGAGAGGAACTTTCATGACATACAGTAAAAAGAGGACTCTGTCATATGGAGTGATTCTGATAAGTGTGTTGCTGGCTTATTTCTGCAGGCAGGTGAGAACGGAAAATGTTTTTATGAGAAATCTGGCAGATCAGTGTCGTAGCTGTATTTATCTGGGAATGTACTGTGCCTGGGTGATTTATCTGGGAAAGCATGTAGTACATAAAAAAACGCGCAGATGTCTGACTGCAATTGGCTGTCTGATGGTATTCTGGTTCTTTGTGCGGACAGTAAAATTTCATATTTTTCATGATCCTCTTGGAGAACATATCTGCTGGTATCTATATTATATTCCCATGCTCCTGATTCCGGTTCTGGGTTTGGCAGCAGCAATGTTTTTGGGCGAAAAGGAGGAAGAGAAAACGGTCAGAAAGGTTATAATTTTATTGACCGTGGCAGCGATATTGATCGTAAGTGTTTTTACAAATGATTTGCATCAGCTGGTATTTCGTTTTCCAAACAGCCCCCATTTTCGGATGAAGATTACAGCTATGGCATTGTTTTTATGGTGATTCAGGGATGGATTTTGATCTGTCTGACAGGGATGGAAATTATTCTGATCAGAAAAAGCAGAATTCCGGGAAAGAAACAGTTCTGGCTGCCGGTGATTCCGGGAATATTGCTTCTGGGATGGAATATCGGAAATATACTCCGCCTGCCTTTCATCAAAATCATTGCAGGGGATATGACGGCAGTGTGCTGCCTTTTAATGGCAGCAATTTTTCAGGGTTGTATATTATGTGGATTGATACAGACCAATAATCGATATTTTGAATTATTCCAGACTTCCGGAGGACTGGATGCAGAGATTACGGATCATTCTTTTCAGCGCTATTATCATTCCGGTGACTTTCCTGAGTTGTCGCCTGAACTGCGTAAAATCATAATAGACAGATCATCCGTACAGGAACAGGGAATCCGGATCAACCATATTCCTATAAGGGGAGGACATTTGTTTTGGTCAGAGGATATTTCGGTACTGCTGGATCAGTATCAGGATATTCGGGAACAGCAGGAGGAACTGACTGCCAGAAACCGTCTGTTACAGAAAGCTTATCAGAAAGAGGCTGAGCGGAGAAAGACAGAAGAACAGAACCGTCTGTTAAATATGATACAGAATCAGACAGCAGGTCAGCTGGAATTGCTGTCACAGTTTATGGATGAGCTGGAACGGACAGAATCAAGGGAACAATATGATCGGATTCTCGGTAAAATTGTAGTTGTTGGTACGTATTTGAAGCGGAGAAAGAATCTGGTGCTGACACAATATGCATCAGATGGAAATCTGCTTACAATGGAAGATCTCAGACAAAGCCTGGCGGAATCCTGTGACAGCTTAAAATTATGCAGGATCCGGGCTGCTTACTACGTGGAAAATGTGGATGTGCAGATGAATGCAGATGATATACTAAAATGCTATGACACCTTTGAATGGCTTGTGGAACGATTGCTTGATATCATGCAGTCTGTTTTTTACCGTGTGTCGCAGATTGATGATGCGCTGCGGATTTCAGTTCATATTGTATCAGAGGTGGATCTGCGTGGAGTCATGTCAGAAAGACCGGAATTAAAAGTGCAGCAGGAAGATGAAAACGAATGGTTTATCAGTTGTATCGTCTTCAGAAAGATAGGTGGAAGATGATCGATTTTGTGGAATGCGGTATGGCAATGCAGGATTTTCTGATGATTCTTTTTGAAATCTGCCTGGTTTTGGAACTAATTCTCCTGTTGGTAAGAATCACCTGTTTTTCCGGAAAAAAGAAAATCGTAACGGCAGTGGCTGTCTTTGCTGTTTCTTTTATGTTTATGGGCGTTCTGATGAATGATCACAGATATTGTCTGGGAGAAAGTTTCTATCAGCCAATGCTTCAGGGGTATCCGTTCAGCGTTTTAATGACGGTGGTTATAGGATTATTGCTTTATCTTTGCTGGGCAATCCGGAGCGAGAGACGCAGATATCATCATTCTCTGTCTTACTGGTCTGTGAATGAGGCTGTGAATGACGTTCCCTGTGGAGTCTGTTTTTCGGATCCTCTTGGAAGGATTGTTTTGTGTAATACCAAGATGCAGGAACTGAGCAGAATCATGACTGGTTCTTATCTGCAGGATTATGAAGCATTAAGGAAAGCAATGAGTGGGGAACCTGAATCGGAAGGTCTTTGCAGATTGAGCAAAGACAGTAATGTGTTTTATTTTCCTGATGGTTCCGTCTGGATGTTTCAGGAATATAGTCTGCAGGAGCCGGATTGTGCAGGATATCTGCAGACAGTGGCAGTTAATGTATCAGAAATTTATTACAATGGTGAAAAAATCAGGGCAAACAATGAAAAGTTGGAAATCCTGAATCATAAGCTGGAGGAAATGTACGAAAAAATCGGAGATAAAATCAGAGAGCAGGAGACGCTTGTCATGAAAATGCAGGTTCATGACAATTTTGGACGAAGCCTTCTGTCAATACGAAGAATACTGGAAAGAAAAGAAGACCCGGATAAAATGGATAAACAGTTGTCTGTATTGAAACATCTGGTTTATATTCTTACCGATTCTGCTGTTGAGAGTATGGAAGAAGTATATAAGGATACGATCAGACATGCAGAAGAGCTTGGAATTTCAGTTCAGATCAGTGGGAACTTTCCCATGCATCCATCTTACAGGCTGCTGACAGACAGGGCAATCCGCGAATGTGTGACAAATTGTGCCAGACATGCCCATGGCAGTACTGTTTGGGTGAAGATAGACAAAAATGCAGATGAATATACTGTTCAGATTACCAATGATGGAGAGGTGCCTGACAAAAATGCGGAAGAAGGCGGTGGTTTATCTGCACTGAGAAAGGCAGCTGAATCAGGAAAATGCAGGATGCAGGTTTCTTTTTCCCCTGAGTTTTGTCTGATATTGAAAATGCCACTGACAGAAAGGATGGGATTCGATGGTACGGATACTGATAGTAGAAGATCAGAAGATCATGCAGAAGTATTTTGAATATATTATTATGCAGGAGCCGGAATTCCGACATGTCCAGACAGTTTCAGATGCACGTGAAGCTGTAAAAATCTGTGATTATTCGGCAATTGATCTTATGATCATGGATGTGCAGACGTTTCATAATCATGATGGACTCAGTGCCGGAAAAGTGATCAGGGAGAAGTATCCCTATACAAAGGTATTGATCGTTACTTCCCTGATCGATCCCAAGGTGCTGGAAAGGGCAAAAAGTGGATGTGCAGACAGTCTCTGGTATAAGGATCACGGGGAAGAGGAAATACGGAGTGTGATCCACAGAACCTTAAATGGTGAGCATGTATTTCCGGATATGACGCCGAAGGTGGAGCTTAACTGGATCACAAGCGGCGATATCAGTCCCAGGCAGCTTGAGATGCTCCGCCTGTATATCCGTGGAATGTCATATTCAGAGATTGCAAGAGAAATGAAATGCTCTACCTCCGGGGTGAGATGGAATTTTCAGGAAATGATCGCCAAGGCAGGATACAGCTGTAAAGAAGATCTGATAGCGGCTGCACCTACATCGCCAAATCCATATGCGATTTTACTGATCAACGGAACTTTTACATTTTCGTTTTTATTCTCCATAATTCCTCCTGCCTGCTGCCATCCTCCGTCTTTCCGTTTACTCATGTCTTCTTTAC
>ENA-OQIT01000166-OQIT01000166.1-human-gut-metagenome-genome-assembly--contig:-NODE-166-length-15294-cov-2.129426_pt1 | contig 15294 bp, 12 predicted proteins | sample MGYA00242587_ERZ504752 | MGnify/ENA primary metagenome ERZ504752 (study PRJEB26092, sample SAMD00036352) | human gut metagenome | host: Homo sapiens | study: EMG produced TPA metagenomics assembly of... | reverse complement strand
CGTCATCTATGACGCCATCAACGACGTCACCGACGCTATGAAGGGTATGCTGGCTCCCAAGTTCCGCGAGGTGTCTCTGGGCGAGCTGCAGGTCCGTCAGGTCTACAAGATCTCCAACGTCGGCACCGTCGCAGGCTGCCGTGTCACCAGCGGCAAGATCACCCGCGACAGCAAGGTGCGTGTCGTCCGTGACGGCATCGTCATCACGGAGGACGAGATCGCATCTCTGAAGCGCTTCAAGGACGACGCCAAGGAAGTGGCCGAGGGCTACGAGTGCGGCGTCACTCTGGCAAAGTTTGCCGACGTCAAGGAAGGCGACGTCTACGAGGCCTTCAAGATGGAAGAATACCGCGACTAAGAGTTGAAGCTGCTGTTATCACCGCCCCCGGGCGGTGATAACGGGCTTTTCAGAGGAGAAACTATGTCTCAGAAAAATATGGGCCGTCTGGCGCAGGACATGAAGCGTGAGCTCATCGCCATCATCGGACGGCTGAAAGACCCGCGGCTGGAGGGCGGTCTGCTGACCGTCACCCGGCTGGATGTGACGCCCGACCTGGACGTGGCGAAGGTCTATGTGAGCGTGATGGGCCGTGAGGACGGCCCCAAGCCCGCCATCGAGGCCCTGAACCGCGCCGCAGGCCATGTGCGCACCGAAGTGAGCAAGAAAATGCACATCCGCAAGGCACCCGCTTCGATCGTTTGTGGAGGACGACGGTGCCGCCTATGCAGCCCACATCAACGAGCTGCTCCGCACGCTGAATGTGAACGGCGACGCGGAGGACTCCCAGCCCGCCGAGACCGAGGAATAAATCCAGCGCTGCGGAAAGGATGGAACCATCAAATGACAGAACAGCTCAATGTGCAGCAGATGGCCGAGCGCCTCTGTGCTGCGGACAACATTCTGATCCTGTGTCATAAAAACCCGGACGGCGACACCATCGGCTGCGGCAGCGCCCTCTGCCACGCGCTCAAGGCGCTGGGCAAGACGGCAGCTGTCCTCTGCTCCGATGCAGTGCCTTCCCGCTACAGCTTTACCGCACCGGTGCCGTTCCGGGGCGAGTTTGAGCCCAAGACCGTTGTGGCCGTGGATGTTGCCAGCGTGCAGCTCTTTGGCGAAAACAACGGCATGCCGCAGTATACCCGTCATATCGATCTCTGCATCGACCACCACACGGGCAACAGCGGCTATGCGGATTTCACCCTGCTGGACGGCAATGCGGCCGCAGCGGCAGAGCTTCTGTATGAGGTCATCAGCGAGATGGGCGTGGAGATCACCCCCCTCATCGCCAACTTCCTCTACACCGGCCTCGCTACGGACACCGGCTGCTTCCGGTTCTCTTCCACCACTGCCAACACCCACATCGTGGCTGCAAAGCTCATTCTGGCCGGTGCGCAGGTGGAGGAGCTGAACACCCTGCTCTTCGACACCAAGCCCCGGGAGCGGATGGAGGCGGAGCGTATCGCCCGCAACCATCTGGAATATCATCTTGAGGGCCGCTGCGCCCTGATGTATCTGACCCGGGACGAGATCGAGCAGAGCGGCGTGGACCCGGCTGACCTGGAAGAGCTGACCAGCCTGCCCATCAGCATTGAGGGGGTCAAAGTGGGCCTGCTGCTCCGTCAGCAGCCCGGCGGCAGCTACCGCATCAGCGTGCGCGCCGCCAAGGGCGTGGACGCCTGCGCCATCGCACGGCGTCTGGGCGGCGGCGGCCACACCCGCGCAGCGGGCTGTGAGCTGCTGGGCAACCTCGACAACGCCAAGAGCGCCATTCTGGCCGAGGTGGAGGCGGAACTCGATCGCCCCGAGACGCAGGAGGAAAGCTGATGCAGGGCATCCTTATCGTAGATAAGCCGATGGAGTGGACCAGCTTTGACGTCATCGCCAAGCTGCGCGGCATCCTCGGCACCCGCAAGCTGGGCCACAGCGGTACGCTGGACCCCATGGCCACCGGCGTTCTGCCGGTGTTCTGCGGCGGGGCCAGCAAGGCTGTGGACCTTCAGCTCGACCACACCAAGACCTACTGCGCCCGGCTGCGGCTGGGGATGCAGACCGACACCGGCGACATCACCGGCACCGTGCTGGAAACGGCCCCGGTGACGGCAGGGGAGGCCGAGCTGCTGGCTGTTCTGCCCCGGTTCCTCGGCCCCCGGATGCAGACGCCGCCCATGTACTCGGCGGTCAAGATCAACGGCCAGCCCCTTTATAAGCTGGCCCGCGAGGGCGTCACGGTGGAGCGGAAGGCCCGCCCCATCGAGATCCTGGACATCCGGTACGGCGGCAGCCCGGCGGAGAACGAATATGTCCTCACCGTCCGCTGCTCCAAGGGGACGTATATCCGCACCCTGTTGGAGGACATTGCCGCCGCTATGGGCCAGAAAGGCACCATGAGCGCTTTGCGCCGCACGACGGCGGGTGTCTACACCGAGGCCGACGCCCACACGCTGGAAGAGATACAGGCGGCAAAGGACGCAGGCCCCGAGGCGCTGCAGGCTTTGATGCTGCCGGTGGAGAGCGTGTTCGAGAGCCTGCCTCTGCTGGTGGCAGAGCCGAGGGTGGAGCAGCACCTGTACAACGGCTGCCCCACCAGCCGCTATCCGGCGGCAGACGGCCGCTACCGTGTCCGCAATGCCGAAGGTCCAGTTCCTGGGCCTTGCGAACATCACCGGCGGCGTGCTCAAGGTCGAAAAACTCTTTGTAGAGAGGAATTAAAGAACATTCATGCAGATCTATTCACAGCTTGCGCCGCTTGCGCTGGGCGGTGCCCACGGCTCTGCTGTGGCAATGGGCTTTTTTGACGGCATCCACATCGGCCACCGCGCGGTCATCAATGGCGCGGTGGAGTGGGCCAGGGCCCACGGCGCGGCACCGGCGGTGTCACCTTCCGCCTGCCCACCGAAAACAAGATGAAGGGCAAGCGCCTGCTCTCCACCGAGGACAAGCACGCCCTCATCGCCAGCCTCGGCGTGGAGCACTATCTCTGCCCCGATTTCGAGGAGATCAAGGCCATGACGCCGGAGCAGTTCGTGCTGGGCATCATCCGGGACTGCAACGCCCGGGCGCTGTTCTGCGGCGAGAACTTCACCTTCGGTGCCAGGGCGGCAGGCACACCGGAGCTGCTGCGTCAGCTCTGCGCGCCGCTGGGCGTGGAGGTAGTCGTCCTGCCGATGGCGCAGTTTGAGGAGAAGCCTGTTTCCTCCACCCGCATCCGCACCGCGCTGGAGGGCGGTGACATCCCGGCGGCCAATGCCATGCTGGGGATGCCCTACGCCATCCGCTTCACGGTGCATCACGGGGCGGGCCTTGGCCGGACGCTGGGCGTGCCGACCATCAACCAGCTCTACCCGCAGGGCTTCCAGCTGCCCCGGTACGGCATCTATATCACCCGCACCAGGATAGGGGACAGGTGGTACCCCTCGGCCACCGGCCTTGGCACCCGGCCCACCGTCAACAGCGATGAGAGCAAGGTGACCTGCGAGACCTTCATCCCGGGCTTTACCGGCGACCTTTACGGCACCGACCCGGTGGTGGAGTTCCACGCCTACCTCAGCCCCAGCAAAAAGTTCGACACGCTGGATGAGCTGCGCGAGTGCATCGATCACGCAGCCCAGCGCGCGCAGGAATACTTTGAGGAGTGAGCGGGAGCAATGGATAAGATAAAACAACAGAGCCGGTGGCTCTGGCTCCTTTTGTCGCCGCTTCTGGCGCTGGCTGTTCTGCTGGGGGCAGTGCAGGCGTTCGGCGTGAGAGAAGACCCACGTCAGGCGATGACACGGGGGCTTTGCGTCCGGACGAACGAGAGCTGGCAGATGGATACAGAATGCCGGGCAGAGTATGTGATCCCTGCTGATGCAGGCGAGGGCCTGATGCTGAGCATCCGGACGGTGAAAAAGAGCTTTGCCCTCGCGCTCTGCGGCCCGGATGGGGTAGAAAACTGGTTCTATGAGTATCAGCAGGAAAAAGGCCCGGTCGAGCTGCGGCTGTTCATCGCGCTGCCGGATGGCGCGGCCGGCAAGACGCTGCGTTTTGAAGCAGAAGCCCCCACGACGCTGAGCTGGATGCTCCGCAATGAGGCTGTACTGGGTACACAGGCTAGGATAACGCTCCACTATCTGCAGAGCAACCTGTATGCGCTGCTCTTCTTCCTTTTCTGCGCCTTCTGTGCGGCAGAGCTTGGCCTGCTGCTGCTCTCGATGCGCAGGATCTTCCGGCCGGAAGTCCGGTATCAGATCTGCATCATGTTCGGGCTGGTGCTGGATGCGGGCGTCTGGATCCTGACGGATTCCGAGCTGCTAACCATCTTTACCGATAAGGCAAGTTTCGTCGCCTTCTTGTCCCTGCTCAGCTTCGGCCTCATCGTCCCCCTCACGTTGGAGTTTATCCGCTGCACCCTGAAAGAGGAGTGCAGGGGGCTGCGGCTCTTGCAGCAAGTACAGATGCTCCTGCTGACGGCAGATATTCTGGGCTGGCTGCTGCGGGGCTGGGCGATGTTCTGGCTGCTGCCCCTCATGCACCTGACCATCCTTGCAAGCATCCCGCTAACTCTCCGCGACCTCTTTGCAGCGTATAAAAAGACCCGAAGCGAGGATGTGCGGGATATTCTGGTCGGCTTTGGTGCATTGGCGGTCTGTGCCGCAGCGGCACTGGTGTTCTTTTATGGAGACCATGCCGGGTGGCAGTACGCGGTGTTTTACTGCGTGGGCCTGCTCTGCTTTTTGTTGCAGCTGGGCCGCATCGTGCTCCACCGCATCCGGCAGGCCATCAACGAACAGGCCCAGCTGGAAAACTACAAGAAGCTGGCCTACGCCGACTCGCTGACCGGGCTTTTCAACTATACGGCCTTCAAATATATGAAGTCCCGCTGGCCCGAGCGCACGGACTGGACCTACATCGTTATGGACGTCAACTGGCTCAAGCAGACCAACGACCAATACGGCCACCGTGCCGGTGACGAGCTGCTCTGCTGTGCGGCCCGCTGCATCCGGGAGGCCTTTTACCGGGCCGAGGACTGCTTCCGCATCGGCGGCGACGAGTTCGCGGTCATTGCGGCTGCGATGGATGAGGACGCTGTGAAGGCAGCAGTCGAAACGCTCCGGCGGCTGTGCGCGGAGTGGGATGCGAAGGAAGAGTATCCCGTCTCCATCGCAGTGGGCTATGCCATGCAGGCAGGCCGCACCATGACGGCGGACGAGCTGTTCATGGAGGCCGATGCTGCGATGTATCAGAACAAAGCCGAGATCAAAAAGGCTGTGGGCGGTATCAGCCGCTGAATAAAACAAGAACGCACCTCACCGATGAAAGCGATCGGTGAGGTGCGTTTTTGCTTCGTCAGAAGGAGAGACCGGAAAAATAGAGGTGCTCCACCGTTTCCTTTTCGGCGGCGGAGAGGGATGTGTCTGCGGCCATGGCGGCGCGGATACTTTCCTGAGTATCCGGGTAGGAGCTGAGGGTGATGCAGACTGTTTCGCTGTCAGCATCGAAGTGGAGGGCGGCGCGGTCTTGCGGCGTCCAGGCGTCCCAGCCCGGGGAACCGCTGGTCATGAAGCCGGCAAGCGCCTGCTTCAGCCGGGCCGAAAGGGCCTGCGCACCTGCTGAAGACAAATCAGCACAGGCAGAATAGCTGCTTTCGGACGAGAAGAGCGCCAGCGGCAGGCCGTGGAAGGAGCCGAGGCCCGGGATAGCCGTCTGACTGTCGGCTCCGCCGTAGTCGATGAGGCCAAGCCAGACCGGAGCACTGCCGCCCAGCGCTTCGGCGACGGCTTCGGTGCTGCTCCAGCGGCAGAGGGCTGAGCCGTATTTTACGGCATAGGCTCGGGCCGCGCTGGAAGCGGGCCGCAGGTCGTCCCGGACAAAGCCGCTGAATTCGGTGGCACTGCTGAGCAGCAGGAGAGGGACAGCACTCCGGGCGTCCCGGGAGAGCACTACATCGTCTGCGTAGAGGATGGCTGGTTTGCCGAGGGCCGCAATGCGGGCCGGTTCGAGGCCGCAGAGCCATTCCCGGACGTCCGCACCCGGCGTCAGCAGCCATTCGGCGGCGGAAGCCGTGTCAGCGAACCGCCCGTCTTCCACGGCCAGCGGTGCGAAATTTTCGGCCAGCTTCTGGGCGGCGGCGTCCGGGTCGGCGAGGGACAGCCCGCCGGAGATGGCGACGGCTTTTTGGAAGCGTCCGCGGAAGAGCGGGCTGCCCGCAAGGGCCGCTGCCATCCGCCCGCCGTCAGAGAAGCCGCAGAGGGTGATGTTGTCGGCGTCGCCGCCGAAGCGGTGGATATTTTCCTTCACCCAGTCCAGCGCCCGGGCGATGTCCAGCAGGGCGAAATTGCCGGCGGCGTCGGAGCCGGAAGTAAGAGCGGGCAGACAGTTCCACCCGAACAGCCCCAGCCGGTAGTTGAGCGCGACAAAGACGCAGCCCGCGTCCCGCACGAGTTCGCTGCCGGGCAGCTCAAGAGATGAGCCTATGGCGGCGCTGCCGTGCAGATAGACGAGGACGGGCCGCTTTTTGGCCTCGGCGGAAGAATAAATGTCCAGTGTCAGGCAGTCCTCGGTGCCGAGGGGGAAAGTGGTGTACTGGTAGGCCGCCGGAGCGGGGCTGGTGCAGTCCCGCACAGTGAGCCAGCGGGCGGGCTCCTGCGGCGCTGTCCAGCGGCTTTCGCCCGTGGGGGCGGCACCGTAGGGGATGCCGTACCAGCAGAGCAGGCCGTTTTCGCCCTCTCTGCCCTTCACCGGGCCGTACTGGGTCTGGCAGAGAGGAGAGACAGGGGAGAACAGGCTGTTTTCGGCTTCAGAAAAAGCCGCATCAGCCGGGAGGAGCGGGCTTGAAAGAACCGCTGCGGCGGCTGCGCTTCCTTTGAGGAAGCTGCGGCGGGAAAAGCAATGTGTCATTCGATCTACCTCTTTATTACAATAGACAGATTATAACATGATTTGACGGGAAAACAACATCCTTATTTTTGCGGATCTGTAAAAATTTTTCTTGCTTTTTACGTTGGTTTCTGTTATACTAGCCCTGTTACCGCGATACGGGGCTGGGAGTATGCCCACTCGGGAGTACCGTTTTCCCGCTGCTGTGTCGCTGGCAAATAAAAATTTTATAAAGAGGTACTGTTACTATGAACAAGCAGGAAGTTATGGCCAAAGTCGCTCTGACCGAGAAGGACACTGGCTCTCCCGAAGTCCAGGTCGCTCTGCTGACCGCTCACATCAACGAGCTGAACGAGCACCTGAAGAAGAACCCGAACGATCACCACAGCCGCCGTGGTCTGATGAAGATGGTTGGCCGCCGCCGCAATCTGCTGGCCTACCTCCAGAAGAAGGACATCGAGCGTTACCGTGCTCTGATTGCAACTCTGGGTCTGCGTAAGTAATAGAAAACAGAGGGCAGGTACCGCAAAGGGTGCCTGCCCTCTGCTCTTTTATGTTGGATTTTCCCTTGTATCCCAGACACTGGAACAAATAGGCCGCTGCTGCGTGTTGCAGCAGTAAATCGAACGCCTGTGTGAAGCGGCACAGACGCTGGATTTATTGCTATGATGCGCGGCGGGCAGCCTTTTGGAATATCAAACGGACATAAGGAGGCAAACCAAATGGCAATCGAATTTGGTTCCCGCAAAGAAAACTTTGACAACTTCAAAGTTTACGAGACTACGCTGGCAGGCCGCCCCTTCAAGGTGGAGATGGGCAAGATGTGCGGCTTGTCCAACGCAAGCGCCCTCATCCGCTACGGCGAGACCTGCGTGATGTGCAACGTGGTCATGAGCCCCAAGCCCCGCGAGGGCGTCGATTTCTTCCCCCTGAACGTGGAGTACGAGGAAAAGCTCTACGCCGCAGGCCGCATCCCCGGCAGCTTCATGCGCCGTGAGGGCCGCCCCGGCGAGCGCGCCATCCTGACCAGCCGCGTCGTGGACCGTCCCATGCGCCCCCTGTTCCCGAAGGAGATGCGCAACGACGTCTGCATCACCATGACCGTCATGAGCCTGGACCCCGACTGCAGCCCTGAGATCGCCGGCATGATCGGCGCTTCTCTGGTCACCGCGGTGTCCGAGATCCCCTGGAACGGCCCCATCGGCGGCGTGCAGGTGGGTCTGGTGGACGGCGAGATCGTCCTGAACCCCACTCAGGAGCAGCGCAGGAAGAGCGACCTGGCCCTGACCGTCGCCGCCACCATGGACAAGATCGTCATGATCGAGGCCGGTGCCAATGAGGTCGATGAGGACACCGTGCTGAACGCCATCAAGGCCGCTCACGTGGAGATCAAGAAGATCATCACCTTTATCAACGGCATCGTGGCCGAGCGCGGCAAGCCGAAGATCGATTTTCAGGTCGTGGGCCTCGATATGGACGTGTTCCACGCCATCAAGGAGAAGTATCTCGACGACTTCAAGGCCGCTATGGATACCGACGACAAGAATGTGCGTGATGCCGCCCTGCTGCCCATCATGGACAAGATCGCTGAGGAGTACCCTGACCTGACCGAGGCCGACCTCGACCTCGTCAGCTACAAGATGCAGAAGTACGTCGTCCGCCGCTGGCTGCTGGACGAGGGCAAGCGCGTGGATGGCCGCGGCATCAACGAAATCCGCCCGCTGGCCGCAGAAGTCGGCATCCTGCCCCGTGTGCATGGCTCCGGTATGTTCACCCGCGGACAGACCCAGATCTTAAATATCTGTACGCTGGCTCCGCTGTCTGAGGCTCAGAAGTTAGACGGACTTGATGAGAATGAGACAAGCAAGAGATATATGCACCATTATAACTTCCCGTCCTACTCTGTAGGAGAGACCAAGCCGTCCAGAGGCCCGGGACGCCGCGAGATCGGACACGGTGCTCTGGCAGAGAGAGCTCTGATTCCGGTGCTTCCAAGCGAGGAGGAATTCCCTTACGCCATCCGCGTCGTATCGGAAGTCCTCGAATCGAACGGCTCGAGCTCTATGGGCAGCGTTTGCGGCAGCACTCTGTCCCTGATGGATGCCGGAGTCCCCATTAAGGCTCCCGTAGCCGGCGTCGCCATGGGCCTCGTTACCAAGGGCGAAGACTTCACCATCCTCACCGATATCCAGGGCATGGAAGATGCTCTTCGGCGATATGGACTTTAAAGTCGCCGGTACGATGAAGGGCGTTACGGCCATTCAGATGGATATCAAGATCAAAGGCCTCAGCCGTGAAATCCTCGACCAGGCTTTGAAACAGGCTCACGAAGGCCGTCTCCACATCATGAGCAAGATGCTGCAGGCCATCGCTGAACCGCGGAAGGAACTGTCTCCTTTTGCGCCGCGCATCATCTCCATGCACATCAACCCCGATAAGATCCGCGACGTCATCGGCAAGGGCGGCAAGGTCATTCAGGACATCTGCGCCACCTGCAACTGCAAGATCGACGTGCAGGAGGACGGCCACGTCTTCGTCTCCGCTGTGGACCAGGAGGACGCAAAGCGCGCCATCTTCACCATCAGGACCATCGTGGAAGACCCCGAGATCGGTGCCATCTACAAGGGCAAGGTCACCCGTCTGATGAACTTCGGTGCCTTCGTCGAGATCGCTCCGGGCAAGGAGGGCCTCGTCCACATCTCCAAGCTGGACACCAAGCGTGTCGAGCGGGTGGAGGATGTTGTCGCTGTGGGTGATGCCATCGTCGTCAAGGTGACGGACATCGACCAGCAGGGCCGCATCAACCTGAGCCGCCGCGACGCCATCCTGGCTCTCGAAGCCAAGAAGGCACAGCAGGAGCAGGGCTGATCGATCGCTTCTGAATATGCCCCCGTGCGCACAGCGCGGGGCATATTTGTCTCACGGGCGAAGGATCTTCAATTCCCTACTGAGAAAGTTTGTTTTAGGGGGTTGACAAATCCCGTCGAGGCGAGTACAATAAACGCAATATCACTAAAATGGCTGTGAAGAGAAGAGTAAGCTTTCGCATGAGCCTTACCAGAGAGCCCGGCAGGTGGAAAAGGGCAGGAAACAGGGAGCTGAAAATGGTCTCGGAGCTGCGCGGACGAAGAGCAAGAGCACTAGTCCGCGACGGGTGCGCCCGTTAAAGCGTCCGGCTGTAAGCAGAAAAAATTCTGCCGCAGTTTTGAGGCAGTGTCCGCGAGGATGCTGTGAACCAAGGTGGTACCACGGAAGTTTCAGGCCTCCGTCCTTGTGCAGCGCATGGCTGGCAGGGACGAGGCTTTTTTGATGCTTCCGTTCAAGGCGGGCGCGGACTGTGCCGCGCCGCCGCTGTACATTCTATTTATCCAATAATAGAGAGGGAAAAAACTATGATTACTCGTCGTGATTTTCTGAAAGTTACCGGTGTCGCAGCCGCTGCTGCTGCCCTGACCGCCTGCGGCGGCTCTTCTTCCACCGCAAGCTCTGCTGCTTCCAGCACTGCCGCTTCTTCTGAGGCTGCTTCCGCTGCAGCAAAGCTGGACAAGGTGAAGGTCGCTGTCCCCAACGACACCACCAACGAGGCCCGCGCTCTGACCCTGCTGGAGAAGAATGGCTTCTTCAAGCTGAAGGCTGACGCCGGCCTGACCGCCACCAAGAACGACATCGAGGAGAACCCCCTGAACGTCACCGTCGATGAGGTTGAGGCCGCTCAGGTCCCCAACGTCCTGCAGGACGAGGACTACGCTGTCATCAACTCCAACTACGCCATCTCCGCTGGTCTGGACCCCATGACCGACGCTCTGGCGATGGAGGACGGCTCTTCTGCTTACGTCAATGTTCTGGTCTGCAAGGAGGGCAACGAGAACGAGCCCAAGATCAAGGCCCTCGTCGCCGCTCTGCAGAGCCAGCAGGTCAAGGACTTCATGGATGAGAACTACAAGGGCGCTGTCGTCTCCGTCGTCGAGAACCCGACCGATGGCTATGACGCTTCCATCGACTACGATGCACTGAACGGCGAGACCGTCAGCTGCGCTGCTACGCCCGCTCCCCACTGCGAGGTTCTTGGAGGTCTTGCAAGGACATTCTGGACCGCTAAGGGCATCACTCTGGACATCCAGGAGTACGACGACTATGTGATCCCCAACACCATCGTCGAGGACGGCCAGTGCGACACCAACTACTTCCAGCATCAGCCGTATCTGGACAACTTCAATAAGGAGAAGGGTACCCATCTGGTGACCGTCGCCGGCATCCACGTCGAGCCCATGGGCATCTACGGCGGCAAGCAGGACAGCCTGGCACCCATCGTGGGCTGAGCTTTACCAACGAAGGAGTAAATCGTGATCGAGATCAAACACCTTTCCAAGACCTTCCAGATGAAGGACGGCGCGGTGAATGCGCTGAAGGACATCGACCTGACCATCCCCGATGGCTCCATCTACGGCATCATCGGTATGTCGGGCGCGGGCAAATCCACGCTGGTGCGCTGCATCAATCTGCTGGAGCGCCCCACCGAGGGCAGTGTCGTCATCGACGGCACCGCGATGGAGACCCTGTCTCCCGCAGCTCTGCGTGAGCGCCGCCGCGACATCACCATGATCTTCCAGCAGTTCAATCTGCTGATGCAGCGCAGCTGCCTGAAGAACATCTGCTTCCCGATGGAGCTTGCGGGCGTGAAGAAGGCCGATGCCGAAAAGCGCGCCAGGGAGCTGCTGGAAATGGTGGGCCTGCCCGATAAGGCCAACGCCTACCCGGCCCAGCTCTCCGGCGGCCAGAAGCAGCGCATCGCCATTGCCCGCGCGCTGGCCACCAACCCCAAAGTCCTGCTCTGCGATGAGGCCACCAGTGCGCTGGACCCCAACACGACCCACGCCATCCTGACCCTCATCAAGGACATCAACAAGAAGCTGGGCATCACCGTGGTGGTCATCACCCACCAGATGAGCGTCGTGGAAGAGATCTGCGACTCCGTCGCCATTCTGGACGGCGGCGTGGTCGTGGAGCAGGGTGAGGTGCGCGAGATCTTTGCAAATCCCAAGACGGCTGCGGCCAGGCGCCTTGTCGCCCCCAACGGCGGCAGCGCGGCCCGCGACCTCTCGAGCTTTGCGCCCGACGATCACGTGGTTCGTGTTACGTTCAATGGTTCGTCCGCCGCAAAGCCGCTGGTGGCGAGCCTCGCTGCGGAGAAGGGCATCCTCGTGTCTGTGCTCAGCGCCGACACCCGCGACCTGAGCGGCCAGTGCTACGGCTCCATGCTGCTCAAACTTCCCCGCGATACCGAACAGGCAAAGCAGGCTGCGGCCTATATGCGCAGCCAGAATGGTGTGACCGTTGAGGAGGTGACCGGAGAATGAGCTTTGCAGATTATGGCTTCGCCATTTGGGAGACGTTCTATGTGACCGTCCTCTCCACGGCATTTTCTCTGGTCCTGGGCCTGCCGCTGGGCGTTCTGCTGGTGGCTGGCGATAAGGACGGCGTCCTGCCCCTGCCGGGCTGGCTGATGCACATCCTGAACATCATCATCAACATCCTGCGCAGCGTGCCGTTCCTGATTTTGATGATCTGCGTCTTCCCGCTGACCCGTGCCATTGTGGGCACCACCGTCGGCACCAAGGCCACCATCGTTCCGCTGGTGGTCGCGGCCTTCCCCTTCGTGGCCCGTCTGGTGGAGACCAGTCTGCGTGAGCTGGACGAGGGCGTCGTGGAAGCTGCCCAGAGCATGGGCGCGACTCCCTTCCAGATCATCACCAAGGTCATGATCCCCGAGTGCCTGCCCGGCCTCATTTCCAGCATGACCACTGCCCTGACGACCATCCTCGGCTACTCGGCCATGTCCGGCGTCATCGGCGGCGGCGGTCTGGGCAAGATCGCTCTGTCCTACGGCTACTACCGCTACCAGACCAACATCATGATCGTCTGCGTCGTGCTGCTGGTGCTCATGGTGCAGGTGTTCCAGACCGTCGGCACCTTCTGGGCGACCAGGAGCGATAAGCGGCTGAGAAAGTAAGTTTCTGCTTCCTGCAGGGAATAAAATTTAACGAATCGATTCCCCGCAGGAGGCTCATGCTCCTGCGGGGAATTGTGCTATACAGACAAACCCAGTAAAGGAGTATGTTGCAATGAACCGTGATACCATCTGCGTGCAGGGCGGCTACACCCCCGGCAACGGCGAACCCCGCCAGATCCCCATCATCCAGTCCACTACGTTCAAGTACGCTACCAGCGAGGACATGGGCAGGCTGTTCGACCTCGAGGCCGACGGCTACTTCTACTCCCGCCTACAGAACCCCACCTGCGACATGGTGGCGAAAAAGATCTGCGAGCTGGAAGGCGGCACCGCCGCCATGCTGACGTCCAGCGGTCAGGCCGCCAACTTCTTTGCGCTGTTCAATCTCTGCGAGGCAGGCGACCACATCGTGGCGTCCAGCACCATCTACGGCGGCACCTTCAATCTCATCTCCGTCACCATGAAGAAGATGGGCATTACTGCCACCTTCGTGGACCCGCTGTGCAGCGAGGAAGAGCTGGATGCCGCCTTCCAGCCCAACACCAAGGTCGTGTTTGGCGAGACCATCGCCAACCCTGCCCTCACCGTGCTGGACATTGAAAAGTTCGCCAGGGCCGCACACGCCCACGGCGTACCGCTCATCGTGGACAACACCTTCCCCACGCCGGTCAACTGCCGCCCCTTCGAGTGGGGCGCCGACATCGTGACCCATTCCACCACCAAGTACATGGACGGCCATGGCGCTGTGCTGGGCGGTGCTATCGTGGACAGCGGCAAGTTCGACTGGATGGCCCACGCCGAGAAGTTCCCCGGCCTGTGTACCCCTGATGAGAGCTATCATGGCATCACCTACGCGGAGCGCTTCGGCAAAGAGGGTGCTTTCATCACCAAGGCCACCGCACGGAGCGTCATGCGCGACTTCGGCTCGATGCAGTCCCCCATGAACGCCTATATGCTGAACCTCGGCCTTGAGAGCCTCCACGTCCGGATGCAGCGCCACTGCGCCAACGGCATGGCCGTCGCAAAGTTCCTTGAGGCTCACCCCAAGGTGGCTTACGTCAACTACTGCGGCCTCGAGTCCAGCCCCTACCATGCGCTGGCGGAGAAGTATCTGCCGAACGGCAGCTGCGGCGTCGTTTCCTTCGGCCTGGCCGGCGGCCGCGAAGCCGCCAGCACCTTTATGAAGGAGCTGAAGCTTGCCGCCATTGAGACCCATGTTGCCGATGCCCGCACCTGCTGCCTGAACCCGGCTTCCAGCACCCATCGCCAGATGAACGACGAGCAGCTGGCCGCTGCCGGTGTGCCTGCTGAGCTGGTGCGGATGAGCTGCGGCCTCGAGAGCAGCGAAGACCTCATCGCCGATATTGCACAGGCGCTGGATAAGATCTAAGAAACACGGTCAGCGCCATCTGCCGGTTTCGGCCCCTTCCCGTGAAAAAAGCGTCTCCGGATGCAGATAAAAACTTCCCGCTAAAACCGTCAAAAGGAGCAACGATGCTATGCCGCTGATCATCCCCAAGACTCTTCCCGCCTACGATGCCCTCTACGAGGAAAACGTCTTCGTCATGCACCGGGAACGGGCGCTCTCCCAGCACATCCGTCCGCTGGAGATCCTCATCCTGAACCTCATGCCGACCAAGATCGCCACCGAGACCCAGATCGCCCGCCTGCTGGCCAATACGCCCATTCAGGTCCACATGACCCTGCTGCAGACGGCCAGCCATGCGGCGACCCATGTCTCTGCAGCCCACCTCGAGGCGTTTTATAAGACCTTCGACGAGGTGAAGAACAACCGCTACGACGGCATGATCATCACCGGTGCGCCTGTGGAGAAAATAGACTTTGAACAGGTGGACTACTGGCAGGAGCTGTGCGAGATCATGGACTTCAGTGAGACGAACGTCTACTCCACCCTTCATGTCTGCTGGGGCGCACAGGCGGGGCTTTATTACCACTATGGCATCCGCAAGCAGCTTCTCGACCAGAAGATGTTCGGCGTCTTCGAGCATAAAGTCACCCGTCCCTCGAACCCGCTGGTGCGCGGCTTCGATGAGGTGTTCTACGCCCCTCACAGCCGCCACACCGGCATCAGCCGGGAGGACGTGCTGAACTGCAAGGCCCTGCGCATCCTCGCCGAGAGCGACGAGGCCGGCCCCTTCCTGATGAGCACCGAGAATGGACGACAGATCTTCGTCACCGGCCACCCGGAGTACGACAAGTACACGCTGGACGCCGAGTACAAGCGGGATGTCGGCAAGGGCCTGCCCATCGCGGTGCCAAAGAACTATTACCCCAACGACGACCCCGAGCAGCCGCCTCTCTTCCGCTGGCGTGCTCACGCACACCTGCTGTATGAGAACTGGCTGAACTACTACGTCTACCAGAATACGCCCTACGACCTGGGTGCTATCAGCAAGGTGGAGCACGA